>JABAHP010008920.1_pt3 | contig 17970 bp, 20 predicted proteins | sample 7062081 | NCBI WGS metagenome assembly JABAHP01 (sample SAMN14534357, study PRJNA622989) | marine sediment metagenome | biome: marine biome [ENVO:00000428]; feature: marine pelagic biome [ENVO:01000023]; material: deep marine sediment [ENVO:00002113] | place: India: Gulf of Kutch | collected...
ATCAGCATCTCCGGCTACCACATCCGCGAGGCAGGCTGCACCGCCGTGCAGGAGGTGGCTTTCACCCTGGCCAATGCCATCGCCTACGTTCAGGCCGCGCTCGATGCAGGCCTGGCGGTCGATGACTTTGCCCCTCGTCTCTCCTTCTTCTTTAACGCCCACAACAACCTGCTTGAAGAAGTGGCCAAGTTTCGAGCTGCTCGCCGCCTCTGGGCGCGCATTATGCGCGAGCGGTTCGAGGCCCAGAACCCCAAATCGTGGATGCTGCGCTTTCACACCCAGACGGCGGGCTCGATGCTCACCGCCCAGCAGCCCGAGAACAACGTCGTCCGCGTCACCTTGCAGGCACTGGCCGCCGTGCTCGGCGGCACGCAGAGCCTCCACACCAACTCGCGCGACGAGGCCCTGAGCTTGCCCACGGAGGAAGCGGTGCAGATTGCGCTGCGAACCCAGCAGATCATCGCCCACGAGAGCGGTGTGGCCGACTCGATCGATCCCCTGGCAGGCAGCTACCTCGTCGAATCATGGACCGACGAGATCGAGAAACGCGCCACTACCTACATCGAAACGATCGATGCCATGGGTGGAGCCCTCAAGGCCATCGAACAGGGGTACGTGCAGCGCGAAATTCAAGAGAGCGCCTACCGGTGGCAGTTGGCCGTGGATAGCTGCGACAAGACCGTAGTCGGCGTCAATCGCTTCCGGGTAGAAGAAGAGCAGACGCTGAACCTATTGCGCGTCAACCCAGAGGTAGGTGCGCGCCAGGCCGCGCGGCTCCACGCCCTGCGGGAACGTCGTGACAACGAAACGGTGTCAAAAACCCTCTCAAGATTGAGTCTGGGTGCCCGCAACGACGATAATCTGGTACCACTGATCCTTCAGGCCGTGGAGAGCTATGCCACACTGGGCGAGATCTGCGCTGTCCTACGCGAATCGTTCGGAGAATACCGGGCGCACACGGTGTTCTAGACAGTCGCTCGTGCGCGCTACCATGCAGGAGTGTATACAAAATGTCATCAAGCCTAGACGTTCTGTTCTCATCCACGGCCAGAGTGCAGGTGTTGCGCCTCTTTCTCGCGCATCCCGATAGTCAATTCTACCAGCGCGAGATCGAGCGCGAGACCGGACAGCCAATCCGGGCCGTCCAGCGTGAGGTGAAGCGGCTAGAAGAGATCAGTCTCTTGACCCGCTCTACGGAGGGCAACCGGGTATTCTACCGGTTGGACCCCGAATTCCCGCTGCTGTCGGAATTGACAGTCCTGTTCCAGTCTGCGACGGGCACAGAGCCCGCTGTCCAGCCTCTCCAGATTCCTCCAGAGCCAACGGCTGTTCGCCAACCCTTCTCCTGGATGGAGACACCTCCCGTGCCTCCCCTGCCCTCCTCCCTGCGCCGCATCCAGATGGAAGGGGAGTGGGACCAGGCGTTCTAGGGGCATCCATGAAACTCGACCACATCGGTATCGTCGTGCACGACATTGCTGCGGCTCTGCAGGTATACCAGGTAGCCCTGGAACTCCCCCTACGGGAGATTGTGGAACTGGCTGACCAACAGGTCAAGGTGGCCTTCTTGCCCATCGGCGAGAGCAACATCGAGCTGGTGCAGCCTACCAGCGACGACACCGGCGTCGCCCGGTATCTCGCCAAGCGCGGAGAGGGCATTCACCACATCTGCATCGAAGTAGAGGATGTCGAAGCCGCACTGGCCCAGCTCGAGGCGCACGACGTGGAACTGATCGACCGCGAACCGCGCCAGGGCGCCCATGGGCGGGTCGCTTTTGTCCACCCCAAGGGCGCACACGGTGTATTGGTGGAACTGGTGGAGCATGATCACGCTTCATGAGCACCCTGTGAAACGATTCGGCCCAGAGAGAGCATCCGGCTTCTCATCTGCAGAAAACCCCGCAGGGGCAGGCCCTGACCGGAGGTAGGACAAGATGTCTGAACGGGCAGAATGGAAAGCGCTCGAAGAACAGCAGGATCATTGGGAGGAAACCACTCTCAAGAACACGCTCGAACGCCATCCAGAGCGGATGGAGAAATTCATGACCACGTCCAGCGCTCCGGTAGACCGGCTCTATACACCTCTCGACACGGCCGACGTTGACTACATGCGCGACCTGGGCTTCCCAGGTGAGTATCCCTTCACGCGTGGCGTGCACTCGACCATGCACCGCGGCAGACTGTGGACCATGCGCATGTTCGCCGGTTTCGGCACGGCTGAGGAGACCAACTCCCGCTACAAGTACCTGCTCGACCACGGCGAGACAGGCCTTTCGGTAGCGTTTGATATGCCCACGCTATACGGGTACGACAGTGATGCCCCGGAGGCCCTGGGCGAGTTCGGCAAGTGCGGAGTGGCAGTCTCCAGCCTGGCTGACATGGAGATCCTCTTTGACGGCATTCCGGTAGATGAGGTCACTACCTCCATGACCATCAACAGCCCGGCAGCCGTCACCTGGGCCATGTACATCGCCATGGCTGAGAAACGGGGCATCCCTAAGGAGGCACTGGGTGGCACGATCCAGAACGACATACTGAAAGAATATATCGCCCAGAAGGAATTCATCTTCCCTCCCAAGCCCTCCATGCGGCTGGTGGTTGACACCTTTGAGTATGGAAGCAAGCACCTGCCCCGCTGGAACACCATCAGCATCAGCGGCTACCACATTCGCGAGGCAGGCTCCACCGCCGCCCAGGAGCTGGCCTTCACCCTGGCCGATGGTCTCGAGTACGTCCGCTGGGGCATAGAGCGCGGGCTGGATGTTGACGAGTTTGCACCCCGGCTCTCCTTCTTTTTCAACTCGCACAACGACTTTTTCGAGGAGATTGCCAAGTTCCGGGCAGCCCGGCGGATCTGGGCGCGCGAGATGCGTGAGACTTTTGGGGCAACCAACCAGCGGAGCTGGCTGCTCCGCTTCCATACCCAGACCGCTGGTTGCAGCCTCACCGCCCAGCAGCCGGAAAACAACATCGTGCGCACCGCGTGGCAGGCACTGGCCGCCGTGCTGGGCGGCACCCAGTCGCTCCATACCAACAGCATGGATGAGGCCCTGGCGCTGCCCAGCGAGTACGCCGTCAAGGTCGCGCTCCGCACACAGCAACTCATCGCCCACGAGAGCGGCGTGGTGAATACCATCGATCCACTGGCGGGTTCCTATTTTGTCGAAGCAATGACCAGTCGTATGGAACAGGAAACCTACGACTACTTTCAGAAGATCGAGGCCCTGGGCGGGGTTATCCCCGCCATCGAGAGGGGTTTTTTCCAGCGCGAGATTGCCGAAGCTGCCTACCGCTACCAGATGGAGATCGACACCCGTCAACGAGTCGTGGTCGGCGTCAACGAGCTTACCGAAGATGAGCCGATCCGGATCCCGCTACTGGAGATGGATCCCGAGGGCTATGAGCGGCAGGTCGCCCGCCTGGAGCGAGTGCGAAGCGAGCGGGACAACGAACAGGTGGGCGCGACTCTGAACGCGCTACGCCAGGCCGCCAGGGCAACGGAGAATACCATGCCCTACATCCTCGATTGTGTGCGCGCCTATGCCACGCTGGGGGAGATCATGGGCGTGTTCCGCGAGGTCTTTGGCGAATACCGAGAGCCGACCATAATCTGAGTCACTGGGCGCGCCATGCAAGGGTTCGGCGTGGCTGGCAGCCAGCGGCGGCACGATATCGACCGCGAGTTGGCAAGCCAGAGCAGAGACTCGGATTACCCTTTTCAAAACAGTCCGTTGGAGGACATAGATGACAGACAGGAGAATTCGCGTACTGATCGCCAAACCCGGACTGGATGGCCATGATCGGGGGGCCAAGGTCATCGCCCGCGCGCTGCGCGACGCCGGCATGGAAGTCGTCTACACCGGCATCCGCCAGACGCCGGAAATGATCGCCGAAGCGGCTTTGCACGAGGACGTTGATGTAGTAGGCATGTCCATCCTGTCCGGCGCGCACATGGCCCTTTTCCCGCGGGTGATGGAACTGCTGCGCGAGAATGATATGGACGACGTGCTGGTGGTGACAGGAGGGATTATCCCCGACGAGGACGTACCTACCCTGAATGAGATGGGCATCAAGGGTGTCTTTGGCCCCGGCACCCCAACGGACGAGATCGTCGACTTTATCCGCGAGAATGTTGCGTGATCGAGCAGCTTGTCGAGCAGGTTCTCGCCGGGCGGCGCCGGGCCGTAGCGCGCGCCATCAGCCTCGTCGAAGATAACGGTGGCGAGGCCCAGAAGGTATTGGCGGCCCTGCATCCCCACACCGGACAAGCCCACATCATCGGCGTGACTGGGCCTCCGGGCAGCGGCAAGAGCACCCTGGTCAATGCCCTGGCCTTGTACCTCCGCCAGGCCGGGGACGAGCCCCAGCCCACCGTGGCTATCATCGCCGTCGATCCCACCAGCCCATTTTCAGGTGGCGCCATTCTGGGCGACCGCATCCGCATGCGCGACCTGGCTGGCGACCGCGACATATTCATCCGGAGCATGGCCAGCCGCGGCAACTTGGGGGGCCTGGCCTGGGCTACGGCCGATGCGGTCAAAGTGTTGGATGCAGCAGGTTATGACCTGATCATCGTCGAGACAGTCGGCGCGGGCCAGGCCGAAGTGGACATCGCCCGTACGGCGCACACCACCGTCGTCGTCGAAGTGCCAGGGCTGGGGGACGATATTCAAGCCATCAAGGCCGGCATCCTCGAGATCGCCGACGTGTTTGCTGTCAACAAAGCCGATCTCGAGGGCGCGGATCACGCCGTCATGGCCCTCCGCATGATGCTGGATCTGAATTCGGGTGGTGCGCACATCGTGATGCACCACGGGCGCCTGATGGAGGCGGTCATATCAAAGAGCGAGGCTGACGAGGAACCCACCTGGCGTCCCTCGATCCACATGACCGTAGCTACTCGACGGGAGGGGGTCGACGAGCTGGCTGAGGCCATCCTGGCCCACCGGGCCCACCTGGAGCAGACCGGGGGATTGGCCAGGCGCGAGCGAGAGCGTGCCGCAGCCGAGCTTGAGACGATCGTCCAACAGGAATCCCTGCGGCAGATTCTGGCTCACACCGACGCAACCCAGTTATCTTCACTGATTGACCGGATCGTGCGGCGCGAACTGGACCCTTACTCAGCCAGCCAGCGACTGCTGAAGCACAAATAGTCGGGGACGCATTCATCGTAGAAAACGGGGGAAGTTGGCATGCCCACAGATAGAATCCTGGCCGGGATTGGCAGATTCCGTACGTACTTTGAAGAGAACAGGGAACTATTCGAACTGCTGGCCGACAAAGGCCAAGCTCCACATGTGCTGTTCATAGGCTGCGCTGATTCCCGCGCGGCGCCTGAATTGATTACACAATGTAATCCCGGCGACCTGTTTGTCACCCGGAACGTGGGCAACATCGTGCCACCGTACGGAAGCGGGCAGACCAACATCGGCTCCGTGGTAGAGTTCGCGGTGTTGCAGCTTGCGGTGAGACACATTGTCTTGTGTGGCCATACTGACTGCGGCGCCATCAGAGGACTCGAGCGGGCCGTGGACCGGTTGGGCGAGCCGCACATCGCCCGCTGGATAGAGTACGCCCGGCCGGCCAAGACCCAGGTCGAGGCCAGCGGCCTGCCGGATAAAGATCGGCATCTGGCAACCGTGCGCGCCAACGTTCTCCTGCAGCTAGAGAACCTCCGCTCCTACGATCCTGTGCGCGAAGGGGAGAGGTCAGGAACGCTCACCCTTCATGGATGGGCCTATCATCTGGAGACTGGATTCATCGAAGCCTACGACTCGCAAACGCGTTCTTGGCGTCCGGTAGAATCTGCCGGGACCTAGGCTTTCGAGGCAGCGGGCCGTAACGCTGCAGCACCTCGCAGGCTTCTCGAAAAGACGGCTCTAGCCCTCCTGGCCCCTGACTAACACTCCCCAGGTTCCCCGCTGCACAACCTTGTCGTCCTGGTTCAGGATCTGCACCTTGAGGGTCACCAGCCCCCCGCCCAGCCGCGGCATCGGCTTGGTCGCGACTACGGTCGCCTTGACCCGTACGGTGTCGCCAAAGTAGACCGGCAGGCTGAATTTCCAGTCCCCGATCTCGCGGAAGGCCAACGCGGTTTCCTCCAGAAAGCCGAGCCGCACCGCCAGCCCGCTGGCAATCGACAGCACCAACAGGCCATGAGCCACCCGCTGGCCGAAGGGATGTTCGGACGCGAATACGGCATCGGTGTGCATGGGATTCCAGTCACCGCTAAGGGCGGCAAAGGCAACCACGTCAGCCTCGGTCACCGTTCGTCCCTGGCTGGTGATCGACTGCCCTACCTCGTATTCCTCAAAGTACAGGCCCTTCTGAGCTGTCAGATCGCGCTTCTCAGTCATCACGTACTTCTCCATCCTTTCTCGTTCCGTTCTATCAGGATTCAACCAGCGGCAAGATCACTCACGGATCCTGCGGATCTCAAATACGACGGGGTTCCAGGCATCCGGACAGGCATGGGTAGCCACATCCCCATCCTCCAGCCAGGGAAACTCGGACCCGTACCGCATGGCGAATACCTTGGGCAGAAAGCTATACAGGGCGTGGATGCACACGTGGCCCTGCACCGTGTCGCCATCGAATACGACCTCGTCGCCCACCTTGTGACCGGCGACGCAGGTGCCTTCCTGTTTGATCACACGGGCGATTATGGTGAAACCTGGATCCTTGTGCGTAGTACACTCGGCCATTGATTCTCTCCTTCCCCACTGGATTCCCTAGTCGTCATCTTCCGGCTGTACCAGCGTGATCACACGAAAGCTCTCGGCGTACTCCATTTCCTTTTCTTTGCCCACTTCGGCATTCCAGCCCTGGATCCGTTCCGTGGGGTCCCAATCCCCCATCTGGCTGGCGTGTTTCTTGAGCGCGGCGATCTTGAGCCCGATCGTGGCAGTAATATCCACCCACACGTTCGGCTCGCTGTTGCCATAGACATAGACCTTGTGCACCCGGTGCGGCTCGCCCACCTCGGGCCACAGAAGCGGCATCGCGCTGCCAGGCGCCACGGCATCCAGCGCGGCCTGCCCAGCTGCTCGGTGATCCGGGTGGTTGATGTAGCGGTCGCTGCCGAACAGCCTCGTCGGATCGCTGGTGAGGACCACTTCGGGCTGGTACCTGCGGATCTGGCCCACCAGATCGCGCCGCAACTCGAGCGTCGGCTGCAACTGGCCATCGTTGTAGCCCAAGAACACTACCTCCATTACGCCCAGCGTCTCGCAGGCAGCCCGCTGCTCGGCGCGGCGGATCTCGGCCAGCTTCTCACGTGTCATGCCGGGCTCGTGCGAGCCCGCGTTGCCATCCGTGCAGAGCACGTAGGTCACCCGGCAACCGGCCTCTACCCATCCCGCCACCGTTCCGGCCATCGTGAACTCGGCATCGTCGGGATGGGCGACGATCACCATGGCCGACTTTGGTATGGAATTCTCACTCATTCTGTTTCTGTTTCCTCCCAGTCACCTGTCGGTATTGCGTTTCCCGGCTGCAAACGGGCAAAGAGCAGAGTCCGCCCGCTCTCCCGAAAGCCTCGTCCAAGATAGTACTCCACCAGGCCATGGGCGGCTTGTCCCTCGGGCGTAACCATCACGGCGATCAGGCTACATCCCCGCGATATGCACCAGTCCTTGGCCGTCTCTATTAGCGCGCTCCCTACTCCGGTGCCCCGCGCCTCGGGAAGCACATAGAGATCCTCAAGCTCCGCCGACAGACCAAACTCAATGCCCCCTGATGTCGTGACGGTGGCCACTCCAACAGGACGGTCGCCAACCCGTGCCAGGAATACAGCACTGCTGGATCCATGGATCATCTCGTCGAGCTGGCCTCTGACTTGCACCTCCGGGATATCAAAGCCTTCCTCCTCAAAGAATCGCTGCAGCAGGGGCAACACGGCTTTGAATTCGTCTACCGTCACTCGCTCGACAGTTATCACCGGAATCATGCTCTCACACAGAAGCGGTAGTTGGCCTGAGTTTCGGCCCGGTGCATTGTACACCAACTGGCTTGATTTCGGAAATTGTAGCGGCCCTGGCTCCCAGCTTGCGGAGAGACCTGCTTTGGGCTATAATCGCGTCGATGAGTCTGGAGGCGCTTCTCGACCAAATCAAGCAGGATTCCCAGCTTGCCCGGCGCATTACCCATTGGCGGCACCTGCCGCCACGCCCGGCCCAGTACGCTCCCTACCCACCCAGCATTGACCGGCGTCTGGTGGATGCCCTTCGCCAGCACGGCGTCAAGCGGCTCTACACCCACCAGGCTGCAGCAGTCGAGGCAGCACTTCGCGGTAAGAATGTAGTTGTCGTCACTCCCACCGCTAGCGGCAAGACTCTGTGTTACAACCTGCCAGTCCTCAATGTCATGCTCGCCGCCCCCCTGGCACAAGCGCTATACCTTTTCCCCACCAAGGCCCTGGCCCAGGATCAGTTGGCGGAATTGCGCGAGATAGACACGATGCTGGGTCACCGGATCGAAGCGCACACCTATGATGGTGATACCCCACAGTCAGCCAGGCCTCGCATCCGCAAATCGGCGCGCATTGTCATCACCAACCCCGACATGCTACACGCCGGCATTCTGCCCCATCACACCCGGTGGGCGCAATTCTTCCGGGGCCTCCGCTACATCGTCATCGACGAGATCCACACCTACCGGGGCGTCTTTGGCAGTCACGTAGCCAACGTACTACGACGTCTGAAGCGAATCTGCGCCTTTCACGGAGCCAACCCCCAGTTCATCTGTGCTTCGGCAACCATTGCCAACCCACAGGAACTGGCCGAGCGTCTGGCAGAGGAGTCGTTCGCCCTGGTCGGAGCCGAGCGGGATGGCTCGCCCCAGGGGGAGAAACACTTTTTGTTCTACAACCCTCCCATCGTGGATCGCGAGTTGGGCATTCGCCGTAGCGCGGTAAGCGATGCCCGTGTGCTGGCAGAGCGGTTCCTGGAAGCGCGAATCCAGACCATCGTCTTTGCTCGCGCTCGCCTGACCACCGAGGTGCTTCTCACCTACCTGCGCGACTCTGCCGCGCGCGACGGTCTGCCTGTTGACAGGGTCCAGGGGTACCGCGGGGGCTACCTGCCCTCCGAGCGGCGCAACATCGAGCGCGGTCTGCGCGAGCGGCAGGTCCTGGGGGTAGTAACGACCAATGCCCTGGAGTTGGGCATCAACATCGGACACCTTGATGCCTGTGTGATGACCGGCTACCCCGGCACCATTGCCAGCACTTGGCAGCAGGCAGGACGCGCCGGGCGGCGCGTAGACACCTCTGTCGCAGTGCTGGTGGCGGGCTCCTCCCCTCTGGATCAATACATCATCAAGCAGCCGGAGTACTTTTTCGGGCGCACACCTGAGCGTGCCCTTTTGAACCCGGACAATCTAGTCATCGCCGTCAACCATATCCGCTGCGCCGCCTTCGAGTTGCCTTTCGAGGGAAACGAGACGTTTGGCACCTTTCCTCATACCCAAGACGTCCTGGCCTTCTTGGAGGAAGAAGGGCTGCTCCGGCTCAGCGGGCGCCAATGGCACTATGCCGCCCAGACCTACCCATCAGAGGCAGTCAGCTTGCGCACCGCCGAAATGGACAACTTTGTAGTAACATCTGTGGATCGCGACCACGCTACTCGTGGTGAGGACGGTCGCGTCATTGGCATGGTGGATCGTCAAAGCGCGCCCTTTCTCATTCACGAGGGCGCCATCTACCTCCATGGCGGAGAGTCATACCAGGTACGCACTCTCGATTGGGAAGGACGCCGGGCCGAGGTGGAGCCGGTCGATGCCGGCTACTACACACAGGCCAGCCAGTCCACCAGCGTCGAAGTGACCGGCGTCAACGAACAGGCTGAAACGGCTTCGGTGGCGAGAGCCCAGGGAGACGTGCTGATCAGGTCCAAAGCTACTTCCTACAAGAAGGTCCGCCTCTACACGCACGAGATCCTCGGCTGGGGAGAGATCCCCGCGGACAGCATCCCCGAGCAAGAGATGGAAACGACCGCGTTCTGGTTCAACCTTCTACCCAAGTTGTCAGCACAATTGGAGCAGGAAGGTCTACTGAACATGGCGCGGGGCGATCGAGGACCCAACTGGGCACAGCAGCGGGGGCGGGCTCTGGCCCGCGATGGGCATCGCTGCCGGCACTGCGGCGCTCCCGAACGTCCCAACCGCGCCCACGACGTGCACCACATCCAACCCTTCCGCACCTTTGGCTACATCCGCGGGAAGAACGACCGGTACCTGGAGGCCAACCGCTTGCAGAACCTGGTCACCCTCTGTACATCCTGTCACCGGCGGGTGGAAGAGGATCTAATGGTCCGGGGCACGCTGAGCGGTCTGGCCCATGTCCTGCGCCACATCGCCCCCCTGTACCTGATGAGCGATCCGCGGGACATCGGCGTGGTGAGCGAGGTCAAATCAACCTTCACCGGGCACCCGACAATCACCATCTATGACAACGCGCCCGGGGGGCTCGGATTCAGCGACAGCTTGTACGAGCTCTACGACAACCTGGTGGCGGCTGCCCGCGAGCTTGTGCGCGCCTGCCGCTGCCAGCGTGGTTGTCCCTCCTGTATCGGGCCGGTGACAGAGGTGGGCGACGATGCCAAGGCCAACTGCCTCCGCCTACTCGACCTGTTGGTCGCTGACGAGGAGCAACTCGTCCGCAGCCCATAGAACTCTACTTTGGCAATTTCCTCACCGGCCCGAGCGCCCCGTTGAGGCGGGACCGGGCGCCCTACCTCCCTCTCAGGGTGGCGGCGGGGTGGAAGTGGCCAGCGGGATGACGGTGACCTTGGGTCGCAACGTTGGCGTCTGCCAGGCCGTGGGCGTGGGCACGGGCGTGATCCACGGCGTCGGCGTGGGCGCCAGATCACCCTGGGTTTCGTTGAGCAGCGCTTCAAGCCCGATCAAGAACGCATCAAAGCGTTGGATCGACTCGCCAAGGATCTCAACCTTCCGGTTCAGGAATGCGACCTGCGTCTCGAGCTCCCTGAGCTGGGTCTCGAGCCCGCTGACGCGTCTGTCCATCACGCTCACGTGGACAGTCAGTCCATCCAGATCCTCGCGCAAGTTGGTGAATTCCTGCCGCAGCGCGTCCTGCGTCTCGGCCAGCAGCTCGAACCTGTGCCTCACGTCGCCCAGATCGCCGGCCAGGCTCTGCAGCCCAGCCTGTGTATCGCTCAACCGTGCCTCTAGCTCCTGGATGGCGCCAACTCTTTCTTCCAGCTCCACGACCTTCATTTCGAGGGCGCCAACGACGCCCTCCATCCGCAGCACTTCGTCCTGTGCCGCCCGGATGGCAGCCGATTGAAAGTCCAGCGTGCCGTTAACCAGGAACAAAAGGAGGAGAGCCAGCGCAGCGCCGAGGATTGTGCTCAGCAGACCGACCAGAAACAAACGCACGCAACCGTACCGGGCTTGAACGACCTCCACCAGCGGTGGTTCCGGCCCGGGCAGTGGTGCTGGTACCACATACTCCGAGTCCGGCTCTGGTTCGGGTTCCTCGGCAAGCTCGTCCTCGTCCGTTGGAGGTTCGCTCACAAGGACAGGTACGCCTTCGGGCTCCTCGATCTCCGCGGCCGCTTCTTCTGTCTCGGGTTCGATCAGCTCCTCAACTTCATCTACCTGGGATTCAGCCTCAAGCTCCGGCACTTCCTCCGGCCCCTCTATCTCGGATGGCTCCAGCTCGCGCTCCGAGTCTGCAGGTGGCTCGACGGGGCCAACAATCACCTGGTCTGCCAGGCGCGCATAGGTGGCTTCGGATACGCCAGACACAGCCGTGATCTCCGCCGGATCGTCAAAAGGTCCCGCCTCGGTACGATAGTCCACGATGCGCGCCGCCAGCGCGACTCCGATTCCAGGCAACTGCTGCAGTTCTTCCTCCGTGGCAGTGTTGAGATCTACCGTGGGAGCCTGAGCGTCCCCAACCTCCGGTGCGGCATCGATTTGCTCAGACGCATCATCTGCTGTCTCCACGACCTCGACAGCTTCCTCCTCCTGTGCCAGTTCCTGTCCTTCTAGCACTTCCGATTCCTGCTCGCCCATCACGACCTCCTCCTTGCGAATCCTGCCTACTCCTCGGTAGCAGCTACCAGGGCTTCCAGAATCAACTCCAAGGCCTCCATTTCCCTACCGTAGCAGGTCCAATCTCCCAGCTGCAAGCAGTCCTGCGCGGCCTGATAGTGACCTTCGGCCTTGTGAACCAGGGCAGCCCAGTCCTCCCTCACTGCGGAGGGAGGTTCTTCCGACTCGGTCGGTGTCTCGACATCCTCTGCTGGCGGGGGCTCCGTCGGGTATTCTGTGCCCATCACACTGGCAAGGGCACCCCCCAGGGTCTCTTCCATTGCGATACGATTCCCATACGCGACGATCACCCGGCGCAGCTCGGGTAGCTGGCTAGCCTCGGCCTGCAGGTAGATCGGCTCCACGTACAGAATGGACTGGTCTATTGGGATCACCAGCAGGTTGCCTCGAATCACCTGGCTTCCCCGCTGGTTCCAGAGTGACAGTTGCTGGCTGATGGTAGGATCCTGGTCAATCCTGGATTCGATCTGCATCGGCCCATAAACCAGCCTCTGTTTTGGGAATTTGTAGACACCCAACTCGCCATAGTGCTCGCCATCGTTCCGGGCGTAGAGCCAGGCAACCATGTTCTGCTTGCTTGAGGGGGTGTACGGCATCATCAGCACGAATTCCTCGTCGCTCTCGCCTGGAAGACGCATGATAACATAGTAGGGCTCGATGCGCACCCGCTCGCCTGTCACCACCTCCTCGGCCCAGCTCCAAAGGTCCTCCTGGTTGTAGAACACCTGGGGATCGGTCATGTGAAAGTTCTGGAACTTGGCAGCCTGGATTCGGAACATCCCCTCCGGGTACCTCCAATGCTCCACCAGTGCCGGGTCCATCGCGTCTCCCGGCTGGAACAGATCCGGGAAAATCGCAGCGTGGGTCGCGGCAAGCGGGTCGTCCGGGTCGATCAGGTAGAAGGTTACCGTCCCGTCGTAGGCATCCATGGCGATTTTGACCGAATTGCGTATGTAGTTGATCCGGCCAAAATGGGTGCTGATCGGCTCTGAGTAGGGGTAGCGGTCGGTCACGGTGTATGCGTCCAGCAACCAGACCAAACGGCCGTCCACGATGGCGACGTAGGGATCGGGATCGTATTGCAGGAATGGGGCAAGCGTCTGCACTCGCTCGTCAATGGCTCTGTTCCAGAGAAGACGGCTTTCAGGCGTTATTGAGTCACTCAACAACACCTGGCTGCTCCCCAGCCGCAGAGCGTAGGCCAGGCGCTTGAAGAGCGTGTTCAACACAACACCGCCCGTTCCCTCGTAGGAGGCGTAGACATTCTGGTCGCCCGATGGATAGTCCAGCTCTAGTTCATCGGTCTTGACGAGCACATATTCATCCGTCAGCTCGCCAAAGTAGATCTCAGGACGGGTCACAGCCAGTTCCGGATGCGACGCTTGGGGCGGGATGTCGCGCACCCACAGATTGGGCAGCCCCTCTTCGAGGACCTCATTGACAGGGCTCAAAACCACACCTGAACCATGAGTATACACCAGGTGCCGGTTTACCCACGTCTGCGCAGTCTGGGGTAGCTCGTCGGGCGTGATCTCCCTGGCGACCAGGGTCACCTGCCGGTAGTCATCGCCCAGCCGGTAGCGATCCACATCCACATCGGTGAAAGCATAGTACAGGCGGATCTCCTGTAGCTGGCCAAAGGTGCGCAACAAGGGGCGGTAGTCCCAGAGCCGGATGTTCTTGATCGTCGAGGAGTTGGCATCCAGATCCAGCGGTACCGCCCCCTCGACCACATCGAAATCGGCTTCGGCTACCTCGCTCAGACCGTAGGCTGCTTGCGTGAACTGGATCGTGTGGTCGATATACTCACGTTCGCGGGACACCTCGTTGGGCACCACGACAAGGCGCTGCAGCAGGCTCGGATACAGGCTCCCACCGAGCAGCGCCACCAAAAGCCACACACCCACAGCAGCCCATGGAAGCCAGCGCACCCGTACGAACATGCTGACCAGCAGGATCACGGCCCCCAGAGCGGCGATGATGGCCAAGAGGGTCATGACCGGCAGCCGCGCGTGGACATCGGTGTAACTCGCACCATAGGAGGCCCCGGTTGTGGAATAGAGGAGACGGGCCATCCTGAGCCGGTATCCCCAGGCAATGAGGCCCAAGGCGATGGCTCCCAGGATCAGCAGGTGTCGCTCTGCGGAGCGCGACAGTCGTAGCCAGGGCTGGCGCTCGCCTACGATCTGCACCTGGGCCGTCAGCCGCTCGGCTGAGTAGCTGGCGAGGTAGACCAACGCCGCCCCCACCAAGGACAACAACACCAGCCAGAGGAGCCAGCCCTGCAGAAAATTCAACCAGGGCAGGTCAAAGACATAGTAGCTCAAGTCCCGGCCCAGTACCGGATCAGTCTGACCAAAGGGCGTGGCGTTGAGATATTGAAGCACCGGCATCCACATGTTGCGGGCTGGAAGAGCGAAAAGCAGCCCCACACCCACAGCCACCACAGCCAGTACCGCGTCAGCCACCCGTGCTGCGATTACGCGCGTCGTCGGTTCGGCTGTGATTTGGTGCTGGGTGCGTCGCTGGCGAAGCCACGGCACCGTCATCTGCCCCGCGCCCGCTAGCCTGCGGGCAAGTAGCCAATTGCCGACTAGCACTCCGGATGCCACGACCCAGGCAGCGAGAAAAAGCGCCCACTCGGAAACTAGCCGCTTCCACAAGATCGAGGTGACACCCATCGTCTCGAACCAGGCCAAGTCGGCGTAAAACTCCAGTATTGTGAAAAAGAGAACGGCTGCCAGCACCAGCAATCCGATTCCGATGATGCAGCCTCTATTCCTGAACATCCGCACTCCTCTTGTCATCCTGCAGGGATTGAGTATATCGCCAGATCAATCTCTTCAGCGCCCGCTCCATCCTGGGAGAGCGCGGCGCCCGCTCGCGCCTCGTCAGCACCAACCGGACCGTCTCAGCCATCCGTCTGCGCCTCTCCGCCGACATGGTGTCAGCCGGGTCGGCGCTCACGATGCCTCCGCCTTGACACGCGCTACTTCGCGGGCAGCATCCAGCGTTGAGCGCTGAAAGCGGCTGCCAGGCACCTTGAGATTCAGATCTGCAACCTCTTGGTTTATGTCGTCCAACTCTAGCTCAAAGGCCGCGACCGCATCCTGCCAGCCTGCCTCAGTGCGGTCTCTCTCGGCGGTGGACCAACTGTCCGAGCGTTCCGACAGCTCACCAAGTCGTGCCTCCCGCCACTGCCATTGCCGCAGAAGCGATGCACGAACCCGCTCAAGCTTTCGCCGAATGGTTTTGTCAAGCTCGATCCATTCCGGCGCAAAGCCTGCATCCTTCAGAACCTTGAAGGACAGCTCCTGGCCCTGAGCGTAAGGATTCGGGGTCAGATCGATGGGCTTTCCTGTGCCAGGCAAGTTGTCAAACTCCCCTCGCTCCTGCGCCTCGCGGATCTGCTGATCAACCCACTTTTCCCAATCCCCAGGTTTCCTCTGGTCTTCCACACTACTAGCCTCATCCCTCATTCAACAGTGTATCCTGAAAACTCTACTCCTGGGTGGCCTCCGCTACGGTTGGGTAGCCCCCGTCTCAGCCATCCACGGTATAGCTAGCCAGGACGGCCCCCTGAGCATCCTTGAGCGTGATCACGTCGCCCGCCGACCAGACTGACTCTAACTTCCCCCAGTAAAAGTTGGATGGTGGATTTCCATCCTGGCCGACGCGGGTGTGAACCGTTACGCCTCCCCCAGCCCAGAGCCGGAAATTGGGAAAGGTATAGACGTTCGCACCGGCGCCGCTAAGGGTCCAGTCCTGCATGCTTGCCAGCCGGTCGCCGAGGTTGGTAATGACCACGCTTTCCTGGTCTATCTGGCCTACGCCCAGGACCTCCGTGATCTCGATTGTGAGTTCGCCCGAGGAGGGCAGAGATGTGGGTAGGGGTGTGGTCGTCGCGCCCAGTTCGGCTGCCACTGTAGCGGTCATGTCAGCAGATGGCGGCTCAAAGGGAATAGGCGTATCGGTCGCAGTGGGCGCGGGGGTGAACGTGGCAGTCACCTCGGGCACTCCGCCGACGGGAATGATCAGTTGCATGCCCACCTGCAAAAAGTTGGGGTTCTCAAGCTGGTTGGCGGCAATGATGTCCTCCTCAGGCACATCGTATTGAAAAGCCATTCCCGAGATGGTATCGCCGGCCTTGACGATATGCAAGACGACCTCAACGGTAGGCGTGGCCTCATCTTCCACGGCCCGCGTAGTCCTCGCCGAGCTGGTGGGCATAGTAGTCGCACTAGCAGCCATTTCCCGACCCGGCGGGGCGAGTATCAGAACTACGATCACGCTGATCACCAAGGAAATCACTGCGTTCAGGCCGATGATGAATGCTACCTGTTTGCGAGTCATACTCCCTACCTCCACAGAATCCAGGCCAACGAAGCAGCCGCCAACCCACCCACCAAAGAAGCCAGGAAATTCACCAGATCATTGTTGAGCCAACCCCATCCACGCAGCGGCTGCGTGCTGCGACCGCAGTGATGGACGGGGCTCTCTGTTTCCTTCTCACAAAGGTCGCAGTAGTAGATGCCCTGCACAGTGGCTCCCAGCAGACTATCGAACAGAGAACCAACCAATCCGCCTACAACAGCCAGCAGGGAGTACGAGATTGCTCGAAGGCTCCAGCCATTTCCGCTCAACACCGATCCGAGCTGCACCGACGCCGTCGCTACCGTCCCTATGAGCATGGCTCCGGCGACAGACGCCCAGATCCCTAGGCTCGTCACGCCGCCCGACGTTCCAGGGGCAACCACGTCACCCGACGTAATCAGCCGCGGCGGAACCCGGCTGAGAATGCCCAACTCGGTAGCCCAGGTATCAGCGTTTACCGTAGCCATCACCCCTACGAAGGCAGCGAAAAGCAGCGGCTCCGGATAACGCACAGAGACCACCGCCAGTATTGCCCCAAGGCCGGCGTTTGCCAGCGCCTGCCCAATATCACGGCGGCTGCCTTTGGCAAACTTTTCTACGACCTGTTCCTTGTCCGCCTTTCGAAAATGGGATAGCCAACTGGAGGAAACAAAAAAGGTGACGAGCAGCAGACCCCACTCCCAACCCCCAAGGCCAAAGATCAAGGTGCCGACCAGGACCGCGCCGACCGCACCGCTTGCGCTCAGAGCCTGCCTCCAGTAGCCGAGCAAAGCCATCGCCACGCTCAGGAGCAGGCCCAGGAAGAGCCACACAAGGTTCATGGGACGATGCTAACCGCAGCCAGCCAGAAGAGGGCTTGCACTGCCGCTGCCGCCCCCCAGAGCAAATAGGACCCAGCCCGCTCCCGCCGGTAGAGGATCAGGCCCACGGTGATATTGGCAGCCAGAATGATCAGGCCAATGATCGGAAGAGCGAATAGCTCCATCTTGGTGCCGATGCGATCCGCCTGGCCCAGACGATTGAAATGCAGCGGCAACTGAAAGTCCAGACCGGGAAAACTGGCAGCCAGATAGCCAAACAGGCCCAGATTGATGACGGCTGCCACGCCCAACAGAGTCCAGGCTGTCGAGTCGGTCCACAAGGGCCAGGTGAGCCAGCGGGCGTGGTGCATTTCACGTTCCAGCAGCCGATTGGGGCCCAATTGCTGCCGAGCATCGAGAGCTCTGACGAATCCCTCCGGATCCCGGGGTGAGATGCCGAAAGCACTGCCAGGCGTCACCAGCAGCAACTGCCCCACCAACGGCTGGCTCGCCAGAAAGCGCGTCCGTCCGATGCCGGGCACCTGCCCTGTACCCCGCTCGTTTCCAGGCCAGCGCAACCCGCGCCTGCGGACGACGACGCCCCCCAGCTCGCCGCCATGAACTATCCTCTGGATGTCGCGGATGGGAATGATCTGTTCGGAACCAAACCAACGCACAAACACACCGTTGCGATCAAGCCTATAGCGCAGCGTCAGCA
>JABAHP010004649.1_pt5 | contig 17934 bp, 11 predicted proteins | sample 7062081 | NCBI WGS metagenome assembly JABAHP01 (sample SAMN14534357, study PRJNA622989) | marine sediment metagenome | biome: marine biome [ENVO:00000428]; feature: marine pelagic biome [ENVO:01000023]; material: deep marine sediment [ENVO:00002113] | place: India: Gulf of Kutch | collected...
GACGGAGACGGTGACGATAGACGTCCTCGCCAACCGTCCCCCCGTGTCGGTGATATCTAACCCGGAGGACGAGAGCGAGTTTCTTTCCGACCAGGTCGTCGAGCTCAACGGGTCCCAGTCTTACGACCTGGAGGACCCGATAACCTACTTCTGGGTTTCCGACAGGGCGGGACCCCTGGGCAACAAGCCCGTGCTGGAGCTCCTTCTGCCACGGGGTGAGCACGTGATAACCCTGTGGGTCGACGACGACCACGGCCACAACGAGTCCACGTCGATCTCCATCACTGTCCTCAACCTGGGCCCCACCGCGGGCATCTCGTCCCCCGACGAGGACGGCACGTACCTGACGGGCAGTCCGGTCTTCTTCAACTCGGACACCAGCTTCGACCCCGAGGGTGACAAGCTGTTCTTCGAGTGGTTCCTGCGGAGGGGTGAGGGCGATTGGTCCATCATCGGCACCCAGTCCAACGTGCAGCGCCAGCTGGACACCGCGGGGAACTACCAGGTGCGCCTGGTGGTGAGCGACGGCAAGGAGTTCGACGAGACCTCCGCGTCCTTCGTCATCGAGCAGGCTCCCGATGGCGACGGCGGAGAGGAGGAGGAGGGACTGTTCGGGAACCCGGCTCTCATGGTACTCCTGGTCATCATCGTCGTGGCCGTCGCCGTTGTCGTCTTCTTCGTCCTGCGTGGCAGGGACTAGGACGCGCCCTTGCGACGCTCCTCGGCCAGCCTCACCTGGGCCATCAGCGCCGCCCCGGTGGCGGTGACGATCTGGGGGATGGGGGGCACGGCCATCTTGACGCCCAGCTCCTCCTCCAGGGCTTGGACCATGCCCACGTTCCGGGCCGGACCCCCGTCGAAGAACACCGCCTCCCGGACCCCCACCTTCTTGGCCATCGAGGCGAGCCTTCGGGCCACCGCCTTGTGGATGCCCGCCACGATGTCCTCCTTCTTGTAGCCCTCGGTGATGAGGGTGGCCACCTCCGACTTGGCAAAAACCAGGCAGGTGGTGGTTATGGGGACGGGGTCAGAGGATGTCAGGGACAGGGGACCCAGCTCGTCCAGGGGTATCTCCAGCACGCGGGCCAGCACCTCCAGGAACCTTCCGGTCCCGGCGGCGCACTTGTCGTTCATCTGGAAGTTGGTGATCTGAAGGTCGTCGTCGAGGGCGATGACCTTGGTGTCCTGGCCCCCGATGTCGATGATGGTGCGCACGCCCATCTCCCGGCCCACCCAGCGGGTGCCGGCGGCGTTGGCCGATATCTCGGAGACGGTGCTGTCGGCGGTGGAGGCCACCCGCCGGCCGTAGCCGGTGGACACGGTGTACTCCACCATGTCCTTGGTGATCCCACCCATGGAGAGTGCCTCGGCGAGGGCGCTCTCGGCGGTGGCGTCGTGGTCCGGGCCCGTGGGCAGCACCGCGTGCCCTAGAACATCGGTGTCCCGCATCACCACGCACTTAACGTACGTGGAGCCCAGGTCCAGCCCCGCCGTCACCGTCACCTGACCACCCCCTTGTCCCGCCGCTCGTGGGGCGCCAGGATGGCCGCGCCCAGGGCACCGATGAGGTGCGGGTCGGCGGGCACCACCACCCGGTGGTTGAAGCGCTCCCTGAGCAGCTCGACCACCTGGTGGTTGCGGGCGACACCGCCTGCGAACACCACGTCGCCCCGGACGGCCAGCGTCTTGGCCAGGGAGGCCATGCGCTTGGCCACCATCTGGTTGAGGCCGGACACGATGTCGGACTTGGACTGGCCACGGGCCACCGCCGAGACCACCTCGGACTCGGCGAAGACGGTGCACGCGGAGTTGATGGAGGCGGCGCAGAGGGAGGCCCTTCCCACCTCGCCCATGTCCGCCTGCTCCACCTCCAGGGCGAAGGCCATGGTGTCCAGGAAGCAGCCGGTACCGCTGCTGCACTTGTCGTTGGTGCGGAAGTTGGTCATCATCCCCCACTCGTCCATCTCCATCACGCGCACGCCCTGGCCCCCCGCGTCTATGACCATGCGAACCGGCTCGTGGAGCACCTTCGCGCCCCACGCGAAGGCGGTGAAGTCCGTCTTCGTCACGTCGGCGAAGGGCACCCGCCTCCGTCCCTGCCCCGTGGCGGCGACGCCCTTGACCTCCTCCAGGGCGATCCCCGCCCTGGCCAGCAGGTCGGTCAGCATGGCCTGGGTCAGGCCCGGCACGTCGGTGGTGGTGGCCTCGACGGCCCTGGCCAGGACCCTGCGGTCCTCGCCGATCACCAGCCCCTTGGTGTACAGGGAGCCCACGTCGATGCCGACCCTAGCCACGCCTGAACTCCCTCCTGGCCTGTATCATCTCGACGAAGGCCTCCACTCGGGTGCGGATCTGCTCCACGTCGCCCTCGTCGTACTCCGACTCGATCTTCAGCATGGGTATGCCCGCACGCCGGAGCGCCAGCTCCAGCCGGGTGGACTCCAGCAGCCCCAGGTGGCAGCCCCTGAGGGCGTGGTAGATTACCCCCTCCACCCGGTGCTCCTCCACCAGGTTCAGCAGCCGGGACTCCCGCTCGTCGTTGGGCGAGAAGCAGGGGCACGTGCAGGGGAAGAAGTACCGCTCGGCCACCGCCCGGACCATGTCGCGCAGGGTTCCCTCGTCGGCGACAACCGGGTCACCCAGCACCCGGTCGCCGGTGCACAGCTCGTCCAGGACGATGAGGCCCCCCGACTCCTCTATGATGTTGGGGACCTTCCAGTTGGGCCACAGGATGGGCGAGCCCCCCAGCAGGACACGGGCCTCGTCGCCGGTGCCCACGAACTTCCCGGCGGCGGCCTTCCGCTCCAGCTCGTCGCAGAGCCCCTCCGTCTTGTCCGTCCACCGCTCGATGTCGTCCACCAGCGCCATCTGCGCGACCAGGAGGGCGTCCCGGCCCCAGATGGGCGACCGGTCCCCCCGCCTCATCCGGTCCAAGCGGGAGAGGGCGTGGTGGGCCTTGTTGTACGTCTCTATGGCCTCCTTGAGGCGGGCGGTGGTGACCTCTGTGCCCGTGAGGCGGGACAGCTCCCGCGTCATGTACAGCACCTCCTCGATCCAAAGCTTGGCGGTGGTGTCCCCCGTCTTGACGCGGGGGAGGTTCATCATGATGACGGGGAGGTAGTCCTCCAGGATCTCGCCCAGCTTGACCTTGCCGTCGCAGCTGGCTGGGGCGATGATGATGTCCGCCTGGGCCATGTAGAGGTCCGCGTCCGCCAGGCGGCCGCCCAGGGTGGACTTGACGCAGGGGCACAGCCCCGCATCGCCCAAGAGCTCGTTGGCGGGGTGGACGCCGTGGTGCTGGCCCGAGCAGAGGCGCACCACCTCGGCCCCCGCGGCGCGGATGACCTCGGCGGGGGCGAAAACGCATAGCGTTCCCACCACGTGGCCGCCCTCGGACTTCGCCCGCTGGAGCTCCTTCACACGGGGACCGTCGTACCTGGCCACGTCGTCGAAGTAGCGCATCCCATCGGCGCGCCCCTCGATGGCCCGGAGCTTGTCCCGCTGCTCGGTGGCCTGCCTGCCGTACTCCTCCACCGCCCTCTCGTGCAGCTCCCGCTCGTCCACGTCGTCCGTCTCCCTCACGTAGCGTCCCGGGGACTTCCAGCCAAGGGGGTGCTCGTCGGTCATGTTCCAGCCTCCAAACCGTTGTCAGTGTTGTTCTCTGCCTCCAGCACCTCGCCGTCCAGCTCGGGCGGGCACTGGTACCTCCCCTCGCGCTCGTCGCGCCGGTCCGCGGGCGACATGGACCTGGCCAGCTCCTTCCCCATGTAGTTGAAGGACAGGGCCCCGCCCTCGGGGCACGACTCGACGCAGCGACCGCACATGATGCACTCGGGGGAGGTCACGTTCTCCTTCTCCATCTCCACGAAGATCTCCTCGATGTCCATGGGGCACACCCGCATGCACACCCTGCACTTGGTGCACTTGGAGGGGTCCTTCCTCAGCCAGAACAGCGACTGGCGGTTGAAGAGGGCCAGGAAGGCCCCTATCGGACACACCCGGCACCAGAACATGCGGACGAAGAAGGTCGCCACCAGGAACAGGGCCAGCATCCCGATGGCTATCCAGGGGAGCGAGGTGGCGAAGGGCTCCACTCCCAACCCCTGCTGCAGCACCGTGAAAAGGCCCTTGCCCGGGCACACCTGGCAGTAGGGGAGGGCCAGGTCGTCGCCGAAGATGGCCAGCCCCAGGGCGGGGATGCCTATGGAGACGGCCACCAGGACCATGACGAAGAGTATGGCGTACTTCAGGTGGTCCAGGATCGCCACGGCCCAGAACGGCAATTCCCTGTATTGGAGGCCGACGAATGCCCTGAACCGGGAGATGAGGTACTGGGCGAAGCCCAGGGGGCAAAGCCAGCCGCACCAGCCCCTGCCCAGGACGATGGCCATAACCGCCGCCACCATCACCATGGGCAGCACCACCAGGTAGAAGGACCCCCAGCCGGAGGTCAGTCCCTCCTGGAGGTTGTAGAACCAGCAGTTGGTGGGCGCGTTGGCGATGTACCTGCAGCTGGCGTTGGGCAGCAGGAACCACCTCAGGGGGCCCAGGGTGCCGAAGTTGGGCACGCCGAGGAGCATCGAGTTGAGGAATATGAAGGCGCCCGTCAGGAACATGACGCGGGCCGCCGAGATGGGCCGCTTGTAGAACCTCGTGCGCCACCAGACCCGGAAGCTCACGCCCCGTCACCCCCCTCGTCCTCCCCCTCGTCGCCCAGGTCCACACCCCACCCGGGGACGCTGCCGAAGGTCGCCCCGGCCCCGGTCCCGACCTCCTTCTCCCTGGCGCGCGCCGCCTCCTCGGCGGCGATGGCGGCCTCCCTGGCCGCCTTCCTGTCCTTGGCCAATATGCTCACCTGTATCAGGGCAACCAGGACCAGGAGCAGGAGGGCGCCGGTGAGGACCGTACCACCCAGGTCCCGCTCCCCCAGCACGTACTTGAACTCGCGGGTCTCCCCGTCGATGACGTAAATGTGGGGGTCGGAGTAGCCCGAGGTGAAGTCGCCCTTCCCCTGGTAGCCTCCCTGGGACGCGACGATGTCCGTCCGCCCGTCACCGTCCACGTCGGCCAGCTTCATGCCGAAGATGTCGGTGCCCAGCAGCTCGGACTCCCACTCCTCGGTCCCCGACGACGCGTCCAGGATGCGGATGTAGCCCGGCTGGTTGCCCACCACCACCTCCACGGAACCGTCCCCGTCGACGTCGCCCACGGCGACGCCCCACGCCTTGGGACCGATGTTCCCCGTCGCCCACTGCTCCTCGTAGGACTCGGTGGTGGGGTCGTACTGGAACACGGTCACGTGGCCCTCCCGGTACCTGTAGCCCGAGCCCACCACGATGTTGGGCCGCTCGTCCAGGTCGGTGTCGTACACCACCACGCCCTGGGCGTCGCCGCCGATGTCGGCGGACTCCCACTCCAGCTCGCCGGTGACCGCGTCGATGACCCGGACGTAGCCCTGGCCCTCGATGTCGCCCAGGTTGACCCCGGACCCGAAGACGATCTCGTTCTCGCCGTCGGCGTCCAGGTCCGCCACCCCGATGCCGCGGAGCCGGGAGTCGTAGGGCCCGAAGGTCCTGAGGGGACCGCCAGAGCTCCCGTCCCCCGCCCACACGTATAGGGTGCCCCAGCCCTGGTCCGTCTTGTAACCGGTGCCCACGACGATCTCCGTCGCGCCGTCGCCATCCAGGTCGGCGATGACCACCCCGTGGGCGTCCCGGACCATCTGTCCCAGCCGCTTCCACTCCAGGTCGTGGCTGACGGCGTCGTACACGAACAGGTCTCCCTCCCCGTCGCCCACGACGATCTCCAGGTCGCCGTCGTCGTCGCAGTCCCCCACCGCCAGACCCCAGGCCCGCTCGTTGTGCTGGGGGCTCTCCCATTCAAGGGTGAAGTCCCCCGCCCTGTGCTGGAGCTGGACGATGTAGCCCTCGTAGGTACCGAAGAGGACCTCGGTGTTCCCGTCACCGTCGATGTCGCCCACGTGGAGGGACTGGAAGCGCCCGCATCCCGACCGGAGGGTCTCCGGCTCCACCACCCCCGAGGCCAGGGGCGCGGTCACCGAGAGGGCGAGGAGCACGACCAGGGCCAACGCAGTCGCGGTCCGCATCATCCCCGCCTCCTCCTGGCCTTCCGGACGGCCGGGTACAGGAGGGCTACCGTGCCCAAGATGGCGATGAGGACGACCAGGGCCCCCGAGATGGCCGCGGTGTCGTCCCCCTCCTCGGGAGGAATGGCCCCCTCGGGCCCGTACATGATGACGGTGGCCGCCTTTCCGTACGCCGCCACCAGGTGGACCCCCTGGGGGTCGAAGCGGGACTTCATCACCACGCTGCCCAGGTCGATGCCGTCGTCGATGGTCACCAGCACCGAGCCGGTGGTGGAGTTCCTGAACTTCAGCGTCTTGTCCACCCCGGAGGTGGCCACGAAGGCTCCTCCCGGGTGGTAGTCCACCGAGCGGATGCAGTTGTTGTCGGACCAACGGTCCGAGGTCTCGGTGCCCAGCACCCACCTTCTGGCCTTGTAGTCCCGGCTCCCCGTTATCATGATGGTACCGTCGGGGGACCAGTCGCAGTCCAGCACGCCGGAGGTGTGCCCCTCGAGGCGGTCCAGCTCCTCCCCCGTCGCCGGGTCCCAGATGCGGGCGGTCCGGTCGTCGGAGGCGGTGGCGATGCGAGAGTCGTCGGGGGACCAGGATATGCCCAGGACGCTGTCGCGGTGGCCCTCCAGCCGCTGCAGCACCGAGGCCCGCTCAACGTCCCATATGAACGTCTTGTTCTCGCCTATGCCGTTGGGCACCACCTTGTCCCGGCCCGAGCCGGATGCCAGGCTGTCGCCCGAGTGGGACCAGGCAAGGCTCTGCACCGACCCCTCGTGGCCCACCAGGGTACGCCAAAGGGACCAGTCTGAGGTGTCCCAGACGTAGACGAGGGTGTCGTCCCCGGCGGCCGCCAGGTGCTCGCCGTCGGGGGACCAGGCCACCGCGCGGGTGGGCAGGTGGCCGGGGGGCGCGTAGCCGTCGCAGCGCCCCTCCTCGGGCATGGCGACCAGCGTCTGGAGGAGCTCCCCGCTGGTCCCGTTGAGGACGACCACGTCGTTGTTGAAGAAGGCCGCCGCCACGTAGGCCCCGTCGGGGGACCAGCACACGGACCACAGGGTGCCGTTCTCGGGCCCGTGCTCGTAACGCCACACCTCTCCGACCCCCTGGGGGTCGAAGTCGTCCCCCGCAGGCTCCACCACGCCCGGCGGCAAGGTAAGGAGCAGCACCACGGCGAGCACCAGCAGGGGATGGTGACCCCTCATGACGACGCCTCCCTGGTCCGGCTTCGGCCCGACACTATCATGATGGCTAGGATGAGGTTGAGGACCACCATCCCGATGACCGCGGCCATCAGGTAGGGGTGCGAGAGGGTGGGAACCTCGGGGGCGGGAAGCTCCTCGGCGGGCTCGACCGTGATCTGGACCTCGTGGGGGACCACCTCGACACCGGGCAGCTCGCCGGTGGCGGAGATTGTCACGTAGGTGGTCGTGCCCACGTCCGGGGCGGTCCAGTAGTTGTCGAAGCGTCCCTCCACCACGGTACCGAACTCCGCCTGGAGGGTGCCGTGGGTGGCCGAGTAGTGCATGAACGCGTCGCCGCCCGGCTGGCCCTCGGCGTTCAGGACGGTCACGTCCAGCTTGATGCCCTGACCACCCGAGACGGTGGTGGCCTCGGGGATGAGGGTGGTGTAGAGGCGGGGCTGCAGGGGGGAGCCCACGCACACCAGCCTCCCCGCGGTCGAGCCCACGTAGACGCGACCCGAGGCCACTGCGGGGGACGCGTAGACGAAGGCGGGCATGGGGAGGGACCACACCTCCTCGCCATCGTCGGCGTCCAGGCAGAAGAGCTCCCCGGCGTCGGAGCCCACCACGACCCTCCCGTCGGCGACCACGGGCGACGACCCGCCCTGCTCGTCGTGGGTGGTGAAGCTCCACAGGGCGTCCTCGGGGGTCATGGTGCCGTTCCCGTCGGGGTCGTCCCACGGGATGCACCAGAGGTTCGGCCATGCGTGGATGTAGATGCGGTCCCCTACCACAGCGGCCGAGCTGTAGATCTCCTCGGCCACCTCGAAGGTCCAGATGGTCTCCCCGCTGGACGCGTCCAGGCACTCTAATGTCTTGAGGATGCCCGTCCCCAACAGGACCCGCCCGTTGTGCACCAGGGCGGAAGAGTAGATCTCGCCGCCCTCGAAGGTGCGGTTCCAGACCTCGTCGCCGTTCTCCGCGTCCAGGCACACGTAGTTTCCCGCGATGTCGCCCACGTAGAGACGGCCGGCCACCACCGTGGGGCTGGCCCAGATGTCCAGGGGCAGCGTGTGGTTCCAGACCTCCGTGCCGTCCTCGGCGTCCACGGCGCACACGAAGCCCCACTGGTCAGAGAAGAACACCATGCCGCTCCAGAGGGCGGGCGAAGAGACGATCTGGTTGCACGTGATGTTCCATACCTCGGTACCGTTGTCCAGTTCCAGGCAGTAACCGTGGCGGTCCGAGGAGCCGAAGTAGACGCGGCCGTCGGAGACCAGGGGCGAGGACTGGACGGTGTTGGCCGTCCCGAAGGTCCAGATCTCCTCTCCCGTGTCGGCTTCCAGGCAGTAGAGGTTGCCGTCGTCGCATCCCACCAGGGCCTTGCCGTCGATGACGGCCACGCTGCTCTGTATCTGGTCCGGTAGGTCGAGGGTCCAGAGGGTCTCGTTGGTGTCCGGGATGGTGCTGGGCGAGGTGCCGATGCGGGTGTCCCAGCCGCGGAACTGGGGCCACTCGTCCTCGGTGGGCGAGACGGCCGAGGAGGACGGCAGGAGAAGGGAGAGGACGACGACGAGCAGGAGGAGGGACCGCAGCATGGTCGCTGCTCTCGATGGGTCAGGTCCGTGAGTGCCCATTGGTTCCCTCCTGAAGGGCGCTGGCACTTCGAAGGAACTGGAGGCTATTTGTACCTTGCCATACGGGTATCACTGGTCGGAAGCCTTCTCCGACACCCGCGGTGGTTTGGTGCGGAAGAGGACCACGAGGACGACGATGAGGATGAGCAGGATTCCGACCTCCGCCAGCACAACCTCGGGCGTCTCCTCCTCCCCGATCAGCACGTGGATGGTCACCGAGTCGAAGCGGAAACCGTCATAGGCCACAAAGGTGAGGCTGTGCCTGCCGTCCTCCAGCTCCGAGGTCTCCAGGGCGACTGTCCAGTTGGGGTCCAGGGAGCAGTTGATGCGCTCACCACTCTCGTCCCACTCCGCGTATATCCGCTGGATGGTGTAGTTAGACGAGACGGTCCCGGACGCGACCAGGATCCCCTCCGTCACCCTCTCCCCGTCCCCAGGGTGCCTCACCTTCAGAACGACCTCGTCCCACCCCTCGACCAGGTTCATGACCTCACCCCTGTGAGTGAGCACCAGGGCATCCCCGCTGTACAGCCTGATGGTGAAGGGTTCCAGACCCTCGGGTGGTGTGGCGTTGAAGTTCGAGAGATAGGTGGGGGGAGGAGGTGTCTGGGGGGGCATGGTGGGGCCCACAGGCACTGCGAACGCCTCCTTGACCTCCCCCTCGAACTCCACTGTGGCCCTGTCATGGAGCAGGTTGTGGACTATGAAATTGATGTTCACCTCGCCCTCCGTCTGACTGGTCCGGAGCACCTCGACGTACGGCTCCGTGGTGTTGTCGATGGCGCCGATGCACACGACCCTGCCACCGCCGTCCTCCGTCTCGACCCCCACGTAGACCTTGCGGTGCCAGACGAAGGGCGTGGACTGTATGGACGAGCCCAGCTTCACGTGCCACTCGATGGGCTCGTAATAAAAAAACGACCGGAGAATCCAACTGTTGTATATTTCGATGCAGTGTAGCGTTCCACCTTCGTCGCCGTACACGAGGATCGGATCGTAAATCTCATTCGGATCCTTTGCGATAACGGGCGAGGAAGTGATCCCCGCGGGGTGTGATATATTCCATAACTCCTCACCCCAAGGACCTATCCCGACCATTTTGCCATCAGTAGTGGCTATGAACACCCAAGGATAGGGCTGGCCCAACATCCTCCATACGAATAGCCCCGCCGAGGAGTAGATCTCCGCGAAGTAGAGGGGGACCTTGTGGACCTCCCTTCCGGTGGTCCTGTTCAGGTAGTGGACGAGGCCGTCGTACGCCCCAAAGATGACCAGGTCCTCGTATATCGCCGGTGAGGCGGGGCAGAAGTCGGCGGTGAAGTTCCACACGAGGGCTCCAGTCGTCGCGTTGACGGCGTACATCTCGCCGTCGCAGGAGCCGAAGTACGCGGTGTCCCCGAAGAGGGCGGGCGAGCTGTAGACGTAACCTCCCGTGGCGAAGGTCCAGACCTCATCGCCGTCGTGGGCGTCGAAGCAGTGGACGGAGAAGTCGTTGGAGCCAACGTACACGAGGCCGTCCCGGACGGCGGGCGAGCTCTTTATCTCCCCTCGGGTCTCGGTGCTCCAGACGAGGCTCCCGTCGGACGCGTTCAGACAGTACACGTAGGTGTCGTCGGAGCCCACGTAGACCTTGCCCTCCCAAACGGCGGGGGAGGACTCGACTCCCCCCTGGACCCGGTAGGACCACACCCTCTGGCCCGTGAAGGCGTCCAGGCATAGTATCTCCCCGCCCATGGTGCCCACGTACACCCTGCGTTCTGAGACGACAGGCGAGGACTTGACCGGGTCGTCCGTCTCGTAGTCCCAAAGGGTCGTGTTGTTGACCGGGGGGCTCTCTGGACTCCTACCCGTCCGGGCCAGGTTGTTCCTGAACATGGGGGCAGGGGTCTCTGCCAGTACCAGTCCGGAGATCGGGCCCAGGACCATGATGGAGATTACCAGGATGACTATGACCTTGCTCCGGAGGCCTTTTCCCCTTCTCATTGTGAGGACCTCATGGCGTCTGCCGCTGAAACGCGGGCCGCATCCCTGGCTGCGACCAGGGCCCCCAACCCCGCTGCGCCCACCATGGCCAGCGCCAGCATCGCTACGGTGCCCGCGGGGAAATAGATTGCGGTGAGGGACCCCAGCCAGCCCGGGCTCACGGCCACGATGGCTATGGCGGCGCCGATGATGCCCACGAGCACGCCGGCGATGGCGAACCAGACCTGCTCGGAGAGGAAGGTCTGCCACACCATCCGCCCTGGCCAACCCAGCGCCTTCATGCCGCCGATCTCCCGGCGGCGGTCCTGCACCTCGCGGGCCGCCAGGGCGCCGAGGCCGAGGGCCCCAACGACCAGGCCCAGGGCCAGGTAGGCCTGGAAGAGGCGGAGGAACGACAGCTCGTAGCCCAGGTTCTCCTGGACCACCTCCACGGTGGTGCGGGCGTCCAGGCCCAGGTCGCCGAAGGCCGTCTCCAGCTCCTTCGCCAGCTTCTCGGGCGACATCGCGCCCGAGTCGAAGAGGAAGTAGGTGTACGCCGCGGAGTCGGGGTACACCCGCTCCACCAGGTCCAGGGAGGTGAGGAAGCTGCCGCCGAAGATGGACATCTCCATCACGCCCACCACCTCCATCTCGTAGACGCGTCCCCGGTCGCCCTCCACCTCGTAGACGTCGCCCAAGGAGCCGCCGTACACCCACACCAGGGTGTTGTAGTCCACGACCACGGGCACGCGGCCCTTGCCGGTCATCTCGGTGAGGGAGAGCCACGTCTCACGGTCGCCGCCCTCTGTGGAGGACCTGAACCCCAGCTCCACCACCTCCAGGAACTCCTCTGGCATGCCCATGACCCGGGGCGGGAACCGGGCGTTCAGGTTGGAGCACGTACCGCCCTGGTGGCCCACCACCTTGACGGGGGTCACGGTCCAGTCCCCAGCGGGGGCCGCCGGGTCGTCCTTGAGGTCGCCCCCCACCTGCACCCAGGTCTCGGCCATCACGTCGTACCCGCCCGTCATGTCCTGCTGGAGGTCTCCTGCGTACCGGACCTCGATCTCACCGGCCCATGAGATGCCTATGACGGCGAAGGCGACCAGGGCGAAGGTGGCGACCAGGGTGAGGGTCCTCCCCGGCCTACGGTTGAGGGACCGGAGCCCCATCCTCCATGGTGCCAGCAGGCCGCCCCTCTGCACACGGGACTCCAGGCGCTCCAACAGGGGCACCGCGATCAGCACGCCGCCCAGGCTCGCCAGGGCGCCCACCACGAAGAAGGTGGCGATGCCCCCGATGTCCGACTCGGGCATCAGCACCGCCCCGACTAGGGCGGGCACCGTGAGCAGCACCAGTGCCAGTGCCCCGGCCCTGCGCCTTCCCATGGGCGGCGTGGTGTCCACGCCGGTCCCGGTCCGGTCGGCCAGGGCCGTGGCGATGTTCGCCCGGGAGGCCCTGCGCGCGGACAGGAACAGGGTGGCAAGGGTGACCACCATGCCTATCCCAAGTCCCAGCCATAGGGAGCCGCCGTCGATGCGCAGGGGGACCTGGGCCCCCTCCACCGCGTCGGCCCAGAAGGTATTGAGGGCCGTCACCAGGGACGCGCCCAGGGCAGCTCCCAGGATGATGCCGATGATGCCGGCCAGGACACCCCAAACCATGCCCTCCATCAGCATGACCTGGACCATCCCCCGCTCCTCCAGCCCCAGGGCCCGGAGGGTGGAGTGCTCCCTCTGCCTCGACCGGGCCAGGTTGGCGAAGGCGGTGGCCATCAGCAGGCATCCGGTCAGCAACAGGACGCCTCCGAAGGCAGCGAACATCTGCTCGAATATGGTAAGGGGCTCGGCGGTGTCGTACGCCTCCGCCCGTGCCGGGACCACGTAGATGCCGGCGTCGCCGGCGGTGACCGCGTCGTCGAAGACCGACAGGGACGCTCCGTCGGTCTCGTTGAAGGGGAAGTACCTGGCCGAAGTCCAGTCCCCGTCGGGGTTGGCCCAGAGCTCCCTGGCGGTGCCCAGGTCGATCCACAGCTTGGGGGTGCCCTTGTAGTCGTCCCAGTACTCCACGTCCTCGTCCTCGATGGTGCCCAGGTCCATCGGGAAGGGCGGCTCCCAGTCCAGGCAGCTCACGGTATCGTGCACCCCTGGGATCGGCGGGAGCAGCGCGGGGTCGTGGGCCTTTCCCTCCAGCTCTACGATGCCCACCACGGTGAAGATGGTTGTCCTCACGTCCAGGTTGTAGCGCTCGTCGACCACGGTGTAGGTTACGGCCACGTCCTCGCCTGGGTCGATCCCGAGGAGCTCCGCTGTCCAGTTGTTCACCAGGGCCTCGTTGCTACCCGGCGCAGGAGTCCTGGGCCCGCTGCTCCAGGGCCACGGCCCGAATGCCTCCAGGTCCGTTCCGAACTCCAACCCCGTCACGGTGGAGAAGGCGACGTCCTCTCCGTTCGGTCCCTCGATGGCGTCCACGAAGTAGGTCAGGGTGGGGGACCAGACCCAGGCGGCCTCGGCGAGGCGAGGCTCCAGGTCGCCCTGCATGAATATGCGGTCCGACGTAAGGACCGACCAACCCTGGATGGAGGGCTGGATGGCCAGGTCGATGCCCTCGGCGCCCACCAGGTCGTCCAGCTTGGTCTCCAGGCTCCTCATGAGCTTCCGCTCCTTCTCGGTGCCTACCATGTCCCGGTCCTTGTACTGGAAGACGACGGTGTTGACACGGTCACCCACCCCTATCAGGTCCTGGGCCTCGTCCAGGTCCATGAACACGGCGGAGGAGGGGGAGCGCTTGGCCTCCAGGTCGAGGCGTCCCAGCCCCGCGTTTTCGAAGATCGCGGTGATGCGGTAGGTCCTCTCTACGCTGGCGTCCTCGCCGTACAAGAACAGGAAGTCCGACCAGAAGTCGGGGTTGGGGACGCGGAGGGTGAGGTCATCGCCAGAGGAGGCCCCCAGCTGATCCGCCAGGTGACGGTTGATGACCACGTTGCCAGTGCCCAGGGGCGCGGTCCTCTCGTCATCTCCCTTGTAGAAGGAGGAGAAGCCGTAGAGGCCGTCGTTGAAACCGTACAGGACGACCTGGCCGTCCCTCTGGCCCGTGGGGTCGCAGGTGACTGCCGCGGGCACGGTGAGGAGGAGGGCCTGCCGGTCTATCCTCTTCTGCCAGTCCGGGTAGAAGAAGAGGCTGGTGAAGTAGCCCGTCTCCTCGGGGTAGGTGGAGGTGATGAAACCGTCTATGCCAGGGAGCGACTCGGAGGCGGTCTGGTCCACCAGGGCCTCCATGGAATCGCCAACCACGAGGGCCCCGGCGATAACTGCGGTGGCCAGGCTGGCGGTGAGGGCCACGGTCAGGCCCTGCTTCAGGTGACCCCTGGCCGACCTCCGGGCCGCCCTCCTCAGCAGCGGGCGACGGAACGCCCACCACACAACGGGAGCGGCGGCCGCGAGGACCAATAGTATGCCTGCCAGGACCTCATAGCCGGAGCTCATCGTCGTTACGATGAGAGAGGTCCTTTATTTAAGTAGTGCCGTCGCTGGCTAAATTGAGAACGACTCTCCATCACGTTGGAGATGAAGTTCAATTTTTATTTCTTCTTTAAAAATGCCCCCATAATGACGGACGATCCTTATTAGGAAAATTACTGGCTCCGGTCTAGGGATGGGGTTGTGTCCGATAACCACTGATGAATAACTTCCCATCATTGCACCTTTTGGCGGAGATGATAGACTGGTTACGCCGAAATGCATGTTTTGAATAAACTAAACCTAATAATATACATTATAATTATTATAAATGTTGACGTGCCCCAATAATAATAATAACTGCGTTATTTATTATATCTTGTTTGATATATATCAATAATCAATCGAAATAATTAAATAATTGTGATTTGATTCCACCCATGTCCCTTTGGACAGGGGTTTAAAGAATGAAATGTAGAATAATAATCACACTGTTGTGTGTTGGGTGTTTCTTAATGGCCTCATTCCCTGTTTCGGCCAACGTCCAGAAAAACTTTGGAACTGCGCCAGTTGATCTAGAAACGACTACCTGCGATGCCACATGTCCTGGCATTAATGATTTCCTTTGGGATCTCACCGACGAAGGTGGTGATGGCTGGATGGACATTGAGATATCATGCGAGTTCAATGACAATGCCAATGGGGCTGTTGATTGTAATTTTAACATCAGCCTGGTTGTTGAGAAGTGGTATATAACACCATCATCGTACAAGGGCCCTTATGGATCCGATGATTGGGATGTCGATGATTCTAGTGGTAATTGGATGAATTCGCCACCATCCCATACCAATACGTTGACCGTGACAGTTCCTTTCAAGAATCCTGTATCGAATGAGAAATACAAATGCATTCTTCACGTATATATTGAGAACGAAGATCCACCTGGAGATTCCGATTATGAGTCGGACTCATGGTTCATAACCATGCAAGTTTGAAGGCGGAAATGAGGGAACGAACGAATCCTCCAGATCCACTCATACTAGCTTCATGGTCAATGGGGTTAATTCAACGAAAGAATAAGATAAATAAATGAGATTGATAATTAGTTTACATCAGTGTGTCCATTACGCCAATCTTAATATCTATCCATATATATTATAATGGTCAGGTGGATGGTAAGCAACCATGGTCCACAACGTCTATCGGTACCAATTCATAGTTATCGCCATAGTAATTTCACTCACGATAACATCTACTGATGGTGCTCGACCAAGTATGGATACCGATTTGGATGATGCATCAGCCTCATTTATTGGCGACAATATCAATGACTGGTTTGGTGCGTCAGTTGCCTCTGGCGGGGATGTAAATGGAGACGGATTTGCTGATATCTTGATTGGAGCTCCAAAAAACGATAAAGGCGGCACCGAAGCCGGGATGACATACCTTAAACTCGGAAAAGAATCTGGATGGTCAGATAATTTCAAGGCATCGAAGATGGATGCGTCATTCAAGGGCGAGGATGATGGAGACGTCTCTGGTCATTCCATCGCACTTGCTGGAGATGTGAATGGTGATGGATACGACGACATTCTAATCGGAGCATACGGAGATGATGATGGTGGCTCATTTGCTGGAATCACCTACCTTATATTTGGCCGGACCTCTGGTTGGGCGATGAACGTTGATCTATCACAATCCAATGCCTCATTCATTGGTGAAGAGGCAGGAGATTATTCAGGTTATTCTGTCGCGGGTGCTGGCGATGTGAATGGAGATGGGTTTGATGATATCCTTATTGGTGCCCATCTGTGTGATGGGGACAAAGGAAAGGATGGGGGAAAGACTTACCTAATTCTTGGAAAATCCTCTGGTTGGACTCAAGACACGGACTTGTCCAATGCAAATGCATCATTTGGAAATCCTTGGGCCGCCGAACGGATTGGTTACTCGGTCGCAGGTGCCGGTGATGTCAATGGGGATGGACTTGATGACATTCTAATTGGTGCCCCTAGAAACCATTCAGCGGGTCTGTATTCTGGCATCGTGTACCTGATATTGGGGAAACAAACAGGATGGAAAATTGATTCAAACCTGTCTAATGCTGATGCGTCATTCCATGGCGAAGATGGTAACGATGAGGCTGGGATATCCGTTGCTGGTGCAGGAGACGTCAATAATGATGGTTATGATGATATCCTGATTGGAGCCCATCATGATGAGGAGGGAGGTACTAATGCCGGTAAAACTTACCTTATTCTTGGAAAGACAAACGGCTGGTCAACGGGTGTAAACCTTTCACAAGCAGATGCGTCATTCATCGGTGAGGCAGTGTCGGACATGGCAGGAAGACATGTATCAAGGGCTGGCGACATCAATGCAGATGGATTCGATGACTTTCTAATTGGCGCATACGGTAACAATGAAGAAAAACCGGATGCCGGACAGACTTACATAATCTTTGGGAAAAGAATCGGTTGGTCAAATGACAAGAACCTATCCGAGGTAGACGTGTCGTTCCTTGGTGAGGGAACTGGTGATGAGTCGGGGAAAGCCGTTGCAGGTGGTGGTGATGTCAATGGAGATGGCTATGATGACATCCTAATCGGCGCCCCGAGGGATGATACTGGTGGTTCCGATTGTGGCAAGGTCTACCTCATTTTCTTCGATGACGGTGAATCCCCTATCCTCCGAGGAGATGCGACTCCAACCATTGCCACGACCGGAGATCCATTCATATTCAATGTAACCGTGGATGATAACAGAGGAATCTCAAACGTCACGATCGAGTTTTGGTACGGTTATCATGGTCACCACTGGAACTTATCGGCAGAGCTCTCATCGGGAAACCAGACAGACGGCACTTGGCTGCTGAATATCACAACGCCTTCCAATTCCACTGACCCAATGCACTACATTATCCATATCGCCGATCGGGCCTTCAACAGCATCCAATCACCTGAGACAAATGTCAATGTCGTTGATAATGACAGTCCAACGATTTCAGACGATGCGACACCGACGAACGGCACGACAGGTGATCCATTCATCTTTATGACAAACGTCACTGACAACATCAATCTGTCGGACGTGAGATGCGAATATTGGTATGGAGATAACGGTTCCATATCCAATTCATCAATGGAACAATTCTCCGATTCGGTATGGGGCCTCAACATTACCATTCCATCAGAGACCCTCGAAAGACTCCATTACCGCTTCTTTGCTGTAGATAACTCCTCTAATTATATCACCACGGAGTTGAAGGACGTACCGATCCTCGACAACGACTCCCCGACCATTGGCGAGGATATCACTCCTCCAACAATCGAGACCGATACCAATCTTTCAATCTCGATATCGGTCATCGACAATATCGGATTGGATAAGGTTTGGATAGTGTACCGATACGGTGATGGTCCTGGAGAGAACCGGAGCATGAACCGTTCATCGGGTTCATCGTGGGAGTTCCTCTTAAAGGTTCCAGCCACCGTGGCTGATATCCATTATCACATAGGTGCGTCAGATACATCCGGTAACGTCAACCTGACAGCGGAGAAGAGCGTCACAGTTCTCGACCTTGAGCTTCCCCTCATCAT
>JABAHP010005751.1_pt1 | contig 17897 bp, 11 predicted proteins | sample 7062081 | NCBI WGS metagenome assembly JABAHP01 (sample SAMN14534357, study PRJNA622989) | marine sediment metagenome | biome: marine biome [ENVO:00000428]; feature: marine pelagic biome [ENVO:01000023]; material: deep marine sediment [ENVO:00002113] | place: India: Gulf of Kutch | collected...
GATGATTTCAAATTCCGCTTTAAGATCAGCATCGGAAGATCCCCCAACCCAAAGCTGGAACTTGCCCGGTTCGGTTATGAGCTTATTATCTCTTCCATAAAACGCCAGATCATGGCCTGATAATTCGAAGGAGATTGAAGCGGATTCTCCCGGCTTTAGATTTACTCTCTTAAATCCTTTCAGTTCCTTGACCGGGCGGGTTACGCTCCCGACGATATCTCTGATATAGAGTTGAACGATTTCTTCTGCCTTCCGCTCGCCGATATTCGTCAATTCGAAGCTGATTTTGAGGCTTTCGTCCAACTTGATTTTATCTTTATCCAGTTTCAGATTCGAATATTTGAACTGGGAATATGAAAGACCATATCCAAAGGGGTAGAGAGATGAATTATCAACATCAAGATAAAAGGACGTATCCCCGCTCGAATGTTGCGGCGCCCCCGGCTTTATATCGTCTATCCTTACAATGGACTTCTCGGTTGCCGGGCGTCCGGTATTCTTGTGATTATAGTAAATCGGTATCTGTCCAACTGCCCTCGGGAATGTGACCGGCAGCTTTCCGGAAGGTGAGGCATTACCGAATAAAAGATCACCGATAGCGGGGCCCGCCATTGTTCCCGGATGCCAGGCATATAGAATGGCATCTACATTCTTCCTTACTTCTTCAAGCAGTAAGGGTCGGCCCGCCATGATTACAACGACAATCGACTTGCCCAGCCTGGCAATTTCATCTATCAGTTCATTTTGAATACCCGGCAGACTTATGTCTGCCCGGCAGTGCGCTTCCCCGGATAATATTGATTCTTCACCAAGAAATAAAATGACTACATCCGATTTCCCGGCTGTTTCAACGGCCTTCTCGAAATTTTCACGACTTTTACTTCGGGTTGTCTTCATGGCGCGACAGTAATTGACTTCTATAGAACGCTCAACCAAAGTTCTGATGGCTTGAAGCGGTGTTTGGCTCAATTCGACATCGCCATCAAAAACCCAGGTACCGAGCTGCTCGTAACCATCATCTGCCAGAGGTCCAATTATCGCAATCGAGGAAAGATCATCTTTCGATAAAGGAAGGAGATTTTTATTGTTTTCCAGCAAAACACAACTTTCTAGCGCTGCTTGCCTGGCTACCTCAAGATATTCGCGACCCTTACCGGTCTTATCGACTTTTTTTTCGGTATAAGGATTCTCGAACAATCCCAGCCTGAATTTTGCTCGCAGGATGTTCGCGACCATCCTGTCAATCTGATCCTCAGAAATCCTGCCCTCATCCATCAGTTCTGCGAGATGAGCGGCATATGTTCTACTAACCATTTCCATATCTACTCCGGCGGTCGCCGCTGCATATGCAGAGTCCTTGTCATTTGAAGTCAGGCCATGTACCGACAATTGACCAATCGATTCCCAGTCGCTGACCACGAATCCGTCGAACTCCCATTCATTACGAAGAATCTGTCTCAATAGAAATTCATTGGCTGAGGCGGGGATACCGTCGAGATCACTGAATGATGTCATAACTGCTGTGGCCCCGGCATCGATAGCAGCCTTGAATGGGGGAAGATAAACATTTCTGAGTTCACTTTCAGGGATATTGGTGGTGTTGTAGTCTCGTCCGCTTTCGCAGGCGCCATAGCCCGCAAAGTGTTTGACACAGGTGGCAATGCTCCCCGGATCGGTAAGATCATCACCCTGGAAACCGCTAATTATGGCCTTGGCAAGCTGTCCGCTGAGATAAGGATCTTCGCCGAAAGATTCGGCAATTCGTCCCCATCTGGGGTCGCGGCTGATATCGATCATGGGAGCAAATGTCCAGTTGATACCGGCAGCCGATGCTTCAAGCGCTGAAATTCTTCCGCATTGTCTGACAATTTCAGGATTCCAGGTCGCGGCCAGACCAAGCGGGATTGGAAAAATCGTTCTAAATCCATGTATGACATCGCGACCGACCAGCAGAGGAATACCCAGGCGGCTTTCTTCCATTGTTATTCGCTGAAGCTGATTTACCGTGTTTACATCAACTTCGTTAAGTACCCCGCCGATTTTGCCATCCGCAATTGACTGCCTGAGCGGTTGGGTAATTTTTCCATATATACTATTTACCAACGACAATTGACCAATCTTTTCAGCAATGGTCATTTCTTCTAATAGTTTCTTAATCCGGTTTTCTATCGTCACCGATTTTTTTGTTGTTTTTTCAAGTATCCCCATGCCTTTTACATTCCTATACTCATATGCAAGTATGTTCTAATCTCCCATTCACTCCCATTATCAAATCCCGGCGCATCTGGAACACACACACCGTCAACCCTGGTTGGGCAGTATCGTGGCGAATATTGATTCAAAGTCCTGTAGGTCGCACTGATTCCGAGACGTGTCTGGGGCAGAGCGAACCATTCCGGCGTACCCAATGCATTCGAAATATCTGCCGACAGCTGCAATGGATAAGTTAAATTGAAATCTTTATGATAATCATAGGGACCCCAATCATTCAGTTTGATGGAAGTAATTAGTTTTGTGGAGCCGGAAATAAACCTTAAATCGGCGCCATAGCGATGTATTAACCTTTCATCATCACCGTTGGGTTCACCCTCCCCGGCATAGAGATTGGCTATAAGGCCAAATTCCGGCCTGGGTTTAAAGATATACCGACCATACCATTCCCAAACATCTCGGGGAGGTGTCGCCCCAGGGAAGGCAAAAGTTGTTCTGCCATCGGCCAGAAATCCTATCGCGGCATCCATGGTAGTGGGGAAATGTTTGAGAATAAGTCCCCATGTAAATGCGAAATTGGCATCTTCACGTATATCGCTGTCCCAGGTGTACATCCAGGTTGCCGGTGTGGGGTCGTAGGTCACTATAAGCTCAATTGCTGTTGTCTCACGATTCTCCCTGACCGCGAATGGATCATCCAAAACATTTCGAGGCCGACCTGGCTCCGGGACATCGCCCGGTATAGGGCCCTCGATCGGTTTCTGCCAGAGGAAATTCGGGGCAACTTCAAGGTTTCCAAATCTGACCGAAAGGCCGGTCAAAATGTTTCTCTGATTGCCCTTACCGCTGTCTTTCAGCCACCAGCCGGTAAATGTCTGGGTTGCCGTCGGACCGCCATCGGCCACTAATCCCATCGATGCACCCTGCAGATACCAGTTTATCCATCCACCTGAATACGAAAGCTTGAATTTTCCGCCAAAGGCATCGGATGCTCTAATATGGTCTTGAAATATCCTATAATCTCCAGTCTCGCCCCTGACGACCTGATAAGTTTGACCTTCCTTGTTGTCACCTGACCAGATTCCGCCAACTTCTATCGTGAATGGTCCTCTCTGTGTTTGGAGATGAACAGTCGCCTTTCTCGTTTTCGGGAGCGGAATAGCGATCGAACTGACAGCATCCATTCTATCTTCAAGATCTTCCTGATATACACCGGTTGCTGTAAAGGAGCCGATCGTGCGTCGATATTTTAACAATACAGCCGGATTGGCACCCCACCACAATTGCGGACCTACCGCCATTTTTAACCCGTCGATATCCTTCTTACCGGTAAACTCAAATCCAAGCGGAGCATCGGCATTATAAACATCTATATTGGGACCATAATTAGCTTCCCTGTAAAGGCCGAAAAAGTCACCTTCATAGCCCCAGTGATAATGTCCGGTCCGATAAAATCCATCGACATTAAACCAGCTATCTTCCCAGAATATCGAAGCCTGGTAGACTTTCAATCGCTCGATATCAGTTAATTCCATAGTCCCATCATCGGCCAAAACAGTTACCGGTCGACCACGATTTTCATAAAAAATCTCGTCTATTGGATTTGCCGGAACATGGCCAAGGTAATTCAAAGTCAACATACCTCTGAAATTTGGCGAAGGTTCAGCTTCCATTTTGGCATAATAAGACTGCAAATGGTCAAAACCGAGAAAAGTGGGATAACCCTCTGCGCCTGAATTTGGGCTGTCGGGCGTGCTAATTAGATCTCCCCCGGTACTGATAGTCTCAAACTCAATTCTGAGCCCGCTCAGCCTGACCCTGCTGGTTCTCTCGGATACACGAGCGGCTTTATCCCCGCTAGCTTCCAAGACCGATCCCATCAGATTGATATTCTCGAAATGTTCACGCACACGTTCAAGAGTGGTACTGGGCCCGTACGGATCCAGTAAATAAGCCTTCTCCAGAACGTAATAGGCCGCTCGAGGATACAATTCATAAAGCCCGGATTGATCAGGATAGCCTTTGGCACAGATTCCCCACCATTCTTCATTCATGTTGTTTTCACCCTCGACATAATCTTCCTGATAACCGCCGTTGGGCCATGAAGCATTAATATCATGAACATCCAGATTTATTTCCTGGCGATATTTCCACCAGCCGTCAGAAAACTGGAATGTAAAACCGCCGCAGGCATTGCCGATTCTTCCCTTTCCATACGATTGCTCATAAATCTCTTTCCACTGACCCTTAAGATAGCGGGCTTGCATCAGTTGATCTTCCTGCATGGTTTTCATATTGAAAGCATCAGCTCCAAATTCCGTGAAAATCAGCGGAATACCGAGCTTTTCTTCGACTACAGCATACGCATCCCGGGCCGAAATACCGCGGTAAACATTCGCACCGAAGATATCAAGTCCTTCTATTTCTTCAGCGATAATATCGATATATTGCAGATCACCATTGGCAATCGCGACAGGCCTGTCCGGGTCCTTTTCCTCTAACATTTGAGTAATTTCATTGAAAAGGGAATAGAGATAACGGGCTTTTGCTGTTTGGCGCTCCCCTTCAGGAAGAGCTTCTGTTTCCGCGGAGGTCCAGACCAAACCATAGTTGTTCTCGTTACCCAGTAACCACATCAGCATGCCGGGGGTATCTTTGAATTGATCGACAAGATCTTCCATTTCAGCCTTCAATACTGCACGAGTCTTTTCATCGGAGTAATCGGTTTGGGGAATATAAGCACCGTCGATAGTCACACCATACCTGCCAAGAGGATGATTTACTACCGTATAAATTCCATAATTCTCATATATATACTCCACCCATCGCGGTGGAATACCGACGTAGTGCCGAATTGTGTTTACCCCCATATTTTTTAAAAGGGGCATTTCCCTGGCCAATGCTTCCTCGATGAAATCGTCGGATTGATTCCACAGACTGTAAGAGTAGTTTTTGCCAATCGGCACATAATCCCAATTCATTCCAAGGATCATAAAATCCTGGCCATCAACCTGGATCTTCGATCCGGATGGGTCATTAATAATGGTCACTTTGGGAATCTCTGCTCCATTTGCGTTCTCTTTACCAAAGGCATTCAAGAAGACCAATATTGTTAAAAAGAATATAAATGAAACCCTGAAAAAACCTTCTGTCGTAGACGTCATGAAAAATCTCCTGGCTTATAAGCCTATGTAAGACAATGAAATTATCCTAAAAATAGCATCCCTCAAAAACTAGGGTCGGTTATAAAAAACTTTGTTCTGTTATCGAACAAAGTATGCTTTATACGCCGTTTTGTCAAGTTAATTCGACTGTGAAACTCAAAAATTGTGAAGGATTTGTCAGATCATTCACAATCAGCAATTTTTGATCAAAAACCAGGCGGGCGACGTCCCATTAGCATCTATATTTATCGAGAATAGCTGTATGATTGAATTCAAGTGAAGGTGCGCTTTTCTCCGATTAATAATACCTGTTCAAAATTTCGAAAAGATTTATGGTACTTGCACAATTGAGAATAATTGAATTACGATTTTAGTATTTTGTGTACTTCATTAACGAATCCGGATATCTACTTAGAAAAAATAAAATCCGATATCTCATATGAACAAATGAGGATTGATTTTTAAAAAGCTGCTTCCAAAAACTCACTCTGCATATTATATTGTGATTAAGATCCTGATACTTAAGTAATGACATTGGCTGTTGATATGATTAAGAAGTCTATTCTGTTAATACTATTTTATTGTTTTGTTATTTCTATATCCCAAATAGCAAAGACCGAGCAATCATTATATCCCTCTGATGAAGCCACAGGCGTTGAAATTCCAGCAGCATCAAGTTGGACAGATGATATTGCTTATGCTTGCGATTATATCTGTGGCGATGCCAACGGCGACCAGGCCATAAATGTTTCAGATGCCGTGTCTATCATTAATTACGTTTTTGCCGGAGGTGATCAGCCTTATCCGTTTGCGGCTGGAGATGCGAATGGGGATGGAAACTGTAACATCAGTGACGCGGTCTTCATTATTAATTATGTTTTTATAGGCGGTTCTGCTCCGCTTGCGTGCCCGTATTTAATAAAAATAGTAAATCTGCAACCGGGTGATAATACGGTTAGTGGCACGGCGAACATTACGGATACGACAATGTTTCGTGTTGTTCTCTGGGCCAAGACAGACCGCTGGTATGTCCAACCGTCAATTGCAAACCCATATACCACCATCCAAAGCGATGGTACCTGGTCGAATTCCACTTATCCGTGGGACCAAATGGTAGCGTTGCTGGTTGATTTGAGTTATGTCCCGGGATCAATCAGGGATTATCATCCGTCCATGGATCCGGGAGTAATATGCTGGGATGAGTATCCGGGCAAGTCGGTTAGATATATTAATTGGAGTAACTATCGCTGGCGAATAAAAAAGGGTGATCTAGTAGACCCCGGCCCGAATTATTTTTCTGATGATACCGAGAATATTCAGATTGACCAGCAGGGCCGACTGCATCTGAAAATTGATTTTCGCGAAGGCAGATGGTACTGTGCTGAAGTAGTACTTGATCATTCACTGGGATATGGAGTGTATACATTCAAGCTTGATTCCAGGGTTGACAGTCTGGATTACAACACTATTTTGGGGGCTTTCATATATGAGACAATCAACGAGGAGTTTGATATAGAGTTTTCTCAGAGATTGGCTAATCCCTTTAACGCTCAATATGTAGCTCAGCCATGGTATACACCGGGGAATATAGAATTTTTTAATATGACAAGCAGCAGCCAGACATCCCATTCTTTTGAATGGCGTCCTGATCGAATTATTTTTAGCAGCTGGGATGGACATTCCGATACTCCGATTCCTGGTACATTAATTCACACCTGGACCTACACCGGAGAGGATATTCCGATACCCGGTGGTGAAAGAATGATATTTAACCTCTACCTCTTCGGCGGTGAAGCGCCAATCCAGGGAATTGGCGATGAAGTGATCATTACTTCGTTCGAATATGCTTACTAATGATTTTGCAGTACTTCTTACGATCTACTTCTGCTCAAAATGTGGGGCATAAATTAGATTATTAATTTGAATCTTGGAAGATTGTTTATTGGAATACCACAAGTTGAAAGAATTGAATATAGCTCATGCTGCTTTGGAGAAGATCAGGGTTTAATGCAAATCGCAATCCCAAATAAATAATTATTGACAATGAGTTGAATACTGCGCTTTTATGAGATCGATTGAAGAATTTAGTTGGAAAATGAAGAACAGGTTTAGTTTCGGCGGAGGAAACATTTGATGAACTATAGAAGAGTTGGCAAAGCCGGGATAAAAGTATCGGAGATAGCCTTGGGAGCATGGTTGACCTTTGGCGGCTCGGTTGAGCAAAAAAAGGCGGAGTACATTATCCATACAGCCATTGATAGCGGGATAAACTTTTTTGATCTGGCCGATGGCTACTCCCAGGGAAAGGCGGAAGAAGTTGTTGGGCGAGCTGTTAAAGGTCATCTCAGATCCGATCTCGTGATTTCAAGTAAACTTTTCTTTCCAATGTCGGAGAATATCAATGATCGCGGTCTCAGCCGCAAACACATTATGGAATCGGTAGAAAAATCTCTCAGGCGAATCGGCACCGACTATCTTGACATCTACTTCTGCCATCGCTTTGACCCGGAGACTGAAGTGGAGGAGACTGTTCGAGCTATGGATGACCTTATCCATCAGGGCAAGATCCTCTACTGGGGTACATCGGAATGGTCAGCAGCCCAGATAGAAAGGGCAGTCAATGATGCCAATGTTTACGAAGCTTACAATCCAATTGTCGAGCAACCGTGTTACAATATGCTTACACGGCACATCGAGGCTGAAATAATGCCGGTCTGTGCTCGAAACGGAATAGGCCTGACAGTATACTCGCCCCTGGCGCAGGGACTGTTGACCGGGAAATACAATGACGTACCACCCATCGATAGTAGAGCCGCAACAACGTCATGGCTGGACAATTCTCTAACACAACCAAACATTGAGAAAGCAAGGCAGCTTACAGAAGTAGCGCTATCGCTTGATATTACTTTGTCCCAACTCGCTCTGGCCTGGGTCTTGAGTCATCCTGAAGTTAGCTCAGCTATCATTGGAGCCACCAGCATGGAGCACGTAAAAGAAAATATCGCCGCAGTGGATGTTGGACTGACATCTGAAGCGTTGACGACAATAAAAAGTATCATCGATGGTGGCGCCAATGAAAGATAGAAGTTGCCAATTGCGCTCATGTTCAGTGTTGGGGTTCCCGAATCATAGTTGTGCATAAAAGAGAGGCGAGAGAATTTACAATTGTCATATTAGCAGTCAACCAATTGTTTGTACTATCAGCGAAAAGGTAATGTGATGGTGAATCATACAGAAAATAAACCAAAATACAGCTTGAATGATGCCGGTGAGTTTGTAATCGATGGTTACAATTCCGCAAAACCTTTTTCCAGTTTTTTCCCCGGTATAGCGGGAATAAATGGAATACCGATGTGGATTTTTTATGTGAATAGAGGCCAATGTATTAGCGGTATGGGGGTTCAGGACAAGGATCACTCCATCATTGAGTTTCTTCCTGCAAATCGCGCATATAATCTGGTAAGCAGCCATGGATTCAGAACATTTATAAAACTGCCATGCGACTCATCAATAAATTATTATGAACCATTTCAGAATCATTACCGAGACATTCAGATGGACCGGGCCGAGCGAATGATAATTTCGCCCTCTCACTTAACGCTTGAAGAAGTCAATCATTCACTGAATCTCAAATTTGCTGTTAATTATTTTACCGTGCCTCAGGATAAATATGCCGGGCTTGTCAGAATCCTTCGAATTCAAAATTCAGGATCGGACACAGTCAGCCTGGAAGGACTTGACGGATTACCAGTGATAGTTCCTTACGGCGTCGATAATTTTTGTCTTAAGAATATGCGAAGAACCATTGAAGCTTTTGTCGAAGTGTGCAATTTAGAAAATCAGGTGCCCTTTTTTAGGGCCAAGGTCGAAGCGGACGACAGACCGGATGTCATGAGAATTACCAGAGGTAATTTTTATCTTGGTTTCGAGAGCAACGGATTGGGTGCAAATATTATTGAAACGATTGTCGACCCGAGTAAAATATTCGGAACTCAGATGGATTTCAGTTATCCCGAGAGATTTCTTGAGATGCCGCTTAAAGACGTAATCATGGATCAATTACTGGAGAATCAATTGCCCTGCGCCATGGGACTGTTCACTACAGAGATTCCGGCAGGCGGAAGCTACAGCTACATATCAATTATCGGCCATGCTTCATCGCGCGATAGGCTGAACGACTTGGTTACTGACATTGCGAAAAATGAATACATAGAATCTAAAGCCCATGAAAATCGGGAACTGATCGAGATATTGACTCAAAATAATTTAATTTTCTCCAGTGAGCCTGCTCTAGATTACTATGTGAGGCAAAATTTCCTCGATAACTGCATGAGAGGCGGACTTGCGTTTACCTTAACCGGCAGCAAAAACAATAAGACCCTTTACCTCTATTCACGAAAACATGGTGATATGGAAAGGGACTACAATGATTTCAGTTTAATGCCAACGCCATATTCCCAGGGAAACGGGAATTTTCGCGACATTAACCAGAATCGCCGTTCAGATCTGTTTTTCAATCCCGACCTCGGAAAAGAGAATGTTGAGTATTTCTATAATTTGATGCAGCTCGATGGTTATAATCCGCTCGTATTAAAAGAGGTTCATTTCAGAGTTGAAAATGTAGAAATGCTGCAAGCTGCTCTGAAAAAATATATACAGGATGAACATCTGCAAACCGTCATTTCCTTCATGAATAGATTATTCACTCCCGGGGAGCTGATGGCATTTTTTGATGAAAAGGCTATAAAACTGAATGTCAATTCGGAAATATTCTTAGGTGAGATTCTTGACCACTGCCGCAGGATTTCCGAGACCGAACATGGCGAAGGTTTCTGGATCGATCATTGGACTTATAATCTGGATCTACTGGAAAATTACCTGGCAGTTTTCCCGGATAAATTTCTGAGTTTGTTATTTACAGAAAAAATCTTTTCGTTTTACGATAATCCTCATATTGTGCAGCCTCGCAGTGAAAAATATGTTCTTTGGAACGGCAAAGCAATGCAGCTTGGTGCCGTAACATTTGACGAAGAAAAAGCGAAACTGATCGAGGAAAGGAAATCTCAAACTAACCAGGTCCGCACTGATTATGGCAGGGGCGATATTTACCTCACTACGCTTTTTAATAAAATCCTATGCTTGATAGTTAATAAGCTGTCTTCCCTGGATCCCGAAGGTGTCGGGATCGAGATGGAAGCGGGAAAACCCGGTTGGTATGATGCACTCAACGGTTTGCCGGGATTATTCGGCTCAAGTATCTGTGAAACACTTGAGATTAAGCGGCATATATTATTCCTTCTGGAGATAATCAGTGAATATGAAGTAATTGAAGTAAATAAGGAGACGATCCTGATTTTCGAAGAGTTGAAAGAGTTCATGGATAAATTGCATGATCTCCTGAATAGAGGTGTATCATCTTTCGAATATTGGGATGCCGCTTCGAATGCCAGAGAATATTACCGTGAGATAACACGTCTGGGAGTAAGCGGAAAAGAGATTCCTGTCGAATTAAGTAAGATCAAAGCTTTCTTTGAGGCTGCCCTGGGAAAATTGAATTCAGGAATTGAAAAGGGCCTGGATAAACAGAGCAATACAATATTTACATATTTTCGTTGTGATGTCACAGATTACAAAAAGCTGGAAATTACCGATTCCCGCGGTAAAAAGATGAGCAAATACAGCGCAGATGGCCTCCAGTGTATCAGGCCATTGCAATTCAAGCAGATCCCCTTGCCGCTTTTTCTGGAAGGCCCGGTACATTATCTAAGATGTCTTCCTGAAAAGGAAAAAGCCTCACAATTTGCCGCTAATGTCAAAAAAAGCCCACTTTACGATAAGTCTTTGAAGATGTATAAGGTCAATACCTCATTGACGCATGAACCGATGGAAATCGGCCGGGCAAGGGTATTTTCTCCCGGGTGGCTCGAAAATGAATCTATCTGGCTCCATATGGAATATAAATACATGCTCGAACTTCTGCGCAATGGGCTTTATGATGATCTTTACAATGATTTCAAAAATATATTTGTTCCGTTCATGAACCCTTCCGTTTATGGCAGGAGCATCCTGGAGAATTCCTCCTTCCTTGTCAGCAGCGCGCACCCGGATCCATCAATCCACGGGAATGGATTTGTAGCCCGCCTGAGCGGTGCAACCGCAGAATTTATTCATATCCTGGTGTTAATGGTTTTGGGACCCAGACCATTTAGTCTTGACAACGAAGGTGAGTTGCAACTTCATTTCAGGCCTTCCCTGCCTGCATGGATTTTTACTCAAAAAGCTGGAGAAATTAGAGTTTATCAGGAAAATAATTGCAAGAAGCTTGAACTGCCTGCCAGATCATTCAGTTTTATGTTTCTTGGCCAGATTCTCATCACATATCATAACGAAGGCTTGAAGGATACTTACGGTGATAATGGAGCGAAACCCGTCGAATATAGAATATACAAAGCTGACGGAAATATTCAGAGCTTCAGAACCGGGAACCTCAGCGGAACAATAGTGAATGAAATTCGTGAAAGAAAAGTCAATAGAATTGAAATAGAACTTCGCTGATTGATAAAGTGTTACGCGATATAACCTGTTGAGAATGCCTCAAAACAGGACCAAACATAAAACATCGATTTATGAAGTCGAGAAACAAAATTAAAGACAAGTGCTTGACTGAAGATTGCGATTTGGATTCAGGCCATTCTTTCACACTTGCCCTGCCGCCAGGCTTTAAACCATTTCGCTGTTTTTCCGATGATATGAAAGGAAAACTGGATGAAAATATCTGTACGACTTATTGCTATAGCCATCTTAATGATGTTATTTTCATGTAACCAGAATGAATCAAATACCAAACAAAAAGATTTACAATCAACCATGACAGAGTTAAGAGCAGAACTTGAATCCGGCCATCCCCAGCAGAGGGAAGAACCATTTGAATTACGGATCTTCAAACCTTATATTGGAGATAAATGGATAGGTAATGCCGTTGCTTATGGTTGCTATCGTGAGGGTCAGGCTCCCGGGCAGAAGGGTCCCAGCGACGCCGAACTGCTTGCAGATTTGAATATAATAGCTGAGCATTGGAACCTGATCCGGACCTATGGTGCTGACAGGGATACAGAGCGCATCCTTCGATTGATTGAGGCCCATGAACTGCCAATCAGAGTGATTCAAGGTATCTGGCTGGGGCCCGAGGAAGACGATCCGGAACAGAGAAAGGATAATATAAATCAGGTTATGCTTGGAATAGAACTGGCGAAATCATATCCTGACATCGTAATCGCTATCAGTGTCGCGAATGAGACTCAGGTTTTCTGGTCAGCGCATAAGATGAACCTCGAAGACCTCGTTAGATATATTCGTGCCGTCAGAAGCAATGTCACTGTACCAGTGACCACGGCTGATGATTATCTCTATTGGAACAAGCCTGAAAGCAAACAGTTGGCTGATGAAATAGACTTTGTCTTTACCCATATACATCCTCTCTGGAACGGAAAAACGCTGGATGAAGCTATAAGCTGGGTTGATAAGATATACAATGAACTTCAGACAATGCATCCAGACCGAACGATCGTTATTGGAGAGACAGGCTGGGCCACAGATTATAATGCCGACAAAACCGCGCCCGGTGAGCAGGGTTCTCTCATAAAAGGCGAGGTCGGTATTGAGGCTCAGGCTGAGTTCCTGATTCAGATGAATGAATGGATCGAATCGAATCAGGTTACGACTTTTCTTTTTGAAGCCTTCGATGAACCATGGAAAGGCGGGGGCGAGAACTCTCCGCCCAATGAGGTNNCTCAAGTATCTGGATCATCTACAGAGAGACCCCGAGTAAGCTACTCTCCTGGAGTAACAGTTATATTTTATTATATATTCTCATTATATTGCGAGATTTATCTTGGAATTAATTATGAAATATTCCGAATATAAAAACCCTGAGGACTTTCTTGAAGCCTGCAGGCCTTTTTTCGAGGCTGATGAAGCGCTATATGGACTCATGCTGGGTATCTCTCTTCGATTGAAAAATAATCTCCATTATTATGGAAGCAAGCCCCTACTTGCAACCGTTGAGAATGGGTCAGGAATAGCCTTGATAGCACTAATGACTCCGCCATACCCTCTGCAGATTGCCGGTCCGGATAACGACACAGTTGAATCAGTTCAATTTCTGGCCTCCAGATTAAGGGAGGATGGCTGGGATATTCCCAGTGTGATGGGAGAAGAAACGATTGCGAGAGCTTTCGAGAAATGTTGGAATGAAATCGCCGGTACCGGCAGCCGTGAGGCAATGCGAGAAAGGTTATATGAGCTTCGCTCAGTACAACCAATTCAATATCCTGCCGGCAATTTGCGGCAGGCAAAGATGGGTGGTCTCGAACTGGCAATAAAATGGGGCTATTCATTTCATTCTGACTGCTTTGGTGATTCCCGGCCCAGAACCCATATTGAAAATATGACAAGCAACTTAATAGAAGAGGGCAATTTATACTTCTGGCTCAATCCTGAACCGGTATCGATGGCTGCATTTACCCGTCCAACCATGAATGGAATATCAATAAGCCATGTATACACACCGCCGGAACTCCGCAGGAAAGGCTATGCTTCGGCGATAGTTGCAAAACTGTCGCAAAAGGCGCTTGACAGCGGCAAAAAGTTCTGCACGCTTTTTACAGATTCCAGCAATCCCACATCCAACAGCATATATCAGAAAATCGGCTATGAGCCAATCACGGATATCATAGAAATCGAGTTTACCGAGGCAAAAAGATTAGCTTTATAAGAAAATAAATTCCAAGAGGGCAAAAAATTATGGTGTGCGGTAGACCATGGAGTTGATATTCATGCCGGCCCCTACAGATGCGAATACAACATTGTCTCCGCTTTTTATATTGTGATTATTGAGCTTGCCCTTGACCATCATATCCAGAAGAGTGGGCAGGGTCGCCACGGAGCTGTTTCCGAGCTTCGAAATTATCATCGGCATAACATACATGGGTGCAGTGCCGTTGCCATACATCTTGTAGATGCGTTTGAGGATCGCCTCATCCATCTTGGCATTAGCCTGGTGGATCAACACCTTCTGAATATCTTCAATCCCCATATCAATTTTATCGAGGCTTTCCTTGACTACAAGCGGGACAGTCTTGATGGCATAGAGATATAATTTATGGCCGTTCATCTTCAAGAAAAGCTCGTTGCCATTATGGGAATTGTAGGACTCATCCATCCAGAGCATATAGGCTTCATTTCTGGTATCCGACCTTGCGGCATGCGATAATATTCCTATCGGGGTGTCGCTCTCCCTGGCCTCGAGAATAGCCGCCCCGGCTCCATCAGCATAGATCATCCGGTCCCGGTCATGGGGATCGGAGACCCGGGAGAGTGTCTCGGCCCCTATAACCAGGGCTTTTTTAGCATCTCCCGATTTGAGGAAATAATCTGCTTGAATAACACCCTGGAGCCATCCCGGGCAGCCGAAAGGAAGATCATAGGCGATAGTTTTGGGATTTTGGATTTCCAGTTTATGTTTCACACGCGAGGCCAGACTGGGGACAAAATCCGAACGCCTATTATCAGCCTTCACGTCACCAAAATTATGGGCAACGATCAGGTAGTCCAGACTTTCCTTATCAGTTCCGGATGATTCTAGAGCATCTTTGGCAGCAAGATATGCTATATCGGACGTAACCAGATCATCGGTAACATAACGCCGTTCAATAATCCCCGTAATTTCCTCCAATTTGCCGACTATCTCTTCATTCTTTTTCTCGAATTTCAATCCATCGGTATCGTAAAATTCAGCATTGAGGAAGGCGCTATTTGGAACCTGCTGCGTGGGGATGTAACTTCCTGTGCCGGAAACTATTGAATAGATCATCTTGTTACTCATAAATATTGACTCTTACGTTAGCTCATTCTGATTCATATTTCAAACCTACTAAGGATCTCTCTCAAGCATAAAGCAACTTTTAGAAAGCGATATCACACGATAATTTGTGCTTATTAATACGTATTTAGTATCCTTTGTCAAGGACTAAGATTCGAAGCTGCCAATTTTTGGAGTATTTCCAGGATACTGCTATCGATTTTCAAAGATGAAATGTGCAGCTATATTCTATAAGTCCTTTTATCAATTCAATTAAAAGGGAAGGCTTTTAACGGCCTTCCCTTCAATAAATAATCTTCCTGAATCAGCCAGCATTTATTAACTAAAATTGTTTACTGTTTAAAATTTATTACAGATATTTTAGTATCTGTAATTGTTCCTGCGGTTGTTGTCTTCCCTTTTCGGGCGCGCTTCATCAACCTTCATTGTGCGGCCTTCATATTCACTTCCGTCCAGAGCATTCTTGGCATTTTCAGCCTCATCAATGCTGGACATTTCCACGAAACCAAAGCCTTTGCCATCGATGATTCTGACATCATTGACCTGGCCATGATTCGAGAATAATTCTTTCAACTGCTCGGAGGTCACCGAGTAGCTCAAATTTCCTACATAAAGTTTGCTTACCTGCATCTTTACCTCGTTGATAAAATGTTTCTCGTTTGAATCATATTATTTTGAGGAAGACGCGAAGCAAAGTAGCTGATCTATCCTGCATAAGTAATATTCTTTCAAACACGTTAATAAAATCGACTTTTTAATATACAGCGGAAAATCATCCTTTTGATAGTTTATAAAAACTGGCTGGCTGTTATTAAAGTCCCCAATATAACGCTTTAATGTGAAAAAGGTTCCTTTTTTATTTTAAATTTACCAAAAAGATCTCCCAGGCAACACTGCTAAAAACTTAAGTTGCAGGCTTTTATGGGCTTAGGTGCTTATAGAGCATCCTCTCAGCGCGTTTCGCTCACATATGATCCGGCGCTAATATCAGCTTTCATGAAAAATCTCATCCAGAACAGCAGAACTATCACATAAAGAAAGCATAGGGTCAATATCGAGGCTTGCATATAGCTGCGGTAGAGTGAGCGGCCGAGGATATCGTATATTGTAAATGCAATAATCATGAGGTCGAGATAAAGTAACCATCGGATGACGCCCGGAAATATCCGCCGATGCGAGATTAGGAGCATCACTCCCAGGGTACTACCCAGAAAAACATAATCCCATCCCTGGGGAGAAATAAGAGGCATCAAAGCTAGAAGAATGGAGCTTTCGATGATCAATGCCGATTCAGCATTTTCCATATAATCTGAGCCTCTGCGCCGAAACATGGCGAACAAAAATATAATGCCTATAATTATGATTGTGACGAATGCCAGAGTATATATCAGAGATATACTCTCAGTCCCAAACCATTTGGCGAACATGCCAAAGAACGAGATATTATCGGCGTTTGTCAGAAGCCCGGGTGTTGAATGCGAGAGAGAAATCATCCATTGATTCAGAAGTTCGAGATTGCCCTGCCAACCATAACCTAATGCCGGCAGGGACAGAGCCAGACCCAGGCAGAAAAACGATACCGCGGCCACGTGCCAGCGCTGTTTCAGAAGAAGATATGGCAGAAAAATTATTGCATATGGTTTAAGAGTTATCGCAATCACCAATATCAAACCGGCAGTCTTATGCTTGTGTTCAAGCAGGAAATTAAGCATCAGCATCAGCAGTGCAAACATGATAACATTGGATTGCCCCAGTTCCAACTCACGATAATAAAATCGCAACATTACCAACAAAGTCGGGAGAATAATCCAGAGCCAAAATTGATGCCGGCTTCGTGACAGTCGATATGAAAGAAAAAATATTGTCACAGATGAGATAACCATTAATACATACCAGGCGAATTTTCCCCAAACTACGGGCAGTAGAGAAAACAGCATGAAATATGCCGCGCTGAAGGGCATATATTTGAACTGATAATGACCATCGGCGGCACGGTACAGCATCTCACCCGAAAGAAATCTTTCGCCGGCAAGGTGGAAGACCTCGTAGTCAACCATGCTGAAACGGAATTTATATAAAAAGAGAAGGATTAATAAAGCGGCAAAGATGATTGCAGCGAATATATACCATAGATTTAATCTATTGTACAGGCCCATAATCTCCCTATTCTGCAAACGGTTGATATCATGCAAATTAAAATAATCCCGCGGGAAGTATTGTCAATTCTAATAATATCCAGTCTGGTACTTCGAAGAAAAAAACTCCTACCCGAATATCTTCTTTAGAAGTGATTTTACCACACCCTCGTACTTTTTAACAACCAGAACGGTTGTGGGGGAGAAACGGGCAACTCTTTCAGGAATTTCTCCAAACAGGATTTTCTGGAAGAGCGGTTCTCGGGCTGCGCCAATTACCACGAGATCATAATCACGGCTGGATCTCGCTATGCCCCCTGCTACTGAACGGGATTCGATCAGCTTCTTTTCGACTCCGGACGCTTCTTGCATAAATCCCAGTGTAAAATCTATATATTTCTCAGCCTGCTGCTTCTGTTCAGCACTGGGATTTTGCGGCACAACATGCGTGGTTGTGACTTTCAGGTCAAGATCCTTGCTGAGATTATTCAGCACCCTTGCCGCCAG
>JABAHP010007830.1_pt1 | contig 17890 bp, 21 predicted proteins | sample 7062081 | NCBI WGS metagenome assembly JABAHP01 (sample SAMN14534357, study PRJNA622989) | marine sediment metagenome | biome: marine biome [ENVO:00000428]; feature: marine pelagic biome [ENVO:01000023]; material: deep marine sediment [ENVO:00002113] | place: India: Gulf of Kutch | collected...
AGAATAGAACTCGATCTTTTCTTCCTCGCTGTCGGTTATGACGCCCTTTTCGACCAGTTTCAGGACCACGTCAAGCTTGCGTTCGAAGGTTTCCTTCATATGGGCCTTTTCATTTTTGAATGAATCATCGGGAAGGATAAGAAGTTTCCCCTTGAGTTTACCCAGGAGCTTATCAAAACCGTTTTCAAGTAAAGGCATGGCAAAGGGGCCACCGTAAGCGCCCATGTCGTTTCTGGTGCCATTTATGTCGTTGTAAACGGGATTGGGATCACCGGCATCCCTGCATGGAGAGCCGGCAGATAGACGGTAATTTTCGGCTTCCTCGTCTACGAACAGGGGATCAGCAGATATATTCCCCGTGTAAACCTGTGCCAGAGGGTCTATGTCACCAACACCGTTGCCGTAAACGTCGTTGTAGTAGAGGCGTATCATGCTATAGTGGTTGTTGAAATACTTGCGGGTCTTTACCCCCCATTCGCCGTTGTACGCAATTATGTTGTTACGAAGAACAAAGTTGCTGTAGTAGNNCCAGATTCAGCGTTCTCAACAATAGTGTTATTTTCGACGATGGGCCGGTTCAGGAACATCCACATGCCGTCACTGCCGTTCTTGCTTATGATGTTGCCCCGTATTGTGGGGGAAGAAGATGTCACGGCATATATCCCGTCTCCGATATTTTGCGTAATGAGATTGTTAAGGATAGTGGAATGGGAACTCCATGCGTGTGACATGCCTGTGCCGTTGGCTGTGATCACGTTGTCTTCGACCAGTGGCCGGCAGTACCTGAATGCGTACGTGCCATACCCGCTTCCGCTCAGGGTGTTGCCAGTGATTTCAGCGTGCGATGAATAGTACATGGTCACGCCACCGCCAAGTATGTCTGAAATAGTGTTGTTCCGTACGACCGCCTGGGCATTGCTGTAAAGCATAATGCCTGATCCGTTGCCCGTGATTGTACTGTCTTCAATGACGGGAAGCGAGCTTGTGGAATATGTGCCTGTGTAGTAGAGGCCGGAATTGAATCCGCTAATCAAAACGTTGCGGAAACTCACCCCTGCGCTGTTCATGTAGGCACCGGTAGATCCTTCAAATGGAAATCTACTGTAACCTCTGTCATCAAACAGAGTGAGATCTTCGATGCTGACGCCTCCGATGCCCTCTGCATGAAGGGCGTACCAGGTGTCAGGTTTGAGAGTGACCAGGCCAGTTCCTTCACCTTTGAGGCTTACACCATCCTTCAGTGTTACCGATTCAGTATACTCCCCCGCCTGAACATAAACCGTGTCGCCCGGCAAAGCCGCGTCCACTGCTGCCTGGATGGTGGCATAGTCCGCAGGAACGGTAATCGTGGCCCCTTGGGCACTTCCAACTGCCATCAGGCAGACCAGCAATACAAACAGAGTTTTCACAGATGTTCTCATAATCCTTGCCCTCCCATGAAATAGTGTTTCCCGACCTCTCGGCCGATTATTACTCTCCCGCTGAAAGAAAGCGGAACCCCCCAAAAAAGGCCCACACCGAAAGAGTGGGCCTTATAGGCTTTCAACCGCTTCGGCAGCCCCTCGGTCCCGGTGGGACAGGTGGCTTTGCGCCGCCTGATTACTCAGACTTTGCTCTTATCGGTGGCGTATTACTTATGTATTTAAACTAAATTAAACCACAACTGATATGAAATGTCAATATGTTTGTTATTAATCAAGAGGCGTAAAATGAGTTGGATGATAATAGATATATGAATTGACAAATGAGATTCTACGGCGTTCCTGCAGTTTCTGATGTAAAATAAATTATCTGACTAGAGAATCGCATGGGAGAATGGCCTGTGTGGGCTACAAGTGCTTCATTTGTCCGCATGATTGTTTCAGGCTGCGTTACCGACCTGGTTTTTCCCTTTTGCCGGGCAAATACATGCTGCCTCATGGCAACTTTTTTTCAATTCCCGGACAGGGCATGGACGAGCTTCTAAACATTGTTTTCCGGAGCGGGGCACATCGCACCATTCTTATAATGTTCATTATCACGGTGGCGGCGACGGTTATTATTTATCTTCTCGAACGTTGGTTTCAGCAAAAAAAGGCGGATGATGAAGACCGGCTGGCAATGCTTGCGCGCAAGCAGGGAAAGAGCGAATACGATATCTTTGTGGAAGCCGCCGCCGGCTGGGGGATATCCGGAGAGAGGATTGAGCAGGATTTCAACGATTATCTTCTTCGTTCCATTATTCCTCATTACGTGCGGTATTTCCTCCGCCAGCAATTCAAAAACAGTGGAGATTAGTGCGTGCGTGACGAACGGTGCGTAGCATTCCTGCAAAAGGTTCTCCCCGGGCTGGGGCTCAGATGGGCCGGATTCCGCAAAGTGCGCAGGCAGGTGTGCCGCCGTATCAACCGGAGGATGACGTCACTGGGAATCGACGATATTGCCGGTTACGAGGAATACCTTCTGAGGCATGAGGAAGAGAGAGAAACTCTGCAGTCTCTTTGCAGAGTCACCATTTCCCGTTTCTGGCGTGACAGGGGAGTATGGCTGGCCCTGGAGGAACAGGTGCTTCCCGATCTCGCCGGGCATGCGTTGTCGCGTGGTGCAAGTGCGCTGCGTGCTATGAGCATTGGAAGCGCATCGGGGGAGGAGCCGTATTCGTTTTCTCTTTTATGGAATCTTCGGGTCAGGCCAACGTTAGAGACCGACCTGGACATCATGATAACGGCGGTTGAAAGTGACAGCTCTCTGGTTGAGAGAGCGGAAAAGGGGATTTACGGAAGAAGCAGCATAAAGGACGTTCCCCCGGATATAGTGGCAGGTGGTTTCATGGAGAAGGAAGGCCGGTTTTATATTCGGCCTGAATTCCGGTCATGTGTGGAATTCAGAACTCGTGATATCAGGGAGGAAATACCCGAAGGCCTTTTTGACCTGATACTTTGCCGAAACCTGGTCTTTACTTATTTTGATGAGAAGTGGCAGGCACAGTTGCTTTTCTCGCTTCTAGACCATCTTCGACCTCAAGGCGTACTGATCACAGGAGCGCACGAGCTGCTTCCTCCGGATGTGAGTTGTTTAACGCATATCAGAGGAATCCCCTGTTCTTATAAAAAAAGCGAAAAATAGCTCCTGTCTCCTCTTTGCTTTCAGGGCAAGTATTGCTAATATGGTGCTATGGAAGCGCAGGCACTCGCCGCACATGGAGGAGGAATGTTCAGCCCGACAGTGAACCTTCTTCTCGTGATGGTTCTCATCTGGACCTCCGGAGTGTTGTTCCGAAAACTCAAACAGCCTCCGCTGCTGGGAGAACTTATGGCCGGGATCATATTCGGGCCTCCGCTTCTTGGCCTCATTGCTCCCGATCCAACGATTGAGGTGCTTGCCGATTTCGGTGTCTTCTTTCTGATGTTCTATGCAGGGCTCGAGACCGACCCCTATGACCTGAAGAGGTTCTTCCGTCTTTCTGCAGTCGTGGGAGTGGGAGGATTTGTTGTTCCTCTGGTTGCCGGGTATCTGGTCAGTGTGCACGTATTCGGCCTTGCCCGGATCGAGGCGGCTTTTGTGGCGCTTGGTCTTGCCATTACGGCCATTGCGATCAATGCCAGAGTGCTCAACGATGCGGGACTGACGGTGTACCGTGTAGCTCCGGTTATCATCGGAGCATCCATAGTAGACGATGTGCTTTCCCTTGCCCTCTTGAGTGCGCTTATCGGTTATGTAAAAGAAGGCGCGGGGTGGATAAGTTTCTGGCTCGTCATGTTCAAGGTGTTCATGTTCTTTGGGATTTCCACCTACGTGGGGATGAAGATATATCCAAGGCTTTCGGAATATTTTTCTTCCCGGGAGGCAAAAGGATTCACGTTCTCGCTTATCGTGGCGCTCCTGTTTGGCCTTATGGCCGAAATGGCGGGACTGCATGTCATAATCGGGGCCTACATGGCCGGTCTGTTTCTCAGGAAGGGGATGATGCACCATGAACTGTTCATGAAGATCAAGGATCGCTTCGTAGCCATAACGTATGGTTTCCTGGGTCCGGTATTCTTTGTGTCCCTGTCCTTTCATGCGACCTTCTCGATATTTACCACACACATCTATCTTGTTACCGTAATGCTCCTGGTGGCCATAACCGGAAAGCTTGCGGGGGCCTCCAGCGGTGCCTGCCTTGGGGGAATGAACCGTGCTGAATCAACGCTCGTTGGACTTTCAATGAACGGGCGGGGAGCCGTGGAACTGGTCATTGCCTCCATTGGGTTGAAAGCGGGGCTGATAAGTGACGAACTGTTTTCCATGCTGGTCTTTGTAGCCTTTGTGACCACTATGTTCACGCCTTTTGCGGTTGATGTTCAGTTAAAGAGGCTGAAAGACCTCAAGCAGGTTCTGGTCAGACTGTAGGTTTGTTCTCAAGGGCCCTCCGGAGAGACCCTCCAGAGGCTTCGAGAACAGCTTCGGCCTCCTCCCGTTCAACAGCGCGGAGGAGCATGAGCGAGGCCACTTTTGGCTTCATCCCCGAACGCTTGAGATAATCGGTGGCCTCGGCATCCGAACAGCCTGTTATCTCGCGGATAATTCCCTCTGCCCGGGCAATGAGCTTCCGGTTAGAAGGGACCACGTCCACCATGAGTCCGTTATGCACCCCGCCCATATGGACCATTACGGCGGTACTGAACATGTTGAGTGCTATCTTTGTGGCGGTCCCCGCATTCAATCGTGTGGAGCCGGCAACCAGCTCAGGGCCTGTGAGGATCTTTATGGTTCCATCAATGAAGGGCGGGGGGGTAATATCGTTGGAAGTCATCAGCCAGGCCTTTGTTCCCCGTTCATGGGCGGCCTCGAGGAACCCGAGCACGAATGGGGTCGTGCCGCTGGCCGAGATGCCCAGCGCGAGATCATTCTTCCCGAGCACCTTTCCCTCCTGTGCTCCGGCGTCACGGTCGTCCTCGGCTCCTTCGATCGCGTTTCTCAGGGCTTCGTCGCCACCGGCCATGATGGCCCTGAAACCATGTGCTCCGAATGTAGGGTATATTTCCGAAGCGTCCAGCACGCCCAGCCTTCCGCTGGTTCCAGCCCCGGCATACACGACGGTACCTCCCTGTTCGAGCATGGCAACTGCGTCTTCAACCGCCCGCTCGATCTCGGGCAGGGCCGCTTCAAGTGCCGCCAGTACCTTGTGCTGCTCCCTGAGCATCAACCTCAGGATACCGGGTGTGTCAAGGGCGTCCATCCCCTGTGAGTCCGGATGCCGGTTCTCTGTTGAAGACATTTTTTTACTCGCTCCAATGGAAAATGTTTCGGGATATTACCATGCTTGAGCTTTTTTTGCTATTATAATCCTTGTATCAAAGAATATGACAGGAGTATATAGATAAATGAATTTTCCGAAAAGACTGTCCGTTCTGTTCCTGGTAATGATCTGTGTGCCTCTTTTTCTGGCATGTGCGACCTCAAAAGATTCCAGGAACAAGGCAGACGCCCTGTTCATGATCGGTGTTTCCGAGCTGAGGACCGGAAACAATCAGGGTGCGTTCCTGAAGTTCCAGGAAGCCGTGCGTCTTGATCCTGACAATAAGGAGATACATAATGCATTAGGGGATGTCTACCGCAGGATGGAAGATTTCGACAACGCCGAGAAACATTTTAAACGTGCCGTTTCCATTGATAAGGAATATTCAGAAGCTTATACGAATCTGTGTTTTCTGGATTACCTGCGTAAAGATTATGATACTGCCCTTTCATATTGTGAACTGTCATTGAAGAACCTTCTCTATTCCACCCCGGAAGTGGCCTATCTTTATATGGGAAGAATACACTACGAACGTGAAGAGTATGATGAGGCGGTCGAGGCATACAAGAACGCATTGAGACGGAACACCATATTTCCCCCTGCCTATTATGGGCTTGCACTGACGTATAACGCCCGGAAGATGTATGGCCCGGCGGCCGAGGCAATGGAAAGCGCTATCAGTTTCGACCCTCAGTTCAACGGTGATCGCCAGAAGGCCGAAGAAGAGTTCAGAAAGCAGAAGCTGAGATCGGACCGGCCCCGGGAAATTCAGACCTATATCGATATCCTCCATTACTGAGCATATGGGCACCTATGATATTGAAGCCCTGATCTCCGCTGCCGAAAGAACAAGGCAAGACGCGCAAGCCCGGTATTCGGGATTTACCGTCGGTGCGGCCATTCTTGCTTCCAGCGGAAAGGTCTTCACGGGATGTAATATCGAAAATCCTTCTGTAATGCTTACCACCTGTGCTGAACGGATAGCCCTTTACAAGGCCTTATCCGAGGGCGAAAAAGACTTCACCGCCATTGCGGTAGTCTCATCTTCCGAAAAACCGTGTTTCCCCTGTGGTGTCTGCAGGCAACTGCTTTTCGAGTTCGCTCCCAATATTGCTGTATACCTGGCAACAGAGCATGCTGTTTACAGATATGGGATAGCGGAACTCCTGCCGCACCCTTTCCTGAAGGATGAGTGATGATGGCCTCTTCCCGTCCGGACAAAGAAAAGCTTTTTGAGCTGTTCCGAAAGAAATCCAGAAGGCCCATGGCCTTCCGGGAGATCGCCGAGGCCCTGGGGCTCAGGCCAGCTGCAAGAAAAGGGCTCAAGCGCCTGTTGAGGGAACTGGTCTCTTCGGGCGAAGTTCTGCGTAACCGGAGAGGACTGTACGGTCTACCCGAGGAGATGGAACTGGTCAAGGGATATTTCGAGGCGCATCGCGATGGGTACGGATTCGTCATACAGGAGGCGCCCGGAGAGCGTGATGTTTTTGTGCCCGCACGCAATACCATGAATGCCATGGACGGTGACCGGGTTCTGGCAGGGGTAGAGAACAGGCGGAGGCGTTCCGGCCGTGTGGTCAGAATACTGGAGCGGGCGCATGCCCGGCTCGCCGGTACTCTCGAGGTTTCGAGGGGCCTTCTTTCTGTAAGGCCTTTGAACAAGAACCTTGGATTCGATGTGCATATCCCCCCGAAGTCCGGGGGGAAGGCAAAGGCGGGAGAGCGGGTAATTGTAGAGATCGAGGAATATCCCACTGCTACCCGGACCGCGGTGGGGCATGTGGTCAAGGTCATTGGAATGCCCGACACTCCCAAAGCGGAGGTCGAATCCATAATCGAAGAGTTCAGCCTGCCCAAACGGTTTCCCAGTGATGTCCTTACGGAGGCCAAGGGCCTCTCGGGAAAATCTTTGGGCCGCAGAAGGGACGTCAGGCATCTCAATACGGTTACCATTGACGGAGAACGCGCCAGAGACTTCGACGATGCCGTATCCATTGAACGGCTTGACGGGGATCGCTGGAGGCTCTGGGTACATATTGCCGATGTAGGATTTTATGTGCGTTCCGATACCCCGCTGGACCTGGAGGCCCTGAAGCGCGGAACCAGCGTTTATTTCCCTGACCGGGTCATACCCATGTTCCCGAAGATACTGAGCGAGGACCTTTGCAGTCTGCGTCCTCAGGTGGACAGGCCTGCATTTACCGCGGAGATGGTCTTTGATGGNNCGATGCCACTTTCTATCCGAGCCTCATCCTCAGCAATGAACGGATGACATACACCTCGGTCAAAAAGATACTTGTTGACCAGGACAAGGCAGAACGCAAGAAATACTCCTACCTGATAGAGGATTTTGAGTTGATGGGGGAATTTGCTTCTGTCCTCCGTGAAAAGCGTTTCAAGCGCGGAAGTCTGGATTTCGATCTCCCCGAGCCGGAAGTAATACTGGACCTTCAGGGGAAACCGGAGGCTATTCTCAAAGCGGAACGGAACTTCGCCCATATTATCATTGAAGAGTTCATGCTGGCAGCCAATGAAGCGGTCGCCGGTCATTTGTCTGATCTCGGTGTACCAACGCTTTATCGTATCCATGAAGAGCCGGACCCTGACAAGGTTGATGAGGTTGTCCAGTTCGCAAGAATGGTAATAAGAAAGCCGACCGTGAGGAGGTCGCTGCACAGGATCATCAAGGCGGCCAAGGGAACGCCAGGTGAAGAGGCGGTCACATATGCCGTTTTACGTTCCCTGAAACAGGCCCGGTATTCTCCCGAGAATGTTGGCCATTTCGGCCTCGCCGCTGAAAAATATACTCATTTCACGTCCCCGATCAGACGTTATCCCGATCTGGTGGTCCATCGCATACTGCGCGAAGTGCTTGAACGCCCCAGACTTTCAGATAAGCGTCTTGAAACGCTGGCATCAAGTCTTGGCGATATTGCATTTCATACCTCCCGCATGGAACGACTTGCCGACGATGCGGAGCGCACGGTAGTCGATGCCCTGCGAATGTGGTTCATGAAAGACAAGGTAGGGCAGGAGTTTCCCGGAAAGGTCAAAGGGGTAACCCCCTATGGTATCCGGGTCCGGCTCGATGATTATTATGTGGAGGGATTTGTTCATGTTTCGGCCCTGTCACGCGATTACTACAGTTACGATGAGCGCTCCATGACCCTGAGAGGCAGAAATACCGGTGAAAAGTTCGAGATCGGCAGCGGTATTACGGTTCGGGTGGACNNGGCAGCGGTATTACGGTTCGCGTAGACAGGGTTGATCTGGAAGAAAGGGAGATCATTTTCGGCATTGTTTCATGATACCCGGTAACGGGAAGGATCGGGGAGAAGCGTTTTTGTATATAAGGGCTTTACTTGCTTTTGAACATGAAACTTCATTAATATTGAATATGTTTTTCCGGAATCGCTTTCATAGACCATCCAGTGGATACTCCCGGAGCTTTATATTATCTATTGTGCTGCTGCTGATCTGTCTGTTGTCATTTTCTTCTTCCGCCATGGCCGAAGGTCAGGAGACCAGCCTTCCCGTTACGCTTGAGCCCTTGCCTGCTGTAGTTGAAGCAGAGAGCGAAGATGCCCGGACCTCTTTCAATCCCCGTTTCCAGGTCAAGGACGACGAAACGGTCATTGACCTCGATACTGCCCTGATGTGGCCTCAAAACGCAAATATTTTTGAAATGAGCGTGCCATGGCAGGTGGCGAAGGAATATATCAAGGAGATGAACGCGGGCAAGCGCGAGAATTTTGGCCATACTGACTGGCGCATTCCGACCATTGGCGAGCTTTCTTCTCTGTTTGAGTCCGAGCGTTCATACCCCGCGTTACCAGCGGGGCATCCTTTCAATATGGTCAAGAACAATTATTATTGGTCTTCCACGGGTGGATATAATATTGTGGGATATGCATGGGTAGCCGACATGGGAAGTGGAATGATAAGGTATGATCTTCTCTCCTTCTGTAATTTCAGGTATGTCTGGCCGGTTCGCTCTACCGGATTGACCCCGAAAAAGGTCGGGCCTGAGATCGATCGCTCCCGGATCGTTCCTTCACAATTGGGGATATCGCCTGAAGATTTCATGTGTGCAGAGAGTGAAGACGGTCCAAAGCCCCCTCCAGCGCCCATTGGGATTTCGGCTACTGCCGTATCGCCTTCAGAGATAGTTGTTTCATGGCAGCGGCCACAGGGAGCAGAGGATATTGCCTGGTTCAATATCTATCGCGGGAACCAGATGATCCAGAGCAGCCCCTCTTTGAGCTTTGTGGTCGAGGATATAGACCCCGACGCCACCCAGTGTTTTACGGCAAGTTCTTACAGCGTCAGCAACCTCGAATCAGGCAAGAGCCCTGAGGTATGCGCACGTACCTGGGCCGAACCGAGAGCGGGGACCGTCTGGACCTCTGGAGTGAACTCATATGGTCAGATCGGTGACGGCACACTCGAGGACAGGCAGGGACTGGGTGTTGTGGAAGGAGTGGAGAACATTGTACAGATAGCTGCAGGTGTTGAGCATGTCCTTGTTCTGAGAAATGATGGGGCAGTCTGGGCCTGGGGACGCAATCAGCGCGGCCAGATTGGTGATGGGTCGTTCAGTAACAAGACCCGCCCCGTACGGATTAATGGCCTGTCCGATATTGTTGCTGTCGCTGCCGGATGGTATCACTCCCTGGCTTTAGCAAAGGACGGAACGGTCTGGGCCTGGGGGCGTAACTATTACGGCCAGCTTGGTGACGGAACTACCAACGATCGCTCCAGACCCGTAAAGGTCGTGGGATTGAGCGGGGTTACAAAGATTGCTGCCGGATGGTATCACTCAATGGCCATCAGAGAGGACGGGACTGTCTTGACCTGGGGCTGGAACTACAAGGGGCAACTGGGTACGGGAGACTTTAACTCCAGTAGCAAGCCTCAACAGCTTACCATTTTAAAGGATATTGTAAAAATTGACGGAGGGATGTACCACTCGTTGGCTCTGGACAAGAATGGAGATGTCTGGGCCTGGGGAAATAATGAGTACGGGCAGCTTGGTACAGGAAATACCGCGGACATACCTCTTCCTATAAAAACCCGTGATCTTACCGATGTGGTCGGTCTGGCAGCGGGTATGAACTTCTCTGTTGTGTCGCGGAAAGACGGAACGGTCTGGGCCTGGGGCCGGAACGATTATTCCCAACTGGGCAGCGATTTGTCGCTCAATGCCTATCCGGATAAAGTGAAAGGTCCCGAAGATGTGGTGGATGTAGCCGCAGGGGGCCATCATGTGCTTGCTCTCAAGGAGGACGGGACTGTTACCATCTGGGGCTGGAATTACGAGCTGAAGGAAAAGCAGTCCAGCCCGCGGCCTCTGAGCGGTATCAGGGGTATCAAACAGATTGATGCCGGTATTCACTTTAACGTTGTTCTCAAAGACTGACGGAAGAGCCTTCCCGGGATGACGACCGCATCCCCTTTCATGAACGTTGCCCTGAACGCCGCGTATCGAGCGGGCAGCATCATTCTCGACAATCTTGGCACACTTGGATTTGAGGATGTCGGGCAGAAGCAGGAAAATGACTTCGTTACCAGGGTGGACCGCGAATCCGAACAGGTGATCGTCGAGACCATTCTGTCCTCGTTTCCCGACCATCGCATTCTCGCCGAAGAAGCCCATGGAGAGACCGCTTCGGGAGGGTATCGCTGGATAATCGACCCACTCGACGGAACCACTAATTATATTCACGGTTTTCCGGTCTTTGCCGTATCAATAGCTCTTGAGCATGAGGGACGGGTTGTCATGGGTGTGGTTCACGACCCTCTTCGTCCCGAGACTTTCAGGGCGGAGAAGGGCAGGGGAGCCTTTCTTAACGATAAACCGATCAGCGTCTCACGGCGTTCCTGTGAGGCTGGATGTCTGGTTGCTACCGGATTCCCCTTCAGGAAGAAGGACATGCTCGATCTGTATCTGGAGGCCTTCAAGAGGGTTTTTCATCATTCCAGTGGCATCAGGAGGGCTGGTGCCGCTGCCCTTGATCTTGCCTACCTTGCCGCCGGACGTTGCGACGGGTTTTTCGAGTTCGGGCTCAGTCCCTGGGATATCGCGGCGGGAAGCCTGCTCATCCAGGAGGCCGGCGGGATCATAACCGATTTTGCAGGCAGTGGTGATTTCCTGACGACAGGCAACGTTGTAGCGGGTAACGTTTCGGTGCATCCTCTGATTCTGGAAGATATAAAAAACGTGTTTTCGGGTATTATTGACAAGTAGGACCGGAGGTGTTTTTATGAAAGTGTGTGCGCAATGCAAAAGTGAAATAGAAGTGGAAAGGAAGATCAGCAGAAAGGACGCATGCCCCCGTTGTGGCGCCGACCTGCATATTTGCCTGAACTGCAGATTTTACTCCGAGACCAGCCATAACAAATGCCTGGAACCTCAGGCGGAACATCAGCGCACACGGGACCGGGCAAACTTTTGTGACTATTTTCAGTTCCGGGAGGGCGGTGCGGCAGGTGGCGGAGCTTCCGGTAATGCCGATGAGGCCCGCCGGAAACTCGATGAGCTGTTTGGAGGCAAATAGTTTCAGGATTATTGGTGTAACGTCATCTCAGGGAGAAGAAAAGACAAAGAAATAGACGAACTCTGTCTCTTCGATCGGCATGAGTTCATGCGCTTCGTTTGGCTCCACTACCAGACACTCCTCGCCTTTCATGACAATCTCCGTGCCGTTGACGGTGAACCTGACCTCTCCTCTGATGCAGTAGAATACCTCGAAACCGTTTTCATGTGAATGTTCCTGAACCTTCTGTCCCGGAGGCAGAACGATATGGCTGAAATTTCTCATGCCGGGCAGTATTGAATCACCCAGCATGACCTGTTTTTTCAGGGTGGGGTCGTGGCTTACGGGTTCAGGAGGAATGTCGTCAAGTCTGATGTGGCGCATGCACTTACCCTAACATATTAACAAGTATCAGGCAATATTTGAATATTAAACGGCCTATGAATTTTATCAGGAATATATTAAAATCTAACACATGTATACATGGTTCACAGAGCTCAATCCCATCATTCAAGCATTGCTTGCTACCCTGTTTACCTGGGGCATGACGGCGGCAGGCGCGGCTCTTGTCTTTCTAGGCAAGGGGCTGAGCCGCAAGACCCTGGACGGTATGCTTGGCTTTGCGGCGGGGGTGATGATCGCGGCAAGCTACTGGTCCCTGCTGGCCCCTGCTATCGAAATGTCGGAGAACATGGGAGTGCCGTCATGGCTTCCCGCTGTGGTCGGTTTCCTTATGGGAGGGGTAGTGTTGAGGCTCATTGATGCCGTGCTTCCCCATCTGCATATTTATATGCCTGCCTCCGAGGCGGAGGGGGTGCAGACTTCTTGGCGCAGGACAACGCTTCTGGTCCTTGCCATTACGCTTCATAATATTCCCGAGGGTCTTGCTGTTGGCGTTGCCTTCGGCGCTGTGGCCTCCGGATTTGAATCCGCAACACTGGCCGGTGCAGTGGCTCTTGCCGTGGGTATCGGTATCCAGAACTTCCCGGAGGGAACGGCGGTCTCCATGCCGCTTCGGCGCGAGGGGGTTTCAAAAGGAAAGAGTTTCTGGTATGGACAGCTCTCGGGTGTCGTGGAGCCCGTTGCAGGGATAACCGGGGCCGCTTTTGTGCTTCTGGCGCAACCTCTTCTGCCGTACGCGCTGGCATTTGCCGCAGGGGCGATGATCTATGTGGTTGTGGAGGAAGTTATCCCCGAGGCGCAACGCGGAGGGAACACCGACTTTGCCACGATGGGAGCAATGCTCGGGTTTACCGTCATGATGTTCCTGGATGTCTCTCTGGGCTGAGCGTCTGCCTACGGCAGTGCGGCGCGTTCGAGGGCTCCGGGAACAAAAAGGAACAGGAAGTTCACCAGGACTACAAGCATGATCCCTCCCATTATGAATATCCATCCGGTGATCTGTGCGTTGGCACCGGTACGTACAGGGGTCTTTTTCAGGACTCTTACGCTGTGCGGGGGATAAATGCCTTCCCTGAGAGTCTTTCTCCCCAGAATTAAGAAATAGAATCCCGCAGGAGTAAACACCAGGGAGCCCATCCCCGTAGTGAACCTGACGGTTCTGACGAGCTGGTGAATGGCGGCACTTCGGTCTGTGTTTAGTTGTTGCTCGGCCTCTTTAATGGAGAGGATTGCAGAGAAAAGTACAACACCGCCAAACAGGCTGAGGGCAACGAGCATCCAGATAAGTTTCCGTCTGAAAGGGATATCCGCTTTTCTGAATGAGGATGGCTCCTGCATGCGTTACTTTTTCCAGCCATTACGCGAGACACGGTCAGGGTTGTAACGCTCGGAGGGGAGCTTGTTCTCTGCGGGATAGCCGATGACCACAAATGCGAATGGGACTATGCCGTCGGGTATGCCGAGAAGTTTTCTGAAGCCCTCCGCGCGTTCTTCCCGTGGGTGGACCCCGGTCCAGACAGCTCCCAGGCCTATCGCATGTGCGGCCAGAAGCAGGTTTTCCGTGGCTGCCGAGCAGTCCTGTACCCAGTACCCTTTGTGCTTTTCAAGTGAGGGGTCACCGCAGATGAGGATGCCAAGCGGCGCCTTCGCGGCCATCTGTGCATGCGGGTGAACGGTAGTTACTTTCTCCAGCAGTTCCCTGCTGTCCACGACCACAAAATGCCAGGGCTGCTGGTTCCCGGCGGAGGGGGCGGCCATTGCCGCCTTTAAAAGATTCTCAACGGTATGTTCGGGCACTTCCGTATCGGTGTAGATCCGGATGCTCCGGCGTCCAAGTATGGCCTCCATTGCGTCCATGTGTGTTCCTCCGTGTGTGGTTTAATAATGCGCGGAATGACTGTATCCTTACACATTGTACCACCTCGAAAAGATCGGTGCACGCAGACACAACGGTATTGTCGCATGTACCGAAGCGGGTTCCGGGGTAGTCCTGTGGTTACCGGAGTGCGCTGTTATTGTTTCCCGGAATGAGCTACAATCTGGTTATACGGTGAAGGAGTGTCAGATATGAGCGGGAAAATGCCTGTACTCTTTATTGGACATGGATCGCCTCTGAACATTGTTCTGGACAACGGCTACACCAGAAGTCTCGCAAAGCTGGGGGAAACCCTTCCCAGGCCAAAGGCGATCATGGTTGTTTCCGCACATTGGCTTACGGGCGGCTCAACTTATGTTACCTGCTTGCAGTCTCCGCGGACCATATACGATTTTTACGGTTTTCCCGATGAGCTCTACGATATTGAGTATCCGAGCCCCGGCTCCCCTGAGGAAGCAGAGTTTGTGACCGGTGTGGTGAAAAAGGTACCCGTGAAGTGTGATCATGACTGGGGGCTGGACCATGCTTCATGGGCGGTCCTGAGGCATATGTATCCCGGGGCGGACATTCCCGTGTTCGAGATGAGCCTTGATTATACGTTCAATGAATGGAATCCAAAACCCCTGCGCTACCACTATGACCTGGCGTCGGAACTGTCCGGGCTCCGGGACCGGGGCGTGCTGATAATCGGGAGTGGGAACATCGTTCATAACCTCGGCATAATCGATTTCAGAAACATTGACGCGGAGGTATACGGGTGGGCTGCTGAATTCGACGAGTATGTGAAGGACAGTCTGGTAAACGGTAACCATGAGAACCTGCTTCAGTACCGGGACATGGGAGAGCCGGCCGACCTGNNACCTGGCTGTACCGACCCTTGACCACTATTTACCGATGATCTATGCCATCGGCCTTCAGGAAAAGGGCGAACCGCTCACCTTTATCCACGAGGGATTTCAGTATGCTTCGGTTTCCATGAGGTGTTTCCAGATTGGGTAGAGGCGTCCCGAGGACGGATCAGTCCTTGAACATTGCTCCTGCCGTCCGTTTATAAGAGTCTCTTGGTCTTGGCGAAGCCGATCAGAGTTTGAAGTTTCCTGTTCAGTTCCCTGAACTCCTTGAAGTGCAGAGATTGCGGGCCGTCCGATGTTGCGTGCTCGGGGTCGGGATGCACCTCTATCATGAGCCCGTTTGCCCCGGCAAGCACAGAGGCCAGGGACATGCTGGGCACCAGCGCCCGTATGCCGGTAGCATGGCTCGGGTCGAAAATGACCGGGAGGTGGGAAACCGACTTCACCAGAGGGATAATGGCCAGGTCGGCCGTATTGCGGGTGGCGGTCTCAAAGGTGCGGATACCGCGTTCGCAGAGAATTACTTTCTCGTTCCCCTCGAGCATGATGTATTCCGCTGACGCCAGCCACTCTTCCATGGTGGCCGAGAGCCCCCTTTTGAGGAGAACGGGCTTCCCGGATCTGCCCGCCTCGCGCAGGAGGTCGAAGTTCTGCATGTTCCGGGTGCCAATCTGGAGTATGTCTATCTCCCTGGCAACCATATCCACCTGATCGGGGCTCATGACCTCTGTTACGGTAAGCAGGCCTGTTTCCCTTCCTGCCTCGGCGAGTATCCTGACCCCTTCTTCCCGCATGCCCTGAAAGCTGTGGGGGCTGGTGCGCGGTTTGTACGCGCCCGCCCTGATGACGGGAACTCCGAGCTTTTTCAGGAACCGGGCCGTTTTCAACATCTGCCCGGGGCTTTCCACCGCGCAGGGTCCTGCCATGAGAAGAAAAGGACTCCGTCCTCCGATCCTGATGCCTTTGCCAAGCCTGATTATTGAGTTTGCGGGATGGAAGTCACGGCTTACCAGCTTATACGGCTTGGTGACCCGGATAAGATCCAGAACGCCCGGGAGGTCCTGAAACGGGGCGGTATCCACCGGGCCCTGATTGCCGAGCACGCCAATAGCGGTGCGCTCCGCTCCGGGCATAACGACTGGTTTGAACCCCAGAGAGCGTATGGTCTCGGCCACCCTGTCGAAATCGGTTTTCGTGGCACTGTGATGCATGACTATAAGCATCGTTTGCGGACCTCCTGGTCAATGTGCTTCTTTATACAAGTTCCCTGATACGGAAGATGAGGCGAGACGTCTTCACTCCTGTCTTACGCCGGTTCAAGTCTGACGCGCAGCTTGATCTCCTCAAGAATGCTTGCCACCAGTTCACAACGCTCCTTGTGGCCGGTGAAGCAGATCGCCTCTCCCTTGTCATGTACGTCCCAGGTTATGGCCTGGGCCACATCCATGGTGCATCCGGTGGCCTTCATGACCTGAAGTATCACCTCATCGAATGTATGGACATCATCGTTGATGAGAATGACATTCCAGGGTTCGACGAGAAAGGTTGAGTTTTGCTGGAGGGTTTCCGGTTTTGTAGCCATTGAGAATATTATCATAAACCGGATTTTTTGTCGCAGGAACCTGCTGCGGAGCAGGGAGAAATACGCTGTATTGAATCGGGCAGGGGGGAAGGCTACTGGTGGTGGTCGTTCGGCCCGCCGAAATGCTGGTTCTGCATGAATACGATCCGCTTTTTCATGAAGCGCTTCAGTATGTCCTTGATAAGCCCTCTTGACGCCGGAAAGACAAACAGGAATCCCGTGATATCCGTGAGAAATCCGGGAGTAAGCAGGAGTGCCCCCGCAACGAGGACCATGGCGCCGTCGATGAGTTCCTCTGCAGGGAATACGCCCTCACGCAGATTGTTCTGGATACGGTAAGCTACCCCGGTCCCTTCCGTTCTGACCATGTACGCTCCGATAACTGCCGTCAGGATAACGACCGAAACGGTATACCATACGCCTATTTCGGTGCCCACGTAGATCAGCAGTGAGAGTTCGATGACAGGTACGATGGAAAACAATAGGAAAAGTCTGAAGAACATATTTTTATTATACCCTATCGGGAAAGCATAAAAAAAAGGGGGGCCGCTTGCGGCCCCCCTGGTTGCTTCAGGCGAAATGTCTTATTTTTGCTCTTCGTCCTCAAGGCTCCAGGAGTCGATCTGCGATTCACCTTCGTCTCCTTCCGGGGGCAGCTGCCATTCATCCGGTTCCTGTTCTTCGGTCGGGGCACCTTCTTCAGGGAGTTGCCATTCATCAGCACCGCCTCCCGGTGCGGGTTCCGGCGCTCCTCCGCCGGAGGGTGCAGCCGGAGGCTCTTCTTCAAGGTCGAAATCCAGGTCGGGAACATCGGGCTCCCTGGAGAAATCCATCTCTTCCATTCCGCCGCCCATAGTCATTGCTCCTGCGCCGGCGCCAACAGGTGCTTTAGACAGTGCGAGGATCAGGGGCAGTATAAGACCGACGACGGGGATAAAGAAGTAAAGAATGGAAAGAAGGCCCAGCAATGGGCTTTTCCCCATGTTTCCCGATACTCCCATCCAAAGGAAAATGAAGAGAGGGATGTTCAAGAGTCCAACATAACCTACGAATTGTCCGGCAATGAATATCGCTATCATTATCAGGCCGAGCCACCAGGGTTTTGCGGCTGCCCGTGCAAGAGTAATATTCCTGAGCAGAGGGATAAATGCCATCCAGCGGTGAGAGACGCCTGTTTTCCCGGCTATTACAAAGAGCAGAATCGTGTAGAGAAGGTAAAAATGTAATATAAATATTGCAAAAGCGACAAGAGCAAAAGCAATGCCTATTTTCTGTATTAACTCCTGGATCCTTGGATCATCAATTGGCAACTGCTCCTCGCCAAATGTGAACGTCGGTTCGGATGGGCTGGGCTGCGGCTTGGCAACAGGAGGTTTCGGCTGT
>JABAHP010004098.1_pt4 | contig 17875 bp, 18 predicted proteins | sample 7062081 | NCBI WGS metagenome assembly JABAHP01 (sample SAMN14534357, study PRJNA622989) | marine sediment metagenome | biome: marine biome [ENVO:00000428]; feature: marine pelagic biome [ENVO:01000023]; material: deep marine sediment [ENVO:00002113] | place: India: Gulf of Kutch | collected...
GTCGAGGACAACATAAACAGCCAGTTATTGACGCCGCGCCAGAGAGCAGACGGCTACTATTTAGAATATAACATGGCTTCGCTACTGCGCGGAGATCAGAAAAGCATGGCTGAATCTTTCGCTAAGGGTATCCAGTGGGGCTGGCTTTCCGTCAATGATGTGCGCAGAATGTTAAATCTTAACAGCGTGGAAAATGGCGACACGCATTTACAGCCTTTGAATATGGCCCCGTTAGGGACCGAGCCCAGCGGCATGAATAACAACATCGACAACGCAATACAAGATACGGTAAAAAGACTTATCGACGAAGCCAAGGAAGCGGGGAATTTATGAAAAACTGGTTACAAGTAATAGCGAAAGCCAATATCGGCGAAGTATACATATACGGCGAGATAACCGATCTTAAATGGTTTGACGACGACGTAACGCCCACGGACATAAAAGAAGAGCTTGACAAGCTTAAAGACGTAGATGAGATTAACGTCTATGTAAATTCGCCGGGCGGCAATGTTTTCGCGGGCGTGGCGATATATAACGAGCTTAAACGGTTCAATAAGCCGGTTACGTCCTATGTTGACGGGCTGGCCGCCTCTATTGCGTCGCTTATTGTCCTGGCGGCTGATAAGGTGGTTATGCCCTTTAATGCTATGCTGATGATACATAACCCATATATGATCGCTGTAGGCGATGCTAACGGCTTCAGAGAGCTTGCCGATAAACTCGATAAAGTTACTGATAGCGTACTTATCGAAACGTATCAACAAAAAACCGGCCTCAAAAAAGAAAAGTTAAAAGATATGCTCGACGCGGAAACATGGCTTAACGGCGAGGAAGCCGTTGATCTTGGCTTTGCCGATGTGTTAGAGGAAGAAATAAAAATAGCCGCGTGCTATAACGGCGATAATATACAATTCAAAGACGTAGAGGTTCAATTAAATAGATTCAGGGCGTTTCCTAAATCAAAATTTAAAGAACATAAACCAAAAAACACCATATCATCAAAACAGCGCCACAGGCATAAAATAAACATGCTTTCGGCATCACTTTAACAGGAGGGTCCATAAATGGATTTTGCTAAATTAATGAAAGCTCAGCTCGACATCATGAAAGCGCTGTTCGAGGCTGCGGAAGCCGAGAGCAGAGAGCTAACAGAAGAAGAGCAAGAAAAATACGACGCGGCGGAAACGGAATTCAACCGCCTTAAAGCGTTGAAGGAAAAGAAAGAGGCGATCGACGCTATGGCGGGCGATATACCCGCTGATCCCCCGGAGCCCGTACACGATCCGGCACCGAACGCCCAAGCTTCGGCAAACCGGGTAGAACCGGGCGGCGATCGGAGTACGAAAAAGCCGTATGATCGGCTCGGCGATATGCTACAGGATGTAGCGCGGGTAAAGAATGGACACGCCGAAGCCTTCGACCGGCTCAAAAATGCCAGCTTGAACACGGAAACGGGCGCGGATGGCGGCTTTTTGGTACCGCCTGATTTTATCGGTACAATGCTCGAACAAGCTATAACCGTTTCACAGCTCTATTCCAGGGTCAATGAATTGACCATTGGCGGCAATACGGCGAATATCCCCGCCGTGGATGAAACGAGCAGACAGGACGGCCAACGCTTCGGCGGACTTCAAGTTTTCTGGGTACGCGAGGGCGGACAGGGAACATACAAAAAACCGAAATTCCGCAATCTCGATCTTAAATTGTCGAAGCTTATGGGCCTCGTCAGCATTACCGACGAAATGCTCGAAGATTCGGCGCTTTTGACTTCGTGGGTAATGAACGCCTTCCCCGCTGAAATGGCGTTTTCACTCGATCAGGCTGTTTACGACGGCGACGGCAACGGTAAGCCGCTCGGTATCATGAAATCCGGGGCGCTTGTGGTAGTACCCAAAGAGGGCGGACAAACTGCGGACACGATCGTATATCAGAACGTGATCAAGATGTGGGCGCGTATGCCCGCGTCACGCATGGCCCGCGCTGCGTGGTTCTGTACTCAGCAAGCGCTTGAACAGTTTCCGCTTATGAATCTGGCCGTAGGGACCGGCGGCGCTCCGGTATTCTTACCGGCTGGCGGTGCTGTAGGTACGGCGGCGGCGGCCCCGTATTCCACGCTCTTAGGCCGTCCGATCATTCCGATCGAACAGGCCGCCGAGCTGGGCGACGAGGGCGATCTTGTTCTCGCTGATATGTCCGATTATATCGCTATTGTCAAAGGCGGCTTGAAAACTGACTCATCCATACACGTTGAATTTGATAAAGCTTTGACAGCTTTCCGCTTTATCCGCCGCGTGAATGGCGCACCCTATACCCGGTCAAAATTGCAGAGCCGGGCGAAATCTGATTTCTACACTTCTCCGTACATCACCTTAGCGGAAAGGGCGTAGTCTAAACTATAAAGCGCCGGGCCGTAAGGCCCGGCCCTATCAAGTTTAAAAAGCCACTTAAATAAAAGGAGTAAAAATAATGGAAATTTTATCAGTAATACCCGAAAAAATAAAAACCGCTGGCCGGATTTTATTTAATGGACAGGCAACCGGAGTAGGCGACTCGAAGGGCGTAAAGCCCGCCGGAAGTAACGGCCTTACGTTGCTCTGTCTGGTTACCATGGCGAACGCCGCCGATCTTGTCTTGACTGTTCAGACGGGCGACGACGCCGATCTCACAAATCCTGTAGACATCGCTGATAACATCCCTATTTTTAAAAACGACATAAGGCAGACTGACGCTAAAACGCTGACCGTTGACGATGATAGCGGCCTTTTTGTAGTCGTTTTTAATGTGCCCCCGATCCTTATCCCCACGGATAAATATTGCGGTATCACTTTCGGGAACAGCAACGCGGCTAACATACTTAGCTCGATCGCCCTGGATGATACATACCACGAAATGGGGCCGTCAGCCTAATTTAATTAACCGATCACATACCCCGGCGTAATTGCCGGGGTATTTTTTGAAAGGGTAAAATCATGAATCAGAAAAAGGATAAAAAGGAAAAGGCCGCCAAGCCCAAAGTGAAAAAATCGGGTAAATACGTCGGCAAAGACCTTAAAATAAAACTTCCCAGCGGGGCCGAATTCGAGGGGCTTTGTATCGCAGAGCGGAAGATCCCCAAGGGCGGCGAGCAGGTATTTTTGAAGCTTACCGGCCCCGGCGTTGTTTCCCGTTACTTTAACGTAGAGGATATTGTTGATTAATAATATCCATTTTGCAAACTTAACCCGGAGGCTTAATATGCGGTTCTATCGACTGAATACCCCAGCGGGCGCGGAGCCTGTAACCCCGGCGGATGTTAAACTATATGCGCGTGTCGCCCATACAGTCGAGGACGCGCTTATTACTTCATGGATAAAAGCAGCTCGCAAGCTGGCGGAAGACTACCAGCATAGAAGCTTTATAGATCAAACGTATAGAATGGTCTATGATGCGTTCCCCGATACATGTATTGATTTTCCCCGCCCGCCGCTTAAAGGCGTAACGTCGGTCAAGTATTATGATACTGAAGACACGGAATATACATTTGATGCGAGCAATTACACGGTGGATCTTATCTCTGAAGTGGGGCGGCTTTCACTCAATTACGGCATATCGTGGCCCACGATAACACTAAGGCCTATAAACGCCGTTATAATAGATTTTTCAGCCGGATACGGCGCGGACGGTTCGGCGGTCCCTGACAGCGTTAAAAACGCTATCTACATCTATTGCACGCATATGTATGAAAACAGAGAATCAGAAAGCGGAACTATACCTACGGAATTTTACGATTTATTAAGGCCCGATAGAATGGCGGTATATTAGGTGTTAAACAGGAATGAAAAGAAAAAAAGTTTAGCGAGTAAATGCCGCCATTATGTAGATTTTCAAAGCAAAACTGAAGTATCGGACGGCGAGGGCGGTTTTACCGAGCAATGGGCCAATATTTCAGGCGCAACGCAAATACCTACTGAAATTTTACCTATAAAAGCCGAGCGTAGGGCTGAAATGCGTTCTTGGAATATCATAGCTACGCACTATTTAAGGGCGCGTTCTAATATTCCCATAGAGGAAGTGGGGCGGGCCGTTTTTTCGACGCCGGGCGGCAATCGGTACTTTTATATAAAGACCCTGGAAGACATACAGACGCGAGATATAGAGCAATTCATGATCGCAGAGGAACGCCGAGCGTGAGCACGATAGTTAAAGGCAGATTTTCAAAGCTTATCCTCAATACGGATGATATTTTAAAAGAAATTGATCATAATGAATTTGTACGACGCCGGGACGCCGCCAAGCACGCCACTAAAGTAATGAAAAAAAACGTTGGAAAAAAGGGCGTTTCTGTTTCTGGCGGCTACCCGGCAAGACGTACCGGTACGACGCGGCGGAAGATCGCATACATGCTTATAAAAAGAGATCGTTCTGCTATTGTGGGTAGCAAGGATTTTAAAGCACATTTACTCGAATTCGGCCACGGCGACGGCAAGGAACGTAATAAACGGCCTTTTGTATTCCCCTCTTTGCGTGAAGCCGAGCCGGAAATAATAAAAATTATGTCAAGAGAGTATTTTTAATGTTTGAAAAAGCTTTAATAACCTTATTAGCCGCCGATACGAATTTAGTAAATCTATTGGCGACTTTTGAGAGCGCCCCGGCTATTTTTTCCAGCGCCGCCCCGCAAAAAGCTACGCGGCCCTATATTGTATTCGATATTGATAAATTAGCCGTTGAAAATTTGGCGGCGTCTGGTTTTGATATTGTTATGGATGTATATCACCGCCAAGAATCAGGAAAAGAGCTGCGGGAAATAGCCGAGCGTATAGAATTTGTATGCGATCGGGCACTAATCCGCGTAGATATTGGGGGCCGGTTTCAAGCGATAAGAATTTTTTACGAAGATGGTAGAGAGATCGAAAATCAAGATGTTAAAATAAGGCATTATGTAATACGGTTAAGCGCCCGCGCTGGCCGTAAAAAATGGGCGGAGGAAACGATCACAAGATAATGACACGACAACACGGCATAGTTTCGGATACATACGAAAAGCTCTTATTAGATTCTGGCGCTATCTATACGGATTTTGTGAGTATAGGAAGCCCCGGTACTCTTCTCGGCGCTACTCGCGGCGGTGCGGTCTTTAAAAGAATTCCAGAGTATAAAGAAACACCTTACGAGGGCATACCGGGCCAAGTCGTAGGGCAAAAACATTTAACCGGCGTTAAGGTTTCATTGGAAGTGAATATACTTTCTTTTGACGAGGATAATTTAGCGCTGGTTATTCCTAATTCGAGCGTTTCGGCACCCTCCGGCGGCTATGTAACGATAACAGAAACGGAATGGAACGCAGCAACGGTGCATAGCTTAACTAATATCGCCATATTAGCGCAGCTCTTAGGTACCTCGTCGCCGGTTGCCATAGTGTTAGACAATCCTATATGTGAAAAAGATTTAAGTTTTAGCTTTAAAGATAAAAGCGAAGTTACGAGTAAATGGTTATTTTCGGCCTTTTATAAAGAATCAACGGGCTTTTCCTCGCCGCCGTGGCGTATATATTGGCCCGTTTCATAACTTAACCTTAACCGGAGGGTAATAATATGCCAAGAAAACACGGAATAACCGCCGATACATACAAGCGGTTTATAATTGACGCGGGGGCCGTATATACGGGCTTTACCGGCTTTGCGTCTTTAGGTACCTTGCTCGGCGCTACGAGGGGCGGATCATCGCTCACTATCGAACAAGAGATCAAAGATATGGAAGCGGACGGCGCACGCGGGCCAGTAAAAGGAAGCCGCCGAATAACAATGATCAAGGCGTCGCTTACTGTCAATTTTTTAGAGCATACGCTTGACAATCTGAAAAGGGCGCTTGTGGGCTCCGACTCGGCGGTATTTGATATAAATTGGGACGCGATCAGCCGCGCCGATTTTTCGATCGCTGATGGCGATTTTCTTAGTGATATTACGATCGTGGGCGAAGTTTCCGGCGACTCTGACGGTATGGCTATTAAGCTTAACAATGTGATCCAAGATGGAAATTTTGAGCTTACTTTTGCCGATAAAGAAGAGGGCGTAATCGCTATGACTTTTACCGGCCATTTTGATCCGTCTAATCTCGGCTCAGATAACGACGTAGAGCCCTGGACTATTTTCTGGCCCAATTAATTAATAGTTACAAGTAACAAATAAACAAAAAGGACAAAACTATTATGAAAAACGAAAAAAGATCCGGCTATCCGCCGGTAAGGGAACTAACGCGCATGGATAGGGTTAAATTATCCGAGCTAATAAAGGCTTTCGCCGAGCGCTCCGGTAATATTAAAATAACTGAAATGTTACCGGGGCAAAAAGGCGAAGCCAAAGACAAGGCTACCGAAACAGATACCGATCAGGCTTACGAATTGATTAAGAGCGTAATGCAGGGGCTTTTAAGCTGGGTAGAAGACGAGGTAACCGCGTGGTTCATGGATCTAATAGGATGTAGCGATCGGGATGATTACGACAGTTTGCCTTTTGATATAGAGGTACATATTATTGATCAGCTCATCGCTCAGGAAGGATTTAACAATTTTTTTACGCGAGCCTCGGTGCTATACAAAAAGATCCGAGGCTGAACAAAATAACAAGGGAATTCGAGGACGCCGTAAGGTTTCATGATAGGCTAACAGAGGAACAATTTGATCAGACACTATACAGCGAGATTAGATTTAGAGGTAATTATTTACTCGGCGAAAGATTACGAGTTACTAAAGAACGGATGATCGCCGCCTCGTTTTCTGCGTGGCAAAATCTATCTGCGCAGAGTGAAAAAATGCCTACATGGAACCGCTATATAAAAAAGCTTGGGCTATCCGATGAGCCTAAGTTAACGAAAGAAGACTTGAAAAGGGAAGCGGATCACGCGATGGAAAACGCACAGCGGATAATAGAACGGGCAAGGCGTAAAAATGGCGGTCGGTAAAGAATTATTTAAGCTGTTCGGCATGATCGGCATGCAGGGCGTTGAAAAAGTTGAAAAAGATTTAAAGAAAGTCGATAAACAGGTAAGGAAAGCACAGAAAGAAATTGATCGGCTTGGGCGTCGAGTTTCGGATACTGGCAAGGTACTAACAAAGGTATTTACGTTGCCGCTATTGGCGGCGGCGGCGGCCTCTGTAAAATTTATAGACGACGCTACCGATTTAAATGAAACCATATCTAAAACCGGCGAGATATTCGGGGAATCTGCAAAAGAGGTCGAGAAATGGGCCGAAACAGCGGCGGTAAGAATAGGGCAATCGAAAACGCAAGCCATGGACGCGGCGTCAACGTTCGCTATATTCGGTAAAAGCGCCGGGCTTGCCGGTAAAGACCTTACAAAATTTAGTACGGAATTCGTAGAGCTGGCGTCTGATATGGCGTCTTTCTTCAATACCGAGCCTGACGAAGCTATAACCGCGATCGGTGCGGCGTTCCGTGGGGAAATGGAACCGATCCGAAAGTATGGCGTTTTACTCGACGATATGACTATGAGACAAAAAGCTTTTGAGCTGGGTCTTATATCGAGTACGAAAAACGCATTAATGCCGCAAACGAAAGTACTAGCGGCGCAAGCTCTCATAATTGATCAAACTAAAGTAGCTCAGGGCGATTTTGCCCGAACGTCCGCCGGGCTCGCTAATCAAAAAAGAATTCTTAGCGCTCAGTTAAAAAATATATCCGCTACATTGGGTCAATTATTTTTACCGGCGGCTCTTGAAGCTGGTAAAATAGTACAGCGGCTTATTGGCTACGCCGAGCGACTTATAGAGGCATGGAAACAATTAGATCCACAGACACGGCGAACTATTAAAGGTTTTATATTAATAGCCGGGGCGCTGGGTCCCACTGTATTTTTAATCGGTAAAGTTATAGCATTAAGTAAAATACTAATTCCGCTTTTGGTTGCTCTTAAAACCGGTACTTTCAGCCTATCGGCTGCTATGGCTACATTGAGTAAATCGGTACTCGGCGTTACGCTCGTTATCGGGGCGCTCGTCGCTTTGGGCTGGTATTGGTATAGCCAATGGGATACATTGAGCGTACAGATAAAGGCTATTTGGGCTAAGGTCGATCTATTTTTTAGTAAAATTGTAATTGATATGGGCGTCGCTTTTAATGATATGGTTTTAAGTATTCTTGAAGGCATAGAAAAAGTAGCCAGCGCGATCCCCGGTCTTACTGTAAATTTCAAACAGGCGAAAATAGATATATTAAAATCGAACGCCGTAATGCTTAAAGATTTAGCCGATAAGCAGAGGTATACCAATACAATAAATACGCAAGCCGAAGCGATGCAGGATTTAAGTACTACAATAAAAAAAGCAATTGCTGACGGGAAGAAAGCGATCGGTATAAAGGAAGAGGATACAAAAAAGACTCAGAAACAAATTGACGCCGAAAAAGAGGCGGCGAGGCAAGCTGAAAAGACGGCTAAAGAGCGCGTAAAATTTAATCAGAGGATTTTAGACGAAACGCGCAAGCTTGGCGCTGATAAATTCGAGCTGTTAGCTATCGAAAGAGAAAAAGCCATAGAGGAAGCCGAAAAGCTGGGCGCGGATGTATTGGCAGTTAAAAAACTTTACGACGCTAAAGAAAAAGAATTACTTGCCGAAGATGAAAAGGCAAGACAGGAATTTAACCAGCGTACAAAAGATGAATTGAATCAATTGACGCTCGATAAATTGGCTTTACTCGACTTGGAAAAACAGGAAGCGTTACAAAAAGCCGAAGAGCTGGGCGTAGATACGCTGAATGTAAAGCGGCTATATCTACTTAAAGAACAGCAACTAAAAGATCAGTTACGTAAAGAAGAAAGCGAAAAAGATAAAAGGGAATTACAAAAACGGTTACGTATGACTTCCAATATAGGTAATAAATTGGATGGCATATTAAGTAAATTTTCAGATAATAAAATGAAGCGTTTAGAATTTGCATCACAAAAGGAAATTGACGCTATAAAACATTCTCAATTAACCGATGAGCAAAAAGAGCTTGCCATACAGAAAATCGAAGAGGATACCGAAAAGAAGCGGCAAAAATTAGAGCGCCAGCGTGCGATCCGTGAAAAGGCGGCGGCTCTTTTTAACATAGCCATAAATACGGCGTCCGCTATCGTCGAAGCCTTGCCGAATATTCCGCTATCGATCCTTGTGGGTGCTTTGGGAGTAGCCGAAGGCGTGGCCGTAGCTACCGCGCCGCTACCCTTCCAGGAAGGCGCATTAATTAAGGGTAGCGAGCGCGGCGTTGCCGGATTAGTAGGCGAAGAAAATCAAGACGAGTTAATTTTTCCGCTCGAACAAGGAATAGGGCTTTTCATTGATGGCTTAATGGAGCGCTTGGCGGAAATAGAAATACCCGCTTTCGGAACGCCCGCGCTGGCCGGAGCTGGCGGCCCTGCACGTACAGTAAATCTTAATATCGGTACTTTTATCGGGGATGAACGCGGATTAAAGGAGCTGGAAAGACGGCTTGATACTATACGTATTGCGGAGAATCAACGGAAGGGCTTTTAATGGCTATTGAGTGGGATATATACTTAGGTACTACAGGATCGACGGGTAAGCTTCCGTCCTTTGGCCGTAAGACGACTATAAATAAAGACGATACGGCTAGAGAACAGAGGGCGGCGGACGGTACGTTAAAATATGACTGCTTATATGTAAAGCGCGAATTTGTACTTAATTATTCTCACATAACAGAGGCGGATCTTGCTATTTTGGATTATTGGTTTGATTATTTTAAAACCAATAAACAGCCTTTACCGCTGTATATGTATACAAGCCCGTCCGCTTATGATGAGTATAGCGTTATTCCAAGGCCGGTAGACCGTACGCGGGTAGTTAAAAGCGCCGATAATTTATATTCTGGTGTAAAATTTGTAATGACTGAAGTTTAATATTATGGCAATTGATGTATCAAGATGGCTTAATCACGCAGCGATCAGGATAGAATCTTGTGAGGCGGCCAGTACGTCGAATAATTTACCGTTTCTTTTAACCGAAGCCGTATTACCTTTAAAAGCTCTCAATACTTCCGGCGAAAATGCCCAAGCTGACGGCGGCGATGTACGCTTTTCGGCTGATCCATACGGACGCGTTGAAATAGCTTGCGAGATCGTCGTATGGACGCAAGACTCTAGCCCGGCCAATAGAAAAGCGGAAATTTGGGTTAAGCTTCCATCATGGTTTAATGATACGCACCAATTTATTTATATATGGTGGAATACTGCGGCCACGGATACGCAACCGCCGCTAGAATCCGATTACGGTAAAGATGGCGTCTGGAATATGGATCGCGATTATGACCCTATGAATAAGCTTGTTTATCACTGTCAAGAGGCTACAGGCGATTTACTGGAATCAACGCGGGGCGCTTTTGATCTTGATCGCCTCTACGATACCGGTACTTCCGGGCCTTCACAGGTAGACGGCAAAATACAAAAGGGTCAAGAATTCGATCGTAGCGGTCAACAATATTTTCAATCATCTGCAAATATTGGTACGGATTTATCCGGTAGTAACGCCCGTTATGTTTCATGCTGGGTTTATTTGCACGATACAAATCGGAGCAGCTTTGTAAATTGGGGTAACAACGCGAACGGCGAGCGTTTTGGAATTGGGATACGTAACGGTAATTGGTTTTTTTGGGGCTATGGCAGCGGTAATGACTGGGATACCGGCGTATCGCCTTCAATAAATACATGGTATCACGTTTTAATATGGTACGACGGAAGTACGGGTATCCGCTTATTTATTGACGATGTAGAGATCGGAACAGGGCATACGTTATCGTCTGCATTGAATACAGGTAATACTAATCTATGGATCGGTAAAGAAATTGACGGCGCTACTATATCCTATTTTGACGGAATTATCGACGAAGTTAGAGTATATGTTGCGCTCGGTACGAATAGAAAAACTAATCTTTACGCCGCCCAAGCTGATCCGACGGCATACGCGCAGTATATGAACGGGCGTTTAGACGATGATCTTAATTGGGGCGAAGAGCTTAACGCCGGAGGCTGGCAGCGTCAAGCGAGAATAACGCTAGACGTACATACCGGCGCGTTCGATGCTATTAATTTACCGATTGTTATAGATGAAAACTGCGTACCGGCTGAAATATTAGACAGTAATCATCCTACGAAAGCATATGGTAGCGGGGATATACGCCTTACTTTGGACCGGCACGGACTATACCCATTACCGGCGGATATCCGCACGTTTATTCAATCGGCTACCCCGGCGAGCCGTAAATTGCAGCTCTGGACAAAATTCCCACAGTGGCGAATGGATTTTAAAAACGAGCTTTGGATATGGTGGCGTAAATCCGGGGCCGATCAACCGAGCCCGCTTTTAGATTCTGGCGCATACAGGGCGTATGATGATACTTGGAGATCCGTTTTAACTATGGTAGACGGCGCGAATCCGATCGACGATGAAACGATGTATAATAACGCGGCTACGGGTTTCGGCAATTTGCCAAATTATGTTGACGGTAAAATATATCGGGCGCAAGATTTAAACGGTACTACGGACTATATGACAATAGCGGCTGATAGAACAATGTCACCGCGTACCGGCGTATTTTCGATCGCTTGCTGGATTTATCCGCACGTTATTTCTGGTACTCAGCAAATATTTTCTGAAAGAACCGGTACCGGCGGACAATTAGAGATTGAAATAAATTCTAGCGGAAATTTAAATGTATATTCCAGCGGTTTAGAATTAACAAGCGTTGCAACGCTTTCAATAGATACGTGGTATCATATCGTTTTAATACGTGACTCAGGAAATACTTTAAGACTTTATATTAATGGCGTTCAAGATAACAGCGTGGGCTCGTTTACCGATGATATCATAATAGACGGTGATCTACATATCGGGCGCGATTATATAAGCGGCCAATTTTTTAATGGATTACTTGACCAATTTATGTGGAATGTAGGCAGAGCGTTAACCGCTTACGACGTAAAGGCGATGTATGAAAATCAAAACGGCCCGTCTAACTTAATGACTCCGGGCGAAGGTATGGACGTTGATCTATTTTGGGGCTATGAGTATGAACAAGAATTTGCTATACCGGCAAGTCAAATAGACGCTGATATAGACGATATGCCCGTTTTATTTACTGAGGCTAATTTACCCGCTGGAATATTCGGAGCAACAACGGAACAGCGTTGTAGAGCTGACGGCGGCGATCTTGCTTTTGGTTCTACTGACGGTAAAACGCGCTATCCATGCGAGATCGCGCATTTTGATACTGGCGCAAATAAAGGGGAAATATGGGTACGCGTTCCCAATCTCGACGATACTACCGGTAAAAATTTAAAAGTCTATTGGAAAAAGCCGGGGCAAGCACAGCCGCCGGTAGATAATTGGTACGGTAAATATCGTACGTGGGATCGTTTTTATGTTGCGGTATATCATGCTAACGAGCCCACGCTGAAAGCAACACAATTTATTGATTATTTTATGGAAGAAAAATTAAACCCGTTCTTTACTGCGCCGGAAGGCGCGGGCGATGTATTTACGGATTTTGGAGATCCCATAAACGGCCAATTACAAGGGGCGGCGAATGGTACGGATACACAATTTTTTGACGCTATATACGACGGCGATTGGACAATAGAAGTACACGGCATACGTAACGGCTCTAACTATCACGGCGTAAAGATGGAAGGCGACGGCGGTACGACTATTGAAGCGCGGGCGAACGGTACAAATTTAATAGCTGCTATGACCGGCCAAACTACAGACACGGACAGCGATCCTTTCGGCGGTACTAAAATTTGGTTGCGCATTGTATATGATGCAACCGCGCAGACATTGACGTTTTATTATGCTACTTTTAGCGCGAATGTTGATCCGGGTAACCCTACTTCATGGACGCAGTATCATCAATATACATCCATAAATTTAGGTACTGAAAAATTTTATCCGGCGTTTGATAATTCCGGCGGTAACTGGCGTTATGTAAAGGTTACCGGGGATAATCCCGATTATATCGCCGATAGTACGCGCAATAACCGGCATCATTACGCGCTGGGAGATCTTAACGATCAGGTAGACGGTAAAGTATGGAAAGCACAGGATCTCGACGGTACCGGGGATTATTGGAATCACGAAATAAATATACCTATTAATGGCAGTAATTTAACTTTGGATATGTGGACAAAAAAGGCGGCGGCAAATAGCGGTTATATTTTAAGCCAAGGCGCACAGAGTAACGCCCGGCGGCGTTTACATTTCGGGCACCGCGACGCCGATACGTTTACTTTAGCGTTTTGGAGCGATGATCTAGACTATGATCATTTACAAGATACGGGCTGGGAACATTGGACGGGGCGTTTTATAAGGTCTACTGGCGAGCAACGCATATACCGTAACGGCGCTTCCGTTGCTAATCGTACGGCCAATACCGAAGGATTAAAAACATACGAAGATCATAATATTGGACGCCGCGCCGATGCGAGTAATTATTTTACGGGGCAAATTGACGAGCTGCGTTTAGCTACTATTGATCGAACTGCGGCTTTTATAAACGCTTGTTATCTTACGCAAAATGCGCCGAATACATTCGCGCCGGTTACCGGTTCCGTAATAAAGCGGCGGATAATCGGAAAAGTTATGTTTCAGGGAACGTTAAAACATGTTGATTTTAAAGCGGTATCAAATCGGGTAAGTACCGGCCACGGTACCGACGTAACAAAGGTTTATAATAAAGGATCGCAGCTCGGCGATTTTCAACCAATGCTAACGGCAAAGCCAATAGATGAGGATTGGAGGGGATATAGATATATCCGTTTTGATAGCGACGCTGATTTAATGAAATCTTCTTTTTCCGTACCGTCCGATATACTCGGTAATAATAATTGGGCCATAGAAGCTTGGATAAGTCTCTATGATAACCCGCCGTCTAACGGTGAAAACCCGGTAGTACAGACAGGGAAAAGGAATACGGCTTTGGAAAATTGCCAGCTCGGCGCGGGTTTTAATGAGTGGGGCGCGGCGGTTATGGGTACCGGTTACGATTTAGCGTATAGACCGCTAGATAAATTATTACGTATGGCCGATGTAGACGGCAGGGATCTTGTACATCTTGTTTTAACTTTTAATACTCTTGAAGATATTGTCTGGATATTCGTAAACGGCGAGGAAAACAGGTTACTAGATGTAACCGGCTTAAATTTAGTTGCACAGGCTACCGGTATTATTATCGGAGGGGCGGCGAATACCGCCGGGACCGGGCAAGCCGTAGACTTTGAGGGCGGTATAGCCGCCGTAAGAATATATAACGGACATATGGGTATTGGAGATATACAAAATAATTTTCATTATGGATTAAGAGGACAATCGGAAAGTAAAAATTTAATAAACGGTTCTATGGTTAATCCGAAACTCGTTAACGGAGGCTTAGTATGATCGATTTAGGCGACAGAAAACAAAATACTATACTCGATTTTAAATGGTATACGACGGATAAGCAGGGCGGAGCGGCTACGAGAACCACAAACGGAACCGTAAAAGTATACAAAGCGAATGGTACGACGGAATCAACGGCGGGCATAACCGATACAAAAGATTTTGATGCTACAACCGGGTTACATCATTGCCGTATAGATTTATCGGCGGGCGCGGGTTTTTATGCTGTGGGCGAAGATTATCAAGTAATCGTTGCCGGGGCCGTTGTAGACGGTGAAACAATTAACGCCGTAATAGCTACCTTTTCTATTCAGAAACGTTTTGACGGCGTTGATCTCCTGAAAATTAACGGGCAATCCGTAGTTGGAAATTTGGCTACGCTTACGCTGAAACAATTGGATATTCAAAATAACGCCGGAGCTGCGATTATAGCTAAGTCTACGGGCGGTAATGGTCACGGTATTGATATAGCCGGTAATGGAAGTGGAAGCGGTATTAACTCGGAAGCCGGAGTAACCGGCCACGGATTAAGGTTACGGGGCGGTGCTACATCCGGCGACGGTATTAACAGCGTAGCGCTCGGAAGTAATGGTAATGGTATTTGGGCGCAAGGAAAAGGAAACGGCGAAGGCGCTTATTTCTTGGGCGGTGATATCGGCGGTAGCGGGTTAATTTGTGCGGCGGTAGCGGGTAACGGGCGCGGTGCGTATTTTTCCGGGGCCGGGGCCGGTCCCGGTATAATAGCTATCGGCGGCCCGTCTAACGGTAATGGCGCTTCTTTCTGTGCAGACGCTTTCGCAGACGCGGCAGTTTCAGCCGGGATATACTGTCAAGCGCGGGAAAATGGAAACGGCATACACGCGCTCGGTTATGGTTCCGGCGGCGGTATGTATGGCGAAGGCGGCGCAGACGGGCCGGGCGCGTCTTTTAAAGGCGGTTCGGCTTCCGGCCATGGTATGAGATTAGAGGGGCCAAGCTCCGGCGCTGGGCTGTGGGTACAAGGATCAGACGGTGAAAGCGGGGCCAAATTTTCCGGCGGCGTAGATGGCGGGCCGGGGCTCACTTTACAAGGCGGAAGTAATGGCGGTAACGGATTATATGTTTTAATCAATAGTACCGGCGGCGAAGCTGCGGCAAAATTTCAGGGTAATTTAAGCGGCGCAGCGATCGAAGCTTTCGGCGGCGCAACCGGTTACGGTATGCACATCAAAGGCGGTACAACATCCGGCCAAGGTTTAAGGATCGAAGCTTCGGACGGTACCGCGCTATATTGTCAAGCGGACGGGGCCGGGAATTCTGGCGCTGTATTTATCAATGCTGGTAATGTTCTCGGTTATGGTATTACAGCTCGCGGCGGATTAGCCGGAGGGTACGGCGCTTATATGTACGCAACCGGCGGTAATTATTCGGGCTTACGCGTTTCGGGAAGTGGTACAAAGGCGGGGCTTGAAGCTGTGGGCGGCGCTACCGGGCCGGGCGCTGAATTAATCGGCGGTGCAACTTCCGGTAACGGTTTAACCATTAGTGCGAGCGCTGGGAATGGTCAAGGCGTTGAAATAACTGGTAATGGATCGGGCCACGGTATTAAAGTTACTGCTGGAACAACCGGCGGCGAAGGCTTAAACGTTATTTCTGCTAATGGGATCGGGGCAAGATTCCAGGGCGGCGGCGGTTCGGGCCTTTTTGCCGTATCTACGGGCGGCCCCGGAGCCGGTATAAAAGCTTCCGGCTTTGGAGATGAGCCCGGAATCCAAGCTAACGGCGGTACAACCGGCGACGGAATTGAAGCTATCGGCGGATCAACATCCGGTAACGGCATAAATTCTACAGCAACCAGCGGATCGGGCGCTAAATTTGAAAGCGCTAACGGTTCCGGTATCCTTGCGCGTTCTACCGGCGGCGATGGATCGGGCATAAATGCAGATGGCGCGGGTATCGGTACGGGTATAACCGCTACGGGCGGCACTGGCGGCGGTGCCGGGCTTTATGTGGCGGCTACCGGCGGTAATGGTCACGGTATGGATGTTAGCGGCAACGGAACGGGCCACGGCATTAAAGTTACCGCCGGAGCAACCGGCGGCGAAGGCTTAAACGTTATTTCTGCGGGCGCTATTGCGGCGAGATTTCAGAGTAATAGCGCTTCCGGTATTTATGCCGTATCTACCGGCGGCGATGGCGACGGCATAAAAGCCGATGGCAACGGGACCGGGGCCGGGCTTCACGCAAATGGCGGTACAACTGGCCGGGATATAGAGGCTAATAATATATCTCATTCCATAAGGAAAAATACGGCCATAGCGAAATTTAAATTCGTTATGATTGACGCTACAAGCGGTAACCCGCAAGCGGGTTTTACCGTTACGGCGGCCAGAAAATTAGACGCCGGGGCAACGTGGGTAGCTATGCCCGGAACAGCTACGATCGTCGATAACGGTAGCGGCGTCTATTCTATTGATATTGCGGCGGCGGATACTAACGGGGATACGGGCGTATGGAGATTTACCGCGCCGGGTGCTGAGGCTACTATTATTACATTTGTAACTGAAACTGTTTAATGATTAATTGGCCGTCAGTAAAATATGAAAATATCGTACTTAAACGGTACGGCGGTAATAAAGTATGGGCTGGCGGTCAACTCATAACGCCGGGAAGATTTACCGACGATTTCATATATGCAGCTACAGCCGATATACGGTGCCCGCACGCTATGATAGAAGTAACTTGGGCTAATTCGGCGATCGATTTGAACCGGGTTATATCATCAAATGATATTAACCGTATTGATCGAACCGGCCAGTTATTCAACGGTGAAACAGAAAGCGGCTTTAAATGGGCGTATATACATCCCGGTTTAATAGCCGATGGTACTTTTAAGGCTATGCCGGAGCTTGATGTTGAACCACAGGCGGGCTGGTATGGGTCTAGCCTTTTTTCGGACGGCTCCGGGAATTTTACTACAGCTCCATATTTACAAGTAACGCACGACGCCCGTACGTATACGAGCGTAGTTATTGCCGGGGATAGTGAGTATAACGAGTATCCGGTAGATTTTACCATAACGTACACGCACCCCGGCGGCCCTACTACCCAAGTAATAACCGGTAATACGGAGCGGGTTTATACTGCCAATTTTACGGCCATAAAAGAAGTAACCGCAATGAAAGTAGAGATCACAAAATGGAGCGCACCAAATACTATAGTAAAAATTGTACAGCTCGCCGGGGCTTTGGTCGAGCTTTATAAATCAGACGAAATCGTAGAGCTTAATATATTGGAAGAAACTAACAGCGATACGGGCGTAGTACCGATCGGTAATGTATCTTCTAACGAGCTGGATTTAGCGCTGCTCAATACTGACAGGCGCTTTAGTTATGGAAACACGGATAGCATTTATCATGCTTCGTTACGCTCCGGGCGTAAAATAAGGGTATGGCTTGGCTTTGTATTGCCTGT
>JABAHP010002907.1_pt2 | contig 17874 bp, 15 predicted proteins | sample 7062081 | NCBI WGS metagenome assembly JABAHP01 (sample SAMN14534357, study PRJNA622989) | marine sediment metagenome | biome: marine biome [ENVO:00000428]; feature: marine pelagic biome [ENVO:01000023]; material: deep marine sediment [ENVO:00002113] | place: India: Gulf of Kutch | collected...
GGGAGTGACACCCGAGGCGGTGCGGCCCGAGCCGCTTATCGGTTGCACAGTGGGCTCCGCGGGCAGGGTTGCGATTCGTCCATGTTCGTTGCTCACTGTGGCAGTGGCGATCGCTCGGTCACAGCCTTTAAACCGCCGATGGACCTTACCAATCGGTTGCATCGTGCCTTTCGTACCGAGCTGATCTGGCGCGATCTTGCCCGCTATCGGCACACGCGACCGCACGACTGTGACAGCTTTAGTNNGTCATACATTTGCATTGGATAGCTGGTTTTGTGGATTATCGATCTTTTTTCAGCGGGATTCCAAACCATATCCCAATTATCTGGACTTTACACGACATGAACCCTTTCACGGGTGGATGTCATTACGACCAAGCCTGCGGTAGATTCGTGGAGCGGTGTGGAGAGTGCCCTCAGCTGGGTTCAAACAAGGTGCGCGACCTATCCAGGAGGATTTGGAAGCAGAAACAGAGAATGTTTCAACGGATCGATCCGGACAGGCTCCATTTTGTAGCTGTTAGCAATTGGATGGCAGCTGAGGTGAAGCGTAGTTCCCTCTTGGGTCGCTTTCAGGTGACGATTATCGCCAACGGCTTGGATACTGACCTTTTTTCGCCGCGGAACCGAGCTGTCGCCAGAGGTGCATTGCAGGTACCCGAAAATGCTCGGGTAGTCCTCTTTATAGCACACTCCGCTCTCGACCGGCGCAAGGGATTCACTCTCTTGGCTGAAGCTCTGGCTGGTATGGGCGGCATAGACGATCTCTTCCTCTTATCGCTGGGTGAAGGCAAACCAATCGTGAAAGGAGAAATTCCGCATCTTCATCTGGGCTACATAGCTGATGATCGGTTGCTATCATTAGTCTACAGTTCGGCCGACATTTTTGCTTTTCCATCCTCACAGGATAATCTGCCCAATAGCATAGTAGAGTCCATGGCTTGCGGGACACCGGTTGTTGCCTACGATGTTGGAGGGGTAGCAGACTTGGTGCGCCATGGGGAAACTGGCCTCCTGGCAGCTCTTCGAGATGTCAGAGAATTACGTTCTGCAATTGTTGAGCTGCTGCAAGATCCGGCAAAGCGTGACGAGATGGCAGCGAACTGCAGACGCATTGCTACGGAAGAATACTCTCTCGAGGTACAAGTACAACGCTACGTTGATCTGTATGAAACTATCCTTGGAGAGCAAGTCTGACAACCACGTTGAGGACTGTCTCGAAATTGATAAAGGAGCATCAGTATGTTCTTGAAGGAATGCATTGTTTGCTGAGGGATCACATTGAACTCATACAGCTGGCTCTCCCAGTTTGGCGTTTGCATTGAACAGAAAGGGGTTATTCTCTGTGAGACTGCGGCAGTGAGAAGCTGTGTCGTTTCTGCCACCACTCCAGTTGTATAGTTCAAACCAGGTAAGTCATTGATGGCCAAGCGGTTTGAACCTGGAGAGCTTCTTTAGCCGGGGAACTAACATGGTGTCTATATCGGCAATCTACGATTTTAATAAACACAACCGCTCCCAATGGGTTGCGCGCAAGGCCAAAGAAACTCCAGCCGGAGCGAAAGTACTTGATGCTGGAGCGGGAACAGGATTGTACCGGCACCTTTTCNNAGATGGATTACATCTGTGATATTACTCAAATACCTGTAGCTGACCAATCGTTTGACCTGATTTTGTGTACCGAAGTCCTCGAACATGTTTCCGAGCCGATCATGGTCATCGAAGAATTCTCACGGATTGTCCGTAAAGGTGGCAAAATTTTACTGTCTGCTCCTTTGGGCTGCGGAATCCACCAGGAGCCCCATATCTACTATGGGGGATTTACGCCTTTTTGGTATCAGCGGTTCTTGCCACAATTTAGCTTTGAAGTTATTGAGATAACACCAAATGGTGGTTTCTTTAAACACTATGGTCAGGAATCGGCACGCTTTCTTACCTATTTGTTTCCTGAGCAAAGACCGCAGATCCTAAAAATTCTGGTGTTTCCTTTTAAAGTTTTTTTGGCCGGCTATTTCACCGTCTTTATGCCATTCGTATGCAACTTCCTCGACAGGTTTGACCAGGATCGGCGTTTTACCGTGGGCTATTTTGTGGAGGCGATAAAGAAATAATGACCAGCAATGCAGAAAAGACGCAGGTCAGCGTTGTCTTGGGTTCATATAACCGCAAAAGATTCCTCAAGGCCGCGATACAGAGCATCCGCAATAACGGGATTTCGGTTCCATACGAGATCATCGTGGTGGATGGCGGCTCCACCGATGGTTCTTTGCGCTGGCTCATCAAGCAGAAAGACATTATCAACATTGTCCAGCACAACCAGGGTAGTTTTCACGGTAAACCCCTAAAGAAGAGAAGTTGGGGATTCTTCATGAACTTGGGCTTCAAGTGCGCTCAGGGCAAGTTCATCGTGATGATAAGCGATGACACCCTGCTGATTCCTGGCTCAGTAATGAATGCTTTAGATCAATACAGAGATCTTACTACCCAGGGTCGTAATATTGGGGCGGTTGCCTTCCAATGGCGCGAATGGCCGCAAGAGCAAAAGTATAAGGTTGGCTTTACCCTAGGCGACAAGATGTTTGTCAATCACGGTATGTTTGTACGTAGCGCCCTGGAAGATGTTGGTTGGATTGAGGAGGAGCTTTATCAGTTCTACCATGCTGATGGCGACCTTTGTCTGAAGTTGTGGCAAAGAGGATACGAGGTGGTTGATTGCCCCGGTGCCTTTGTTGAGCACTTCAGGCACGCAAACTCTGCCGGGCGCAAACACCACATGCAAGAGCAAAGATCTGACTGGTCTGCCTATCTCCACAGGTGGACAAATATCTTTTATGATCCTGATGCAGATAATACAGGTGGATGGAAATATTGTCAGTATAAGGATCCTTATAAGACAGTAAAGAGATTTGGCAAAATTCCAGTCAACATGACAAAATTTGTGTTGGCTTTAGAAAAAATAAGAAGAAAATTCTGATAATATGGCAAAAGCGATATGGGATCTGCCAGCATTTTGACTACAGAATATCCCATAATACTAGTTTAACAAAAATTTTTAACAGGATATTTTTTTGAAAATAAAGTTAGATCATATAAAGTTGACTAAATGGCTTAAATTTATTCACGATTTTAGACATTTTAAGAAGTTAACGAAAGCTACTGACAATCGTTTTGCTTTAGACTGGCGTAATATATATCCACACTTGGGTGACAAGACAGCATCAACAACCTTCGATAGACACTATATCTACCACATCGCTTGGGCAGCTCGGATAGTCGCTCTTACAAAACCTACATTTCACGTCGATATATCTTCAAGTCTACATTTTTGTACTGTGGTCTCGGCCTTCATTCCAGTACGATTTTACGATTATCGACCTGTGAACCTACAACTGAATCAATTATCAACTGACTATGCTGACCTAACAGCGCTTCCTTTTGAGGATGGCAGTCTTCGTTCTCTTTCCTGCATGCATGTGGTTGAACATGTTGGTTTGGGACGCTATGGGGATCCGCTTGATCCTCGTGGAGATCTGACAGCAATGGCTGAGCTGCAGCGGGTTGTTGCTGTTGGCGGCTCACTATTATTTGTCGTTCCGGTGGGAAAACCAAAAATTATGTTTAATGCTCATCGAATCTATTCATATGAACAAATTCTGAGTTCTTTCACCGAAATGGAGATGAAACAGTTTGCCCTCATCCCAGATGACTTAAGAGACGAGGGTATTATCCAGAATGCGACTTCGGAGTTGGCAAACGCTCAGAATTATGGCTGTGGCTGCTTTTGGTTTCAAAAAGAATGAACGGGCCCGTTCTCTTTACAAACCAACGATTTTTTGTGGCCTGGTCTTGCTGCATCGCAGAACAAAAGTCAAAAGGAAGTCAGAATGACCCTCTTACTGCTAACAGTAGGAACGATAAACTACAACAATGATATCAACTTCTACGAACCATTGAAAGATATGGGTATCAATGTAGTCAGGTACAACTATGTAGAACGGTTGCAGCAGATCGGAAAACGCAAAATGAATAGAGAAATCATTGACAGGGCACAAAGCGAACGCCCTGACTACATTTTGCTCATCACCTACCAAAACCAGATTTCACCGAAGACCTTAAGAAAACTGCATCAAAAGGGATTCAGAGTGATAGGGTGGTTTTCTGATGACCACTGGCGTTTTGAGCGCTACTCAAAAAAACTGGCAAGACATCTTTATTGTTCAGTAACTACCGATGAAAAAGCAATAGAAAAATACGAAACCAATAACCTGAGAGTAATAAAATCACAGTGGGCGGCAAATCCTAAGTATTATCGTTATGTTCCTGCAAATAAAAACTATGAAGTGACTTTTGTTGGACAAAGATATGGTGTAAGGGCCAAAGTTATAGATCATTTGGAGAAAAATGGCATTCCAATACAAACATTCGGCAAGGGTTGGGGCGAATATATACCATTTGAGGAGGTCATCACCATCTTTAGTAATAGTAAAGTTAATGTGAACATTAGCTCCAGTTATAAAGATAGCCGAATTAAGCAGATAAAGGGAAGAATATTCGAAGTTCCTATGTGTGGCGGGTTTTTGTTGACAGATTATGTAGAGGGACTGGAAGATTATTTCAAGATAGGAGAAGAGATCGTCTGCTATGAGACCCATCAGGACTTGGTTGAGAAAATTACATATTATCTAGAAAATGAAAAGGAGAGAAAAACAATTGCCATGAACGGTTATAGAGCCTGTCAGCAAAGACATACATGGAAGCATCGATTCACGGATATCTTCATGGCCTTAAAGGATATGGTTGGCAAAGGTAATCTCAGTGAAGATCATGAATATATTACTGACAACACCAGCGGCTCCTAAGAAAAGCCCCTTTTTCACCACAGAAAAGAGACCACCTTTGGGACTGGGATCACTTATCTCCGTAGCCAGAGGGGCTGGACACAAAGTGCATTTTATCGACAATTATTTAAGGAGCGTAAATTTCATCCAAAAAGGCTTTTTACAAGAACACAACATTGATCTTGTTGGTGTCTCAGTCAATACTATTTGCTATCGAGATAGCTTACGCATATTCCGGGCAATCGATAGGTTGCGAAGTAAGGGGCTATGGAATGGTACATTAGTCGCAGGCGGCCCGCACACCGCTGTGGGCTTGGACACAATACCAGAGTTCGTAGATCATGTTGTCCTGGGTGAAGGGGAAAGGGCCATTCTGGAAATTGCTGATGGTGGAGTCAAGGAGAGAATTATAAAAGAAAAGAGGATGACTCACTTGGATTCATTGCCATTTCAACCCTGGGATCTTTTTGCAGAACTACCGTACGATTACACCTGCTCTTGGCTGGAAGCTGAACCGGTCTTTACCATGAATACCAGTAGGGGCTGCCCGTTTAAATGCACTTTTTGTTCAGTCGGCTCGATTTGGGGAAAACGCTACACGTATTTCAGCGCCGAGCGAGTCGTTGCTGAGATTGAATATTTGGTGGAGAAATACGGCGCTAAAGGCATATATTTTCGAGAGGACAACTTTACCCTGAATCTACAAAGAACTATGACCTTTTGCGATATCCTCTTGAGGAAAAAACTTGATATTTCTTGGGCCTGCGAGACCAGAGTCAATAATCTATCCGAAGAAACAGTCAAGTTGATGAGTAGGGCAGGATGCAAAGCGTTCTATCTGGGTGTAGAGAGTGGAAGCGAGAGAATGCTCAAGTTGATGAACAAGGACATTTCAGTTACTCAAATAGAGAACACAATTAACTGGTGTAAAAAATACGGCATCAGAGCCTATTGTAGTCTCGTAACCGGCATACCCGGCGAAACCTATGAAGATTATCTCCAAACAAAAAGATTGATGGAGAGATTAAGACCTTACGATTACGGTTTTAATGTTTTTGTGGCGATGCCAGGTAGTGAGCTATATGAGGCAGTAATTGTAAATAAGTTGTATGAATACATTGACGACCTGGGTTTGGCTTATCTTCCTGGTTTCAATGTGAAGTCGCGATTTTTCTATGGCCTCGATGGCAAACATCTCGTGGATCACACTTTCACTAAGAAAACTGAATACGATCAGCAGTTGTTGGCCCAGCTTCATAGGTTGGATTTCAAGAGAACTGCCACAGCTATAAATAATAATTTAGACAGAATATTACCTCATTCAGCAAAAATGAGGATTAAGCGATTCAAGAAGGCATTCATGAAGCGATGAACTCCTCCGCCATGACTTTTGTATTTATTTGATATTGTTTTTGACTTAAGTATGAGCTTATGAATCCAAAAGTATCTGTGATTTTAACCACATATAACGGTTCCTCAAGGGGCTATCTCAAGGCAGCAATCGAAAGCGTATTGAACCAGAGTTTTCGGGACTTTGAACTTCTCATTATCGACGATGGCTCAAGTGATCGTACTGCAGAGGAATGCAGAAAGTATCTTGAAAATGACAGAGTGAAGTACATCTTTCAGGAAAATAAAGGATTAGCAGGCGCCCGCAATACTGGGATTAGCTCATCTTTTGGTGAGTTTATCTGTTTTCTGGACGATGATGATATCTGGAAGCCGGAGAAACTAAATAAGCAACTTGCATTTATTCAAAATCGGCTCAGTGGAGTAGACAACTGGGGGTTGATTTTCACCTGGTTAGAATTGATCGATGAGCAAGGCGAGGTCATCAGCTACAGAGGTCATCATCGAGAAGGTCAGCTTTACAGGAGCTTATTGTTCGGGAACACAGTGGATGCTCCTTCTTCAGTACTGATTAGACGTGAAGTATTTGACAATGTTGGCTTGTTTGATGAGTTTTTTGAAAACTGCCAAGATTGGGATATGTGGTTGAGAATTTCAAAAGAGTACCTGATCTTTCCGGTAAAAGAATACCTTGTCCAACATAGAGAACACAAAAAGAGAATTTCTTTTGATAATGAAAAAGTATTTCATTATGAGAAAGCAGTTATTGAAAAAGCATTAGCATCAGCTCCTGCCGATATTTCTCCCAGAGCAATTTACGCAAGCTGCTACATGAATAGAAGCATTAGCTACTTTGCCGCTGATCAATATCAACAATTTCGGGAAATGCTTATGAAAGGTGCGAAGCTTTCCTTAAAGCCAATACGACTAGAGCACATTTTGCTTTTTCTCCTGAGCCTTTTCGGGCGAAGATCAGCACACCTCTGCAGATCCGTAAAAAGATTTGTGCAGCAGCGAATGATCACCCACCGCTATGGCGATTTCGGCCCCTACTCCTAGGCTGCAACGGGCAAGGCTCTGGTTAAATCTCGGGAAAGCCAAACGAACATGAAGATTTGTCTCATAACGAACATATATGAACCATATGAGCTCGGAGGGACGGAAGTCTATGTAAAAACACTTGCGAACGCTCTCAAAGAAAAGGGCCATGATGTTTTTGTCATTACCACCTGTCCACCACAGAAACATTTTCGGACCGTTATCAATGAAACCATTGATGAGATTAAAGTATATAGATTCTATCCTTTCAATCTCTATTGGGGATACCGGGCCCAGGAAAAATCTTTGCTGGTGAAATCGTTGTGGCATCTGGTTGAACAGTGGAATCCCCATGTTTACTTCACGGTAAGAAGGATACTTGATAAGGAATTACCGGGGGTTGTTCACATCAATAATGTAGGAGGATTTTCTAATTCTATCTTTTGGGCCTGTCAGAAATCCGGAAGAAAAGTCGTCTACACTCTGCATGACTATATATCTATATGCCCCAAAAGTATCAAATTGAGAAGTAATTTTGAGGTGTGCCAAAGCACGAGACTCCCCTGCAAAATCTATCAAAAAATGAAACGCTGGAGCGTATCGAGCAGGGTGGATTTTTTTGTCTGCCCTTCTCTTTTTAGCGCCCAGTTACACAAGCAAGACGGTTTTCCGAAAAATGGCTCATGTTCTGTCATTCCACACGGTATAGAAATGTCCTCTTTTGATTCAAGCGCAAAAAAAGCCTCGGACGGCAACGGAGAGCAGGACAGTTCTGTCAATGTACTGTATCTGGGACAGATAGTTCCCCACAAGGGGGTCTCTTTGCTTGCCAAGGCTTTCAAAAAGGTCAGCAGAAACGACCTCAGGCTCCACATAGCTGGTGATGGAGACTATAGTAGCCGCATGCAAGATGAACTGAAGGATCTCAGCAATGTTACCTTCTACGGACATGTATCTGGCCAGGAAAAGGAGAGACTTCTTGCTGGAAGCGATGTCTGTGTTTTGCCCTCGATTTGCTATGAAACAGCTGGGCTGGTTATTTTGGAAGCGTATCGATATGGTTTGCCGGTAATTGGTTCCAAGATTGGCGCGATTCCTGAGATGATCGCAGAAAACAAGACAGGATTTCTTTTTGAACCAGGAGATGAATCCGGCTTAGTCTCAGTAATGCAGAATATTTCAAAGGAACGGATCAGGCAAATGGCCGATGACTGTCGGCAAGCGGCGATGAGCTACTCAATGGAGAACCATCTCGATAAGCTGTTGGAGCTATATGCTCGCTTGTAAAAAGAAAACCCTGCCTCCAAGATCAGCTGAGTAGTCTGAGTTGGCATGAAAAAATGAAAATCCTTTTTATTGACTCCCCACCTTCCCTAGATTGGACATCGTCCTCACGCTTTACCAAAGGAGGAAGACGTTGGCCTTCACTAACAGTGACAGGGGAGAAAACCTACTGTTATCTGAATCTTTCGGCGGCTGCCGTTCTCAGGGAACGCGGGCTAGAGGTTTCTTATATTGATTGCCAGGCTGAGGGGGTAACGCTGAACACTCTCCTCGAGAAAGCCAGGGAAATAGCTCCGGATCTAGTGGTAATGTATGTTGAACAGATCAAGGTCAACGTTGATGTGGAAATAACCAAGCGCTTGAAAGACTCCTCGGATCTCAAGGTGGTCTTTGTCGGTCCCTTCGTAACCCCCCTGGACCGTGAAATCATGACCTTATCACCTGATCTAGACTTCGTCATCCGCGGAGAATACGATTGCACTCTCGCTGATCTCGCCGATGCCGTTGGCAATAAAGAAAGCCTTGAGGAGGTTGCTGGTCTTACCTGGAGAGACAATGGGGAGATTTGCCAAGGCCTTCCTCCGGGTCGGTTAACCAACCTGGATGACTTGCCGATTCCGGCCTATGATCTTATCGATTTCAACAACTATACAGAATCAGTGTTCATTTATCATCCCGCTGCAGCAATGGCTACTTCACGAGGCTGTCCATATAAGTGTATCTATTGCTGGTTTCCGCAAACTATGTATAGCCACAAATGGGTGGCGCAGTCACCAGAACGGATGTTCGAAGAAGTTCGTTACATGGTTGAACGCTTCGGGGTGAGAGAAATCAAGATCGACGATGATACCTTTGAGATCGACCGCCAGAGGGTGGTCGATTTCTGTGAATTGCTGCTTACTCACAAGGTGAAAGTGGCGTGGGCACCGCAATGTAGACCAGATCTCGTTGACGAAGACCTTCTGCGACTCATGAAACGAGCCGGCTGTATTCGTATTCTTTGGGGTTGCGAGAGCGCTTCCCAGGAAGTCTTGGATAGGATGAAGAAGGGCTTCAAAGTAGCTGATATTGAAAGAGCTACCAGATTGAGCCAGAAACTGGGAATCGAGGTGCTCAATTGTTTTATGCTTGGATTTCCCTGGGATACAGAGGAGACTATCCGCCAGACTATCGAATTTGCTTATAAACTAAATGCAGAGTTTACTCAGTTTGCTATTCCTACCCCCTTGCCGGGAACTGAGTTCTACAAACTTGCCAAAGAAAAAGGTTACGTCCAAGCATCTGAGTGGGACTACTTCGACGGTTCCCATCGAGCTGCTGTTTCTTATCCTCAGCTTTCCTATGAAACCCTGGAGCTCTATTCAAAAAAGGCCTATCGTGATTACTACCTCAGGCCGCGCTGGCTATGGTTGATGACCAGGCGGGCTTTACGCTCTCGGGCACACTTGAACCACACTTTCAAACTAGCCGTGGCGTATGCAAAAAGGCGGCGCATGGGCTGGATTTAAACGGCAATGAAAATCCTGATGCTCAATGCTCTCACTGAGCAAAGTGGCAGCGGTGTAAGGTTTTGGAGCATAGCAAAGGAATTAGCTCGTCAGGGCCACTCTTTGTTCTTTCTAGAGCGTTCTATCACCAAGAATGGGCGGATGGGAAATGCTGGAATACGATACCGTTCCAGCCCGGACACCGGGATTCAGTGGTTGGATATTCTGCGAGCGACCTGGTTGAATCTTTGTCACGGCTTGCGGTTTCGGCCCCAGTGGGTGTTTGTTCTCAAACCCATGCCCAATACTTGTCTTCCTGCGCTCTTGTCCAAATGGATATTCAAACACAAAATTGTTCTGGACATTGATGATTTGGATTTCGACTACTACCTCGATGGACCGAGGCGGCAGTTGGTTCGCTTTTTCTTTCAATTTTTCCCACCCCATTTTGACCTGATCACCACCCATAATAGATATTTGCAGGATTTCATCATTGATGAACTTGGAATTTCACCAGAAAAGATCTATTTTTTGCCGCAAGGAGTAGAGACAGAAAAATTTCTTCAAGCTCACTTGGATCAGGGTTATCAAGAAAAATGGGGAATCAAGCCAGAGGATGAGGTCATCGTCTACAGTGCTTCTCTGGGAATCACCAGTGATTTTCAACACGTTTTGCCGATGCTCAAGGATTTTGTTGGCACACGTGAAAACGTCAAGATTTTGGTAATCGGTGATGGTTCAAGAAAGCCGTACTTTGTCAACAGAGTTGAGGCATACGGTTTGCAGGAACGCATTATTTTTACAGGCTATCTGAACCATGCCGAGATGCCAATGGTCTTAAAGTTGGCGAAAGTGGGAATCAACTATATGGCCCCCAACAGAGCTAATCAATCCAGAGCTTCAATAAAGGTGCGAGAATATCTGGCTGCAGGTCTCAATGTGGTCTGCAATCCAGTGGGGGACGCTGAAACCTTCAAAGAGTATGTGACGTTGTGTACCGGTATCGAGGAGTTTCCTGGAGCCATTGGCAAGGCTCTTGGGGAGAAGAATCCAGAAAACGCTCGGGAAGCTCAGAAGTTTGTGGAACGCAACTTTTCGTGGCCCCATCTGGTTGAGGATTTCCTCAACCATTTGGAGAAGCCTTAGCCCGGATATTTCATGAAAGTAAGTGTGGTTATACCTGCATATAATGCCGAACGAACCATTGGTGAAGCTGTGGTGCACAGTCTATCCCAAACAAGGGGCAGCCTGCAGGTAGAATTGATAGTAGTGGATGATGGCTCCACCGATGACACCGCAGCTATTGCTGAATCCGCAGGAGCGACAGTTATCAGACAACAAAATGCAGGCCCGGCAGCAGCCCGCAATCGCGGCTGGCAAAATGCCACTGGTACCTTCATTTGCTTTACTGACTCAGATTGTATTCCCAGAGCAGGCTGGCTGGAAAATCTGTTGGACGGTTTTACTGACTCGCACGTGGGCGCGGTGGCGGGTAGCTATGAGATTGCCAACCCCAGTTCATGGTTGGCACGCTGGGTGCATCAGGAGATTATGGAAAGACACAAACGGATGCCTCCCTTTATCCGGGCCTTTGGTTCCTATAATGTAGCGATTCCACGCCACGTGCTGCAAGCAACCGGAGGATTTAATCCGGTGTATCGCCGAGCCAGTGGCGAGGACAACGATCTTTCTTACAGGATCATCAAAAAGGGGTGGCGTATCGCCTTCAGGCCTCAAGCACGGGTTGCCCACTACCACCCTGAGAAACTTTGGCAATACCTGATGGAGCAGTACCGTCACGGATTTTGGCGGGCAAAAATGTACAAGGACCATCCTGATATGACTGGCGGAGATGACTACACCCGACTGCGAGATCGGATCGAGCCAATTTTAGTACTGGGAATTCTGGGTTTGCCACTACTCGTAGTACTTGGGGTGGTTCCCGTCGTTTGGCCACTCGTCCTTGTTCTCGTACTTTACTTTTCCATCCACTTATCATGGCCAATGAGCTGGTGGTTGGGGGAAGGCAAGGCTGACGCCCTTCCCTACTGTGGGGTAACCTTTTTGCGAGGATTCACTCGAACATTTGGCTTGGCCGCCGGGTTTCTCCGCTTTGGTTTGAAAAAGACACCCAAGAGGGAGTGAGCACGCGCAAGAGGAAGAGGTTGGGCACGGGAAAAAACAGCAGGTAACCATGGGTGAGATTTTGTCGAAGAAAACCCTCATAATCATACCCGCCTACAATGAAGAAGGCTCTGTTGCTCGAGTGATAGAAAATATCCGCCGGGACGTTCCGGATGCGGACATTCTGGTGGTAAATGATGGCTCGCGGGACAGAACTGCACGCCAGGCGCGGGAGAGCGGGGCCATGGTTATGAACCTGCCCTATAACATGGGTATAGGCAGCGCCGTGCAGAGTGGCTTTCTCTTTGCCAAAGAGAAAGGATATCATTTCGCCGTGCAGGTGGATGGTGATGGCCAGCATCCAACAAGTGAAATCCCAAGGCTGTTGGCAGCCCTGGATAATGGAGTGGATCTGGCTATTGGCTCTCGCTTTGTTCAACCCACGGAGTACCGGCCCACGCTTACCAGATCACTGGGGATCAAGATCTTCTCATTCTTGGTCAGTCTGATCGTTGGCAAAAAGATTTACGACACTACCTCCGGATTCAGAGCCGCCAGCCGTAAGGCCATTCTGCTTCTAACCGAAACGTATCCCCACGATTACCCGGAGGTGGAGGCGCTGATCACCCTCCACAGAAACGAAATGCGATTCGTGGAGATTCCGGTGGAAATGAATTCCCGCCAGGCGGGTAGATCTTCCATAGGAGCCAAGAATGCTGTCTATTATATGCTCAAGGTTACCCTGGCGGTATTTATCGCCATTATCAAAAGGAGGCAGAGATAGACCATGGAGATCGCAATACATCTACGAATATTGATAGGGTTTCTGTGTTTTTCCCTGGTGGGGATCATCATTGAACTCATACGGCAGAACCGTCTCAAAGAACACTACGCCATCATCTGGTTGTTTACCGCTATGAGTATCTTCGTCTTTGGAATCTGGCCGGATTCGCTGAATCTCATTTCACGCATCGTTCGACTTCATCACTTGACTACTCTGTTCCTGGTATCCTTTATCTTTCTGCTGGCCATTGTCTTACATTTCACCTTGGTTATTAGTCAGCTCTTTGATCGGAATCGCAGGTTAACTCAAGAGGTTGCCTGGCTGAGATTCGAAATGGAGCAACTCAGACAACCTGACAATGACTAGTTTGCATCCGGAAACCGCGTTTATGGGTGTCATTCTGAGGAGCAAGGCGACGAAGAATCTCATAGTTACCGGATCCGCAGAGATTCTTCGCTTCGCTCAGAATGACATGGGGAGCGTTTCCGGATGAAAACTAACTAGGTAAACAATGAAATGAGCTCTTTTTTTCCTCGCTCTATTAATAATAACGACGTACACTCTCAACGCTTGGTGCGCCTAGTTTATCTGCTGTTGATCTTTGCAACGCTGGTGGTATTCCATCGCTTGCCCACCCACGACTTTATAAACCTGGATGACAATCTTTTGGTTTACGAGAACCCGCACGTGCTGGCAGGCCTTAGCAAAGAAGGTACTATCTGGGCCTTTACCCAGTACCATGCCGAGTACTGGCATCCCGTTACCTGGCTGTCTCACATGCTGGACTGCCAGTTGTTTGGTTTGAGACCAGGGTTGCACCACCTCACCAGCTTGCTCTTTCATCTGGCAAACTGTGCGCTGTTGCTTCTCATTCTCAAAAAGATGACCGGGGCCCTCTGGCGAAGTGCGTTTGTCACGGCCCTGTTTGCCATCCACCCCCTCCACGTGGAGTCGGTGGCCTGGGTGGCTGAAAGAAAAGATGTGCTCAGTGCTTTTTTCTGGTTCCTGACCATTTGGGCTTATGTCCGATACGCTGAACAACCGGGGCCGAGACGCTATCTCTTGGTTTTGCTTTTCTTTGGACTCGGCCTGATGACGAAACCCATGGTTGTTACCCTGCCGTTCGTGCTTCTTCTGCTGGACTACTGGCCTCTAGGCCGTCTGCACGTGCTGAATGTAAGAACTGAGAGCGACCTTGATATCCCAGGAGCGTCATTATTCCGTCTGCTTTGGGAAAAAATCCCTCTCTTTGTCCTCACAGCGGTCACCATCGTGGCAACGGTTATGGTCCAGGATAAAGTGGGAGCCTTAAAATCTTTAGAGGCATTTCCGCTGCAGAGCCGAATCGCGAACGGTCTTGTCTCCTATGTAAGCTACATGGCAAAGATGATCTGGCCTCACCATCTGGCAGTCTATTATCCATACCCGGATACTATTCCCCTGTGGCAGGTTGTGGGGGCTGGATTGTTGCTAATATGTGTGTCGGCGATGGTCCTCAAGGGGGCGAAGAACCGTCCTTATCTTGCGGTTGGGTGGTTCTGGTATCTCGGCACTCTGGTTCCGGTGATAGGTCTGGTTCAGGTAGGATCTCAGGCAATGGCAGACCGCTACACCTATCTTTCCCTCATCGGTCTATTCATCATGATTGCCTGGGGTGTACCAAGTATTGTGGCAGATTGGCGCCATGAAAAAACTGTCGTTGCCATTGCCTCCGCCATTCTGCTTCTGGGCTGTATGGTGGGCACCTGGCTCCAGGTTGGCCATTGGAAAAACAGCATTACTCTTTTTCAACACACGGTCAGGGTGACCAGCGACAACCATTTCGCCCATAATAACCTGGGAGTTGCGCTGGCGAGAGAGGGGAGGCTGGCGGAGGCCACGTACCACTATTCCCAGGCCTTGCGAATTCAACCCGATAGAGCCGAAGTGCACAATAACCTGGGAAATGCACTTGCTGCCCAGGGAAGTGTGGACAGGGCCGTTGACCACTATTACCAGGCGCTTGCAATAGACTCCAATAATGCCAGGGCTTACAATAACCTTGGCAACCTGTTGGCAAACCAGGGCAAGAAAGAGGAGGCAATCAACCATTACAATGAAGCGCTGAGGCTGGAACCAGACTATGTGGGAGCGCACTACAACCTGGGCACTGCTCTGGCAGAACAGGGCAGAACCGAGCAAGCAATCAAGCACGTTACTGAAGCTCTGCGACTCATGCCCTACTGGGCCGGAGCCCACAATAACCTGGGGGTCTTGCTCGAGAGGCGAGGAAGGCTGGATGAGGCCATTGACCATTACCATGAGGCACTACGGCTCGATCCCGACTATGCCAAGGCACGAACCAACCTTGAACGAGCCTTAACCTTAAAAGATAAATCCGCCTCGGAAGAAAAATCCCTCATAACTACGGAAGAATCATAGCCCGGACAGTTCATGAATTGCGGTCGCAGTCACGCCAGGGCGTGAATGCATGAACTATCCGGGCTATAGACTATGTAGGCCAACAAGATGAGAAGCAGGAGCGGGTTTTAGTAGTCCTTGCAGTGATGTTCGGAGGAAGATTAATTGGCGAGACGAAAGCCCTTTGCAAGAGTGTTTCCGCGCAATTGAAGATTATTGTTTACGTAGGGTGAGCCCGGCAATTCTGCGTTCCATCCTCTTTCCTTCAGTGGAACATTAATAACCAATCCTTCATGTATTTTCACAGCCTTCATTGCTTCACTGGGCAGAGCGCGAACATTCAAGAGCAGGTCGCTTGAGTCATGAGAAAGCAGTTCAAAGCTGTCCCAGCGAATCAGCAATAAATTCACCAGCGCTACCGTTAAAACAACAAGAGTTCCCCGAATCACATATTCAACGAAACGTCGGCCTACAGCCTGAAGCACGAGATATATACAACTTCCATACGCCAGAATAATAAATGCCCAGATCCAGCCAATGCCAAAACGATAAGCGGGTGCTGAAAAGAACCAATACACAATACCTGTCAATACTATGGTTTGGATTGCCAAAATGCTCAGGCCCAATCTGAGCCGTCGTGCAAAACAGATAATCATAAATATAATTGCCAAGACCAAGGCAGTGACAGTCCAATAATTTATCACTTTCCCACCCGTTCGCGCCAACCAAGACTGCATCCACTCGAGAGTACTCATTCCAGCAACCGCCCCAATACCACCTTCCATCCCAGGATGAATGGCAAAATACTTGATCGACCATCGAACGTTCTCCGCAACCTGGTATGGCACTTTCCAGTCGAAAGAGAACAGATCTATCTGTGGAAAAGGAAAAAGAAGGTAGCCTGAAAGCAGGACATTCCCCAGCAAAAACGGCAACAGGATAATTGCGCCAACAAGGGAGCTTGTGAGAAGCAGTTTTATCTTTCTGTTTTCAGCTTGAACCGCAATAAAGATGGCAAATAGTAGCACTGGCAGACTACTCAGTTTGACAGTGGGCAAGAATAGGGAAAGGCATACGAGCAAAATGAAAGTTTCACTTTGACGGTCTGTCTGGCCGCTAGCAGATATTTCTCGCTCTTCACAGTAGTCTATGGTCAGAATCAAGGCATAGAGTATACATACAGCAATCACAAGATCGGGCGACAGAGAAGGAAGGAATACTATGGTAAGAAAAGGAGCAGCGCAGATTGGTAAAGCAAGGAGGCATTTAAGGATCTGAGAGACTGAGATATTTTTTTTAAAAAGATTATAAAATCCACTCAAGCAAATGAGTAACACTAAGGTGTAGGGGACAAGATTGATTACATGTGCAGTCCTGCCATCGAAAGCTAATATGTCGAAGAAAGCAGCAAAATAAAACCAAGATGAGTTAAATGCCAAGCGGTAATGCAGATTGCCGAGACCGTATACCGTACCATATTCATTTATCCATTTAACTGCCTGGGCATGGTACATTCCGGTATCATGATAGCCAACCGGACCAGAAGCGATGAGAATTGCTGGGAAAAGACAGATACAACCAAGAACAAAGAGATAAGGATTGGTCTTGACCCGCAGAATAAGTGCTTTGATTGTGTCGCCAAGGTTTTTCTTGTCAAGATAAGCATAGAGTAACAAAAATCCCAAAACACAAAAGTGAGTCAATTGAGTAACCGGCGCCATAAGAGAGATAAAAGAGACGAGTGTTGTTAAACTTATTATGCCGAATAGTAAAGTGTTGACTAAATCCGGGGGTGGTGCAGAATGGTAAAATAAGGTGAGCTTTTCAAACAACTTTCGGGTTAGAGACCCCGTCACAAAGAGAAGGAAGAGGACATAGAGCAAGTAAAGCGTAATATAGAGCATAGGTTTGATGAGAGTTGAGCTTCTCCATAAATGCTGTAACATATGAGCCGCAATGCCTTGCGAGCCTGTTGCCGTTGTTTTCTATTTTTCTAGCTTTTTAAAGACATCCTCCAGAACCCCTCTGAGTTTGTCGCCATCAGGTCCGCCACCTTGGGCCATGTCCGGCCTGCCCCCTCCTTTACCACCAACCTTGGCGGAGAGCTGTTTGATGATTTCACCAGCATGGAAGCGATCGGTGAGATCATCTGTAACGCCGCAGATGAGCATAGCCTTGCCATCTTCAGCCTCTGCTCCCAAGACAACCACGCCTGATTTTATCTGATCCCGCAGGTTGTCCAGCATCACCCGTAGATCCTTAGGGCTATCTGCGTTTACTTGCTGGGAGAGCACCTTAACTCCATCTATCTCGCGGATATCTTGGCCGGATGGACCGAACTGTCGACTCATGGCCTGGGCTTTGACCCGTTCCACTTCCTTCTCCAGTTCCTTTTGCTGCAGCAGTAGCTTGTTAACCCGGTCGGCCAAGGCATGGGGAGCCGTCTTCAGCAGCGCAGCTGTCTCTTTCAGAGTTCTCTCCTGGTTCTGAAAGTACTCAAGGGCGCCAGTTCCGGTTAAGGCCTCGATACGGCGGATACCAGCGGCCACCGAACTTTCACTTGTTATCTT
>JABAHP010003991.1_pt1 | contig 17845 bp, 4 predicted proteins | sample 7062081 | NCBI WGS metagenome assembly JABAHP01 (sample SAMN14534357, study PRJNA622989) | marine sediment metagenome | biome: marine biome [ENVO:00000428]; feature: marine pelagic biome [ENVO:01000023]; material: deep marine sediment [ENVO:00002113] | place: India: Gulf of Kutch | collected...
CATAGATTTCAAGATTTTTTGCTGACACTTTTCACATGTTAGAATTTTGTGGCATTTCTCAAATGAAAGAGAGGAGCAATGGGGAATACAAAGTGTGTCTAAATGATAGAGCTTTACGTCTACTCGACCATGCTCCGCACAAACTTGAACCACAGCAGTAACTCAATACCGGCGGAGCTTACCAGTTTTCGGCTATCACACTGTAGTCACGGAAGTTAATAATACCATCTCCGTTTGGCGTCGGCATTATATCAACTGACGGTTCATCCTGCAGCCAGAAGTACGCAAGTTTGGCAATATCGTCGATATTTACTTGCCCATCAGCGGTTACATCTCCGGGAACAATTGTAACAGTAGTCACAGCGTCAGGTGTTGCGGGCGGTGCCTCCATGTGGCCGACACCATCTGCCGCGACAGAGTAAAATGCGTATGTATGGCCATCTTCGCCATCGAATAACGCGTTTGAATCAGCATAGTTATCCAGCCAGAGCACGTAGTCGTTTCCATCCATTGAAACGTATACATCGTATGAAGCGATACCAGAGCCATTCGGATCATCCTGGCCAGACCAACTGACTACAAAGTCGTCTGAGTAAGTGTCGGCAGGGAGAACCGTGACTTCGCTTGCAGGAAGACCAGCATCGATGGTGTTTAGCGTCAGCTCCGTTTCGATTGGGTCATTCCAGTCGAAGTATATGCGTGCCTTGTTTGTAATTTTTGTGCCAGTTGGCAGACCAGATTTTGGCCGGACAACGTAGCTTATATGTCCATCGCCACGGCCGGTTTCGTCGTTCGGGTAGAGTATCCCGAGCATAATGTCTTCCGGCAGCCAGCCGGTTTCTGGATCAATTCCTATCATCTCTAAAGTCAGTTCGCGGGTAGCGATATTCAAAGAGGCGTTGATTTCACAGACAAGTTCGATACCAACAAGGCTGAGGTCCACAGTTGTCTCATAGTGATTCAAACCGGGTGGTACGATAATCATGTGATTGGCAAAGACGATCTCCGTTAGCTCAAATGTATCCAGATCTAGGTCTTCATCAAGCGTATCAGTAATCCTGATTATATGGGCAGGGGCTGTCGCCTCAGGCATATTTTCAAATTGTATTTCATATGCCATTAAATAATCTTCGGAAACAAAGTTAGAAGTTCCATGGCCTGCTGGTGCAATCTTCTTATTGGGATCCATCATCAAAACCTTCAGGCTCTGTAGAATCTCACGGATTCTCCAAGGTAGCAGTTCAATTAGGGAGGGAGAATTGTTCCAGGCACAGAAAAAAAGGTCTATATCATATGCTCCTGCCGCTGCTCCGAGAGAATTAGAAAATAAGTCGATATCTGTGTCCCAAGGAAATTGTCTTCCCATAGTCCACCATACTTGAGCTGTCTGCCACGCTTCAAAAAATCCCCAAACATTTTCAGTCATCCATCGAGCTCCTTCTGGACCAACAATTGATTTCAAAAATCGTGCCATATTCCTTGCATGTTTATAATGTCTTGGATCAACCAAATTTCCTTCAAAATATATATGTAAGCGATTAGGTCCAGTATCCAAGACGCATTCATCATTAAGGCCAATAGGATCCATCTTTGAAATAGGTTGATTTGAACAATAGTTATATAAATTAAAACCACTAAGAATCCCAATTGGATCATGTGATATAAATCTCCCCAACTGATTTGTATAAAATCTTGCTCGCATAAATCCCAATCCATTTTTCTCATTCATTACTCCGAATTCACCAACATACTGGAAAGAATTATCAATTACTTCAGACTTGCCAAGAGATATACCAAACGGATCATACTTGTAATTGTTTGCAACTGTTCCAGCAATATCCGTAAGCTCACTCGTCGAGCCAATAGCGTCGAAGGTGTAATAGGCTGATATGTCATTGATATCGGTCCGAGCAAGCAATCCATAGCCATGGTCATAATGGGCGATGAGTATTCCATTGTCGTCATATTCGGCAGCTACATTCCCAAAACCAGTGGGATCCAGGACGTAATTTACCATCACACCATTATGAACCGAAGCAATACGATTTCCAAAGGCATCGTACTTGTAAGTCCAGGTATCGTTTGGAGTAGTTACCGAAATAAGATGGTTTTCAATATCATAAGTGTATGTGGTTGTAACTCCGCTTTCTGTTTTAGTTTTCATGTTTCCATCGGCATCGTATGTATATGTAGTATCTCCAACTTGAGTGTACTGATTCATGTTATTCGTTGTGTAATTTGTAGTAGCACCATTATCAATAACTTTGATGCGGTTTCCAGCATCATCATAAACATACTCAACCATATGGGCATCTGGATATGTCACGCTTATTAATTGTCCAAGGGGATCGTAACCATAATTATATATCCCTTCCAATGTAGTCATAGAAGTGCGGCGGGCGGAAGCATCATATGTATAATCAAAACGTGAAATTATCGTATGACTAGGATTGTAATTAATAAGATGTGTAAGCTGTCCTGTGGTGTCATACTCATATGTGGAATAAACTCCATTACCAAGTGTTTTTTGACTTAAACGTCCGGAAGCATCATAATCATAATCCACTATCAATATGCTATTGGCATCTGTTATCTGGTCTAACCTGCCAATACTGTCATAGATATAGTTAGTAATATTGCCATCCTGGTCAGTTCGCTTAGTACGCCTGCCCGCATCATCATATTCAAAAGCAAAGAAATATACACCTAGATAATCAATCCGTGTCATCCAGTCGGTGTCAGGATCGTAGGTTATAGTTGTGGTGCTGTTAGGATCTGAAGCAGAGGTCAGATTACCTGCATCATCATAAATATATTGATAATCAATCCCTGGTGTATCAGAATAATCCTTACTGTTTGGCTGGCCGGAGGAATTATAGGTGTATGTTACTGTGTCGCCACGCCGATTCATCCAGGTAAGGACATTGCCGCTGCTGTCATAAGTAAAGGACTCACTGTTGCTGTCTTCATAAGTAATTAACTCAAGATTTCCCTTTGCATCATAACTGTATCGTATGCCATTGCCCCTTGGATCAGTAACACCGGAAAGATTATTAAATGCTGAAGTATATTCTAAAGCAGTGATTTTCTTGCTTGGATCTTCAATTCCAACAACGTTACCCAGGGAATTATAGAAATAGCGGTTTTCCTCACCACTTGGCCCAGTCACTTGAGTAAGCTGGTAGTTATTGTCATAAGTTAAATTCATAACATTATTATTACCATCGCGAACCTGTAAGATCTGTCCACCTGGACCAAAATAATTATCTATTTTACGGCCTGTTGCATCTTGTGCGGTAACCTTCCCAGTTGAATCATGGGTAAATGTAACAGCTTCAGCTCCACCATCACGGTTTGTTCCTGTCAGTCGGCCCTTGGAGTCATAACTGAAATAGCTGTTGGTATTATCAGGATATGTAATAGTCAAAAGAGCATGTCGTTGTTGGATAGTGCCGCTGGTTTCATATGTATAATTTGTTATACGGTTTCCAGGTTCTGTAACAGTCATTAAATACTCTCCCGATGGATCGTATTCATATGTAACTATATAATCATCTTCTGTACCTAAGCCTCTGGGGTCAGTGACATGCCAGATCCGGTTAAAAGCATTGTAATCAAAGAACAGTTGCCTAACGTTGGAGTGAGTAAGACTTGTCATTAAACTACCATTGTATCCTACGGCTACGCGATTCCCATTTTTATCCTCTACATAATTAAGAGTACCGTTGGAATTAAAAGTGGTTATCAGCCCACTTAGCTCAGTAAGCTTGAAGCCTCCGCTGATAGCTATAAGCGTTCCATTATCGCCGGATTGTGGTGTGTAGCCACCATTGCCATCAGGTTGGAATGTCCTTGGAGTACCGGTCATGTCATATATCATGATTGATCCATCTGCATCAGTATCAAAATACATCTGCCATGAATGGGCCCAACCGCGACCTAAGGGGCCAAACTGATAACGACGACTGATTGGTTGTGCATAGGCTCTGTATAAACCAAGTGATAATCCGGGTGTTGGAACTGCCACATCTTGTGAACTTGTAAGATAACGTATGGGGCTTAAGCCATCGGCTTTTCTGAACTCAAGTGAAAGTAACGATTTTACATGCTGGGAAATATTGAGATTATTGAGTCCAATATTTGTTCTATTAACTAGGTTGAGATAGGTCATGTTATTATTTAACATTTTACCATAATCATCCCAAGTGCTTCCTACCTGGTTTGTAAAGTTTTTCCAGACTGCATCCCAGGCATCAGCCTGAAGATATGCTGGCTGTAACTCGTCTTTAAGAGCATTCCAGTCAATAGGAATGTCCTCAATGGGCATAATGCTAAGATCAAACCTGACCCCTCTATCGTTGAAATTCCAAGGTTGTCTCAAACCAAGATAGTACACCGGTATACGACCTGAGTCGCCCGGCTGTAAGATTCCTGGTGTTGCTCCAGAGCCAGCTGCCATAACCTGGACTGAATCACTTGTTCCGGCAGGTGGAGTATCGGTCCAAAGACCTCTTCCTGCAAGGGATTGATCTGTCGTTAGAATTGCATTATCAGTCCCATATAATTTGAACAGTGGGGCGGGCATGGATGCCTGGCCCGTATTGGCGTACTCTATCCAGATTGTGTTAGCCCAGTGATAACCCATTGCACCTGGAACAGAAAGGCGGGTTTCTAAATATGGAATTCCTGAAGTGGCTTCAAATGCTCCTACAGCCACGGCAGCAACACGATCAACTTCTTGTGCAACTATTCCTTTCTGACCGTTTGGTACTTCTTTGGTAACTACAATATCAAAAGTATCTTGTGGCCAAGTCGGCAAATCCAAAGTTGCTATTATATTTGTAGACGAAAGAACAGTAACATCTGTCGGAGTCCATATACTTTGGTCCGATGCCACAAGGTTTACATCCGTGGTATCATCAAAGCCAACGCCCGTGATCGTCATTGTACAGTTGCTGCTCACGCTGTGGTGGTAGGGTGAGATATCTGTAATGACTATGTCCGGAAGAACTGTGGAAATTTCATAATAGTTTGGTTCACTTGTCTGTTTGCCGTATACTAATACATAGTAGGTACCTTCCAATCCAGCAGAGATTACCACAGAGCCTTCCTTGATTGGATTTGTTTTGGAAGTATAGTCATAGTCCTGCCATGTAGGAATTGTCTCGTAACTAACGAATAAATCGGCACCCGTGTCGTTTGGCAACTCCGCAAGGGTAATTTGAAGATTCTCACCCGCATTGGCATCGATGGCATAATCAATGGCATAGTAGTCCGCATAATCTTCTGCCGTAAGGGAGTCGTAAATCACTGTACCATCCGAGATGATCCAACGAATATCCAAAGGAATTGGCCCAATAGCGACAACATTATTGCCCTCATCAGCACCTTCCTTTTCCTCATTATATATGTCGGAGCGGACAATGATGTAGTAGTCGCCCACAAGTGCGCCTGGTACAACAACTTCGACTGATTCCGAATATATCTCATTTAGTATCAGGCCGCCAGTATGGTCAACCTGTGTCAATAGGACATCATCTATGCCCCATTTATCATCGGTCGAAAGGTAGACTGCATCCGTCCAATTCCCCAATAGAGGTGCTCCACTGTCGTTGGAACCTATCCACGATATAACAACGGGATCGTCAACCAGGAGTTCATTTGAGTCTGCAACCACATTGCCGATTTTTAAATCAACATCCACTAGATTGAAGGAAGCGATGTAAACGTCGTTAGGCTCCTCGCCATGAATCCAGTTTCTGTTCTGATCCATTAAGTTACCAGCTAGGTCCTTTATGTATGGCTTGATGTTAATAAAGTACTGTCCATATATCGTCTGAGATGGGAAACTGATGCGATAGCAGTTGTACCCAATCTCTGTGATGCCGCTTGGTATAATATAGCCTCCCGGTCCATTAATGGTCACAGCAGCAATAGTAAACGTTTCCGGCGCTGTCGCTTCGGAAAACCAAACATCCACGTATGCTGAGATCCCTGCGTTGTCGCCGACGGGCTCGTGCCTGTTGATTCGGGGTCCAGTAGTATCCACTGTAAACTCACTCTCGAAGGCGTCGTCAATTGGTTCCCCGGCCGTTCCATCATGGTCTTGGTCCAGATGTTCTCCATTAAGACTTTCAATTTCCGGACTAATTCTGAGTTGATAAGCTCCATCCGGCATGGATCCAAAGGTTATACGATAGGTTGACCGTCCGGCAATGGATTCCAGCAATAAGACACTAACGACTTCAATAGGACCATCAGCTCCCCAGATTTGAACACCTCTCATTAAGCTGGCTTCATTCATTGGCCGAGTAAACACAAGATCTATATAATTCACAGGTCCAGACAAGAGTCCTGATGGCAACATAGTGTCCGAACTTACAAAAGGCGCCGAATCTGGCCCAGACAGCCATATTGTTCCAGGTTCCCCCGTTTCGTAACCTGTTCCACCATTAACGATCACATTCTCGAAGTCAAAATTTGTTGCATCCTCGAAGTAAATCGCAATTCTCCCGCCACCTCCGCCACCAAAACTCCCACTGACAACATAATTAGCACCATTACTGGATATCACACCAGAACCAGAAATGGTACCAGCCTTCACCCAGATACTACCCCCAGAACCGTTTGACCCTTGGCTTCTGTACTCACCATTAGCTGTCATGCTGCCATTAAGCATTAGGGTGCCATCGACCGTCAGCCGAATCAAACCACCGCCATGAGAATCGTGTGTATATCCTCCGCTACCAAGTTGATTCGGCTCTGTAACCGAACCATATGTAGAGCCAGGACTACCACTAGTACCATCACCACCTTTGCCTCCATAGCTCGCACCACTATAACCAGTAGGTGCACCAGGACCACCATATCGCCCAAAACCTTTACCATCCACATTGATAGCTCCGTTTGAATCCACCGTCAGATCACCCGTGATAGTTAGTTCAAAGTCCTTAACCTCAGTCGAATGGCTCAAAATGCCGCCATCAAAGATGTGCATAGAGGGAAACTTTTCAGGCTTGTTCAGAAGCAAAGTTGCCCCCGACAAAATCTGTACTTGTGAAAACTCACCCCCGCCAATAGGCTCCACTTGACCATAGACTATCAATTGTCCATTATCTTGGATCTTCAGCACATCCGACACTAATACAAGATAGGCATCCAATGAAACTTCCAACCGCCCCTCATTGAATACTTCTATATCATCAAAGGTGTATGTGCCAGCTAATAGTGGCGTGGTTGCACCTAAGTTATCACAGTTGTCAACAAACAACTCGCCCCAGTTCTGACCAGATGATTTGGTATATATTGTCCCCGCGCCTCCATATTGACTACCCGAACCACCACAGGCCAACATCGTTCCGGTAAAGTCATGTACATCGTAGTAAACTGCTATTCGTCCACCACCCCCACCCCCACCACCACCATTACTGCTGTTGCCACCGGAAGCTTTAATTCTCCCATTACCTGAAAAAGTGCTAGTGGTTATGAATATACTGCCACCAGAGCCACCACCACTGCTATTCCGTCCCCAGTATCCATTGGATACTATTGAACCATCCACTGTAAGATTACCCTTCACAGTAAACTTGACCGCTCCCCCTCCAGAACCATGAGAAGTTGGAAGAAGGTAGTTTTTGCCACCGCCGCTGCCAAAGTCAATCGGTTCAGTAATACTACCATACGTCAAACCTGATTCTGCAATAGTTTTACCACCTAACCCGCCGTACCCAGCTCCACTGGCAGGATACCTACCGTTACGACCTGCACCTGGACCTTCCGCGATGTCATAGCCCTTGCCAGATACATTGATTGAGCCACCAGATTCTACCATCATGTCTCCCAATATCGTGAGATCAAATCCTACTTGCTCTGCAGTGTGCGTTATTACACCACCATTACGTACTATGAGATCCTGAAATGTGTGCTTGCCATCAATCACAATGGAATAGCCATCAACAACGACATTCCTACCTTCAAATCTGGTATCGGTCTTGCTGATTCTCGTTGCAGATCGAATAGACACCTCGAAGACATCCTCTGACTCCTCTCCCGCTAAGCCATCTCCATCCTGATCCATCTCTAAACCATTGGTATCTTCGATATGAGGCCCAACGTCGAGATAATAGATTCCAAAAACGGACTGAGTGTCGAAGCCTACTCTCCAAACATTGTTGCCCATATCGAGTATACTATTCACATCGACTTGTTCCAATGGGCCCACTAACGAAATGTCATCCAAGGTAAAGGTATCTGGGGCAACTGGTTTGTTGAAAGTTATATCGACATAATCAATATTTCCATCTCCCTGATCGGATACTGAGTAATCTGTTACCCATAATCCAAAAGATGGGTCAATTACCGGTTGACTCACGTTATCGAACAATACCCTTGCGAGGACGCCATTGTCATGCGATGTGACTGCAAATCCAATATATACTTCCGAAGACATGGAGATACTTACAGAGGGACCTTCCTGGAACCATTCCAATCCGTCGGGTGAATGATATCCTCTGAATGTATTACCTTTTCGTTCAATCTTTACCCAGTAAGGAACTCTGTGAGAATTATCGTGACTTGAACTTGAAGTTTGATTAGTTTCAACTCGACGCTGAAACGTTGCTCTGGGATAAGGAGCCATGGCCATGAAAGCGTGTTTTGAACCAGGTTCCAGAGTCTCACGTATCATAACACCCCCCTTAACCCATGTTTGATCAGGATTGTTGGGATGATCAATACTTACTACTCTTGCACTTATAACGACATCACCGGATACTGGTTTAGAGAAGAAGTGAAACGCATCGGCAGTTTCCCAAATATCATTGCCATTGCCTTCAACAGTGAGAGAGTACCTATCAATAACAGTTGCAGAACCGGATTTTGTCACAGCTCCGATATCCTGACTTTGCCAGCCAGAATAGGCAGCAGCTGTTCTAAATCTCCACTTTCGGCCAATACATTTCAAAGGCCACCCTCCTATACTAAGATCGTTTATGTCCACCTGCCAATAATAGGTAGTATCTGCCTCTAATATCCCAGGATCTACGGTCGTGTTAGATCCCTCATAGATTACAGGATTGGAGCCTGTACTAGGATCAGTAGTTCCAAAATAGACCGTGTAAACAGGATTTACAAATAGAGCTGAATCCGGGGCCTCCCAGAAAAGATGGCTATCAATAGGGACATTTGTTGAATAGTGTAGAGGATTAGGGTGTTGTGCAATATAAACCGAAGCCTCAGAGACAGCCAGGTAATCACCAGGAATGATCTCTTCCCAAAAATCTGGTCCCCGCCATGCTACGGCAAGGTTATCATCTCCCTCATCCTCTTTTTGCAATGCCATAATATAGTAAGTATCTCCTCCAAAAAGGTAAATGGGATCGGACTTCTGATTTAATTCCTTATCCCATTGACGTGATGCAGTCCAGCTATTAACATAAGCAATCTTCATAATGTTTTCGGGTAATAGATCTTTACTTAACCACAGTTCACCTTGATCATCACTGGCAATCCAAAAAGTATAATCTCCTGTCTTGGGAGGAATTAAATATCCCCGAATACGTGTCCCATAATGGTCACCAATATTGGTAGAACCTTCAAACGATGAAAGTGTCGATGTGGTAGAGGGATTATCTGGATATTTCGGATCGAAAGTCAAATCACTTATATATGAACCTGCAACATTGTCCCAACGTTCATAAAGAATCAAACCAGTCTCTTCTGATACAACATCTGTGCTTAAACTGAAAGTAGCATCATAAATATCATTAGGATCCTCACCTCCAATTGCATTTCCATTCTGGTCCATCTTATTCCCGTTAGGTTCTTCAATATGTGGGCCTATATAAACGTGGTACTCACCAGACTCACTTAAAGTCTCAAAACCAATTCGCCACACGTTGCCTCCTAGATGAAGCGGGGCGTTAGGATCGATAGGCCCGATTGGCCCGGTCATGGTGATATCATCTATGGTGAATGTAGAAGGGTTAACAGCCGTGCAAAAAGTCACATCGACATAACTAACAGGGCTAAAAACAGGATTAACAATAATTCCTGAAGGGGTGTGGTCCAAAATCCGTAGCCTATTCATTGATGCGCCAAATAATATCCATACAGCCCCACGGCCGGTTCCACCATCGTCATCACTATAAACTCCAACAGCCAGGTCATTCGTCCCATCTCGGTCGAGATCACCCATAGCAGCCAAAGAAACACCGAAAAAGTCACCGTCATCCAGTAAACCGTGGAAACCTCCCTCCATTCTGCTGATTTTCTGAAACCACCTTACCGTCCCGTCTTTGTTGAGAAAAAGGACCCACACAGCACCACGTCCAGATCCACCATCATCATCTCCGTGCGCACCAACAGCCAAGTCTATAGCGCCGTTGTTGTCAAGGTCTCCTATGCTGGCCACAGATACGCCGAAGTAATCATAATTATCTAGCAAACCATCAAAGCCCCCTATAATATTGCTGATTTTTTGTGATGATTTTACAGTTCCATTGTTGTTAAGGTACAGGATCCATACAGCCCCGCGGTTAACACCGCCGTCGTCATCTTTATATGCACCAATAGCCAGATCATCCACACCATCATTATCCAGATCACCCATAGCACCTACAGAGATACCAAAACTATCGCCAGCATTTAAGACCCTATTAAAACCACCCGCCATTCTGCTAATTTTCTGAAACGACTTTACTGTCCCATTACTATTGAGAAAGAGAATCCATACGGCCCCACAGTCATCCCCGCCGTCGTCATCTGTAAATGCACCAACAGCCAAATCATCCACACCATCATTATCTAGGTCGCCAACAGCACATACAGAGACACCAAATCCATCGCCGGTGTTTAAGACCCCATTAAATCCACCTTTCAATCCGCTGATTTTTTGAGACGACTTCACCGTCCCGTTGTTATTGAGAAAGATGATCCATACAGCCCCGCAGTTATCACCGCCGTCGTCATCTTGATATGCACCAACAGCCAGGTCATCCACACCATCATTATCCAGATCACCTATAGAGACAACAGAAACACCGAAGTAATCATTGTCATCCAATGTACCATCAAAGCCCCCCGCAATATTACTGATTTTTTGTGATGATTTTACAGTTCCGTTGTTGTTGAGAAACAAAATCCATACAGCCCCGCAGTTAGTCCCACCGTCGTCATCTCCCGTTGTTCCAACTGCCAGGTCGTCTATACCATCTCCATCCAAGTCGCTTATACGTGCCACAGAACGACCAAATATATCACTGTCATCCAATATACCCAAAAAGTTTCCTTCTATATCACTGATTTTCTGATGAGAACTTATAATCGTATGTATTAGAGTAAAGGCGGCATCATAAATATCATTGGGTTCTTCACCGCCTGTACCATTGCCATCCTGGTCCATCTCATTGCCGTTCGGATCTTCTATGTGTGGTCCTATGTAGACGTGATATTCACCATACTTATTCTGGGTGTCGAAATTGATTCGCCACACATTCGCACCTTGGTCGTTAAGTTCATTTACATCAATAGTGCCATTCGGTCCTATCATAATGATATCGTCAGAAGTAAACGTCGCCGGATTAATCTCACCGCTGAAAGTTACGTCAACGTGATCAACATAATTATTAATAAAATTTGATGGAGTGTGACTGAGAATTCCAAAACTATCAAAATGAGCCTGAAATTCGTGCACCTTATAATGAACATAAGTATAGGAGGTTGCATTGGAAAATGTAATTCGGATTCCAGTGGCCTGCACAGTATCGAAAGTTAAAGAAGCCCACCCATGACCGTCGTTAATACTATCATGTACATCGAAGTCTACGGCACCATCTAAATGCACTGCGTTCGCCTGGATAAGCTCCATACCCAAGTGGCCGTTTATGAGGCCCGTAACATTTTGCCAAAATCGAGCAGACATGTCGCCCAGGTCGGTAGTGTATTGGATAATAAGATTCTTCGGTGCATCACCTCCACCGCCTCCATTATCATCCTTCCAGAGCCGAATGCGATTGACGCTAACGGTCCTGTCGAAGTCAAGTCCTATGTGATTTGTCTGAGAGGTAAAGCTTGCCGTGGTCCACGTGTAAGTGTCAAGATCCCCGTCAACAGCCAGAAACGGCTGATAATTATCAGTTCGTCCATCTGGCCAGCCATGAGCTGTTACTCCCGAAATTTGAATAGCCTTGGCGGTTGTTCCTGCGATGAACAGGGATATCAGACTGAATATGGTTATTATTTTCATATCTTAACTCCGTATAATTCGCACGACTCGTGGCGTATTAAATATGCATGCTTTATTGTTCAGCAGAAAACCATCTCGCTTCATACAATATTTCTACATCCTCCATTTCTTTCTTTCCCTGTCTGCCAAGACACGAAAGATAATACTACTTTAACAAAGTGCTTTGACCACACCTCTCAGGTAACAAAGAAAGTATATTCGTTTGCCCACAAAAAGCAAATAAGAAAATCTTTAGGACACAAATGATCAAGAAACCGTGATACCAAGCGATTCCGCCCACAAAACGTAAATAATTGGTAGCGAAACTATCAAATCCTATAAGTGGAAATTGTAGAATTTGTCTGATTTTTACAGGTATAAAACTTGCGACATAAGACATACATTCGCAACAAATTTAGCACGATCAGGTGTCCACCCTAAAATCGCGATGGATTTGCTTGATCACAGCGATATCAATTTAACGATGGCATATTATTCCCATACCGATGTTAAGGAGAGGGCTGCAGCTTTAAGTGGTCTGCCGAGCTTGGTTGATTCACGAGCAAGGATTTTTTCAAAGTGTTTGCGGTCACAGTCCCAAGCGGCTCATACACCATTCTGAACCGTTTCTTTTGAAGTTGCCTTGACTGCAAAATAAGATAAGTATTGTTCCTCCTGTGTTAAGCCCTCAAACTCCAGGAAATGAGTTGTTTGTTCGTAATCGGATTTTGCTCTGTTTGAAAAGTGTCGTTATTTTTTTTCTGCAAGTAAAGCAATCTCATATTTACTCAGTGCGTAGTCGTAAATGCGGACATCATCGATGAGGCCATGAAAATTTTCTTCATCTTCAAATCCATAGACTCCTATCGTTAGTTTTGCAGCAGAGGGTGAAGTAAAACCTCTACTGTGAGTACGTGAGGAGTCAAATTCCCCATTTATATATAGACTCATAGTCTTGTTTATAGAATCATAAACACCAGCTAACAAATACCACTCATTAGTGTTCAGTGTTTGATTGGAATCTTTTGTATCCAATCCGACTCTAAAGTGAAATCTGTCAATCCCGTTACTATCATTATGTACCCAAAGACCAAACCAATTACGATTAGTGCCCCAACGTTCATATTCTAAGATAGTGTTTCATGTCTGAGGAAATTGTATTGCATTAATCCATGCTGACACAGAAAAAGAATGAGGAGCAAAATCTAATCCGTTTGTTGTATCCTCAGTTTTAACATAATCCCCTCCGTCGAAGTCTAGGCACCAACCATGATTAGGATCTTTTACCCAAGCCGGGTCGTTCTGATCGGCATTTGACGTAGAACCCAACTGACCATCATTACTATAGCCGCTTGAATCGTAGGCAGTCTGGCCATAACCCTCGTCAAACTTCCAGTGCCCCACCAAGCCGGTTCCTGTTGTTTTGCCCCAAAAACCAGCGAAAATAGCAAAATCCGTGAAGTTTGTGTTTGCATCCCTGTTTAGATCTGCAATGAGGGGGATATCTCTTAAGCACCACTCTTCAACAAACACAGCAAGGTCTTTATTGTTCGTAAATTCATTAGGATCATAGTCCAGGTTAGAAATATTGCCTAGCTTCAATTGTGACATACTTGCCTCTGGAGTACCACCGTAGGCGCCCATGTTTATCCACTTGCCATGTGGCCACAGTTCACTGGTCCAGTCTGAATTTGGATCGCCCGCATCGACACATGGGCTCATAACATCATCATAGGCCCAAGTCAGGGTATTTGGATCCCAACGGCCTGCCTGAGATTGCACGTGATAGTCGCCTTTATTCCAAAAATCATCGTTGGTATCACTTGGTGTGCTATTTCCATCCCAATAACCATTCATGATAAAACATGGATCGACGTTGATATTCCCCATTCCAAAGGTAACTATACAATTGGAATCCTGAAGGTATATGTTCTCTGGACCATCTTTAATGTCAGTGTAATTTATATCTAATCTGGTTAGTTTCTCATTAGAAAAAAGTGATATCTGGTTTTCATTAGTATCCGTCAAGTTACCCCAAATAATATTGTTCTTCACAACAGCCAATGCGCCTGTATTCAGACCGATTCCCCCGCTATCAACACCCCAATTGTCGACTATGGTGTTGTTCTTGATTGTTGCAGTTGAGTTTGCATCGCAAGCAATTCCCCCGCTTAAAAATCCTTTGTTGCCAGCAATAATATTGTTGCTTATAGTGACCAAAGATTCATGGCTATATATACCGCTATGATAATTGCAAGTAATCCAGTTATTGCTGATCATGGGCGTTCCATAATCGCAGAAAATTCCGCCTCCGCCATTTGTTGAAATGTTATCGAATATTTCGTTGTTCACAATATTGGGTGACGTACCAGATGTATAAATTCCTCCACCGAGCGGCGCAAAGCATTGGCTAATATTATTTCCGACAATGTTCGGTTCACAATCTCCACCGCATAAAATTCCACCTCCTTTTAGGCCTGCAGTGTTAAAACTAATGTTGCAATTGCTAATCAGTACATCACCTTCCCAGCAACATATTCCACCTCCATAACCTCCTTCGGCCACGTTATCAACTATTGTACAGTCAATTATCTCAGGCCTTTCTGTCACAAAGGATGGATGCAACACAATGTCATCCGAAAAGTAAATCCCACCACCATCATACTCGCTACGATTATTCATAATAACGCAATTAATTATTTTAAAAGTACCCCCATCGTCACATTTCACTCCGCCTCCGCTTCCGGGGCCACTTGATATTACGGTGTTATCTCTGATTATACAGTTCTTTATCACAGGGCTACTGCTTGAAAAAATACAGATCCCACCACCTTTGTTAGCCTTGCCATTGGTGATTGTAAAGCCAGCCAATACACAGTTGGCATCTTCTCCACCATTAAACGTAACCACAGAACCACTTTGGCTGCCATCGATAATCGTATTGACCACCACATTTGAGTCATTAGGCTCTATGCTGGTCAGGATAATGTTTTTACCGCTAAAATTAATTTTCTCATATATACCAGGCAAAACAGTCACAATGTACCCATAGATTGAGAAGTCGATTGCTTCCTGAATAGAATCAAAGGGATGTTCTGGGCTGCCATCTTCGTTAGGGTCACTGATGTCAGGATTACTCGGTTCCGGGTCATGAAGTGCATCATCGTCAACATAGAGAATCCCCGTTATCGTGAATTCACTATTGCTCACATCAGAAATACTTTCGTCATTTATGTCACTAATCCGTACGAGGCACCTCTTGGAACTGACGTAAGGTACTGACCAAGAATAACTGCCGCTGTTGCCAGTATTTGGCGGACTGGCCTCCCTCCAGGTGGAGCCACTATCAATAGAATACTCGATGAGAACGTTTTCTATATTCCCTTCACTCTCCCACCTGACCATGTACTCAGTACCTGCGCTTAATATCTCTCCCCCGTCTGGACGTAACAGTCTGAGTGCCGAAGGTATCAACAGGAAAGCGCGGTTATCATTATTGGTATTTTTTCCATAACCCACAATCCAACCATGATTATTGATGCCGCGAGCAACCTCGAGTGTGATACCCGAATCCACGCCAACCAAGGTATTCAGATCCGCCATCATACCTTCTACACACAAAAAAGCACGCCTATGCCCTTCGGCTGTATCGGCGGAGCCAACGATTTGTCCGGATTCGTTGATGCATCGCGCCTCGCTATTTATCCCGCACAGTGTTCCAAGATCGGTCATCACACCATTTTCATAGAGGAATGCGTGTTCGTCCCAACGATTTACGGAGGAAATCCCGACGATTTGACTTGACTCATTAATGCCGTAGGCGATATTTAGCGGCCCCCCTAGAGTCCCTAAGTCGGTTAAAGTGCCGTCTTCATAGAGGCAAGCATAGCTCAATATAGCACTGCCGGCCCAGCCAACTATCTGTCTTTTTCCATTTATATCGTAAGCACGTTGAAAGTTTACAACGCTGATATCCATCATTTCACCATCGTCGTAAAGAAAGGCACGCCAAAAGCCCTGTGCGTTGTGTGATTTGCCGACCACCTGTCCAGCACTGTTTATACTGTCGGCTATACTCTGACTGCCTCCGAGTGTGCCAAGGTCTCTCATTATACCGTCTTCATACAAAAAGGCATGGTTATATCCACTAGATGTTGTGGCGTAACCGACAATCTGACCAGACTCATTGATAGCGTTGGCAACACTACGAATGCCTCCAAGCGTTCCAAGATCAGTCATCTCCCCATTTTCGTAAAGGAACGCGTGCTGATATCCACCAGGGATTGGCGCATACCCAACAACTTGCCCATTGTCGTTGATACCACAAGCAACACTCCAGCCCCCTCCCAGCGTACCGAGATCTATAACTTTGAACTGGAGGGTATTATCACATATCGTGAATATGTCTTGGCTAGTGTCGAAAACACCAAGATCGCTGGTGTCGCTGACACGCACCAAGCATTGGGGCGATGTTATGTCAGGAACCAGCCAGCGGTAGCTCCCAATATTGCTAGCACACGGATCTGCTACTATCCAAGTTGAGCCGTTATCGCCCGAGTACTCTATAATAACGCTTGCAATATCTCCCTGGCTCTGCCAACGCACCGTATACATCCAGCCAGCAATTAACCGCTCGCTGCCATTTGGCGTAGTCACCATTATTTGTGAGGGCACAATCGTCGTGAAATTCGTCTCAGAGGAATATTCACTCCATCCCAAATGGTTGTCCTGATGCCTTACATGCCAAAAGTATCTAGTAGAATAATCAAGCGTCCCTGTAGGAACACTTACATTATTTAGATTAGTTGTGTCCTCGCCGCTGTCCCATATGGGGCTGTCATAAGTTTCAGATTCGCTTCTTATTTGCCATTGGCTTGCTCTATGAGTATCACTACCGTCAGGATCGGAGAACAACGAAGAATCCAAAGTTGGTGTTAAAGTAACATCGACAGCATTATTCGTCGGAGATATATTCAAGGGAGGATGAGGGCGGTTGTTAAAGTTCGTGATAAGAGATTTAGCTGCATCCATTATTATGGTCAAAGGATTGTCTTGCTCATGCCCAGGTGGTACATCTCCACTCCAGTTCAAGAAAATGTACGGATCATTTGTTCCAACAGATAAGGAAACCGACGTTCCATCATTATACCAAGGGCCAAAGGGTGCTGGCGTTATGCTTCCTCCTTCGGGAGGATTGCAGGCTGTAGTCAGATAGTACTGGGTGTTATAATAGGCCGTGTAGTCAGCGTTACCCGTAACAGTAATCTGTCTTGACGTAGAATTACTACCATCATTCCATTGAATAAACTCATACTGGACCCCAGATTCACCAGGCACAATGTCATTTATGCTGAAGGAGTGGCTTGAATTTTCCACCCAGCTAAATGTCTTAGGTAACAGAGATCCGCTATAAGTAGCCCCGTCTACTTTGAGAGTGATGTTGTCGTTCCGCGGATTTGTATCAAAAGTAACCTGGTATTTCGGAGGGATTCTGTTACCGAGTAGACTCCTGAAGCTGGACTCCAGCTTGCGGTTCTATCGTTTGGCCTGTCTGTATGTCTTCAGCAGTAATGAGACAAAAAGCATTCTAAATTAGGAGACGATTTCAACTCCTGCTTCTGT
>JABAHP010018427.1_pt1 | contig 17838 bp, 18 predicted proteins | sample 7062081 | NCBI WGS metagenome assembly JABAHP01 (sample SAMN14534357, study PRJNA622989) | marine sediment metagenome | biome: marine biome [ENVO:00000428]; feature: marine pelagic biome [ENVO:01000023]; material: deep marine sediment [ENVO:00002113] | place: India: Gulf of Kutch | collected...
GAAAACATGAGGAAAGCATTGAAAGCCGTAAAGAATGGAAGTTTCGCAGAAATGTGGATAAATGAAGCGAGATCTGGAATGAAGACTTTTAATAAATTAATGAAAGATCTCCAAGAATCGGAAATAGAAAAGATAGGTAAAGAAATCAGAGCCATGTCAGGCTTAAGTGAATAATCAATAATCCCCCCAATTTATTTCTTCCAATCACTATCCAAATTCTAGTTTTATGCACCCTTGTTTAATGGTAAGAATTTAATATTACGTAACAGCATAAGCAGATGCTTGCGACCGTGGTCCAGCCTGGTATGATTTCTGCCTGCCACGCAGACGACCCGGGTTCGAATCCCGGCGGTCGCACCATATTTATTTTATGCCCTACCATATTTTGTGAAGATAAAATAATCTGAAATTTTTTGGTGAAAGATATGTTTCATGGCTTAGCAGAACCTACTAAAAGATCAATCTGGAGTGGCACTATAAGCATTGGACTTGTTAATGTACCGGTTAGACTCTACCCGTTAATTAAAGACAAGTCATTTAGTTTCCGAATGCTAAGAAAAGACGATGGATGTCCATTAAAATATCAAAGAATCTGCAGTTACGACAGCAAAGTAGTTCCTTGGTCTGATGTTGTTCGGGGATTCGAAGTCAGAAAAAATGAGTTTGTCACCTTTACAAAAGAAGAATTAGACGCATTAAGACCTGAATCAAGCAAAAAAATAAAGATCGAGAAATTTGTTGACCTTGACGAAGTCGATTACATTTACCTAGATAAGGATTACATTTTAGCACCTGACAACAGCGCTGATTCATACGGGCTGCTACTAGAAGCATTAAGACAGAAAAGGAGAGTTGGTGTTGGAAAGTTCACCCTAAGGACAAAGGAGTACACCGTATTAATACACGAGCACAGTGCAATCCTAATTCTAACTACTTTAAGATATGCCACCGAGGTAGTTGACACAAAATTAATGGAAGAAATAATTGAATATCAAAAACCTAATGAAAAAGAATTAGACCTCGCGNNCCTCGCGGTTCAAATAATTGAAGGGTTTTCAAGCGATTTCAATATTACAGATTATGAAGACGGATTTCAAGAACGAGTAAAAGAGATGGTTCAAAGCAAACTAGAAGGTGAAACAATAATACTTGCAGAAAAACCCGAGGAAGAAGAGGTCAAGGATTTAATGTTGGCTCTCCAGGAAACCTTAGAAAAGTTAAAGACTTAACATTCCATACATCGAAAAATCCTCTTAACATATGAAGGTTTTTANNTAATATTCCATCCGCGCGCGCCCAGAAGCTGTTGTGAACTTTAAGGGAAAATTTAGCTGTAATACAAGTTAATTCTTGCCTGATCACATGAGAAATCTTCTAAGATTCACGTATAATTTATAACTATTTGAAATCCTATCATAATTACAATGTCATCTTCATCAGGGGGTGAAGAAGCTGAACCCGTTCCTAAGGTCTTAGTTATAGGTCTTGATGGAGCTGGTTTTGAAATTTTAGAGCCTCTGATGAAGGAAAAACGAATACCAAATATAGCACACTTAATCAATGAAGGGTGTAGCGGGCTTTTCGAATCAACCATTCCACCGGTTACCATACCGGCTTGGGTGAGTATGTTGACAGGAAAAAACCCTGGGAAGATTGGATGCTTCGATCTTTTAAAACAGGTAGGATACCTCTCTGAACCTAGTAATTCATGTTTTCATGATAACACACCTATCTGGCAAATTTTGAACAAGTATGGCATTAAAACTGGTTTGATGAATATCCCAGGAACCTATCCTCCCGAAACCGTTGATGGGTTTATAGTTACAGGAATGATGACTCCCTCAAAACACAGTGAATACAGTTACCCTGTCGCCTTGTCAAGCGAACTCGAAAAAAACATCACTGATTATGAGATTGATGTCCCTCAATGGCACTATTTCGATGAAGACAGGTTCCTTAAAGATTTGTATAAAGTAACAGAGAACCGGAAGAACGCCGCTGAATACCTTGTGGATAAGCTTCCCTGTGATTTTTACATGCTCGTCTTCACCAGTAGTGATAGATTACAGCACGTTCTTTGGAATAAACCAAACATTATCGAAGATTACTGGGAGAACTTGGATAAGACCATTGGCGCTTTAATTGAAAAGTTTGAAAATTCAACAATATTTATTGTCTCGGACCATGGATTTGGTCCCCTAAATCAAACATTTCATGTGAATGAATGGCTAAGCGAAAAGGGCTACCTTAAACGCAAAAAAGATATTGATAGAAGCATGCGCGCCCGCGCGAAATTAGGGCGGTTTTTTGAAACATTTTACCGCTCTATTGGGAAGAGAATACCATTCACTGACTCTTTACTCCGAAAGATACAGGAACTTGTTGGCCATGATACACTACAAAAAGCAGCTTACAGTCATCTTTCAAAAGACAGACTAGGAAACTTAGTTAACTGGGAAAAAACAAAAGCCTTCGCCGGGGTACACAGCCCTCATTTTGGTCAAATTTACGTTAATTTAGAAGAAAAAATGGAACAGGGGTGTGTTCCAATAGAAGAGTATGAAAACGTTCGAAACTCCATAATCCATGACCTGCGGGAAATATGTGACCCGAAAACTGGAGAAAAAATCAAAATCAAGGTGTTCAAGTCTGAAGAGCTTTATAATGGTGCCTTTTTAAAAAATGCCCCAGACATCGTTTTCTTGATGGAAAATGGAACAGTCGAAATTGACGCAAAATTAGGGTTCAGGAATATATTCGAAAAGGGAAACCCGTTTACAGGATGGACCGGAACACATACTCTGAATGGAGTATTCATTGCTAAAGGTCCTAATATATTCCATGGAGTAAAACTTGAGAAAACAAATATTTTGGACTTGACTCCAACAATTCTCAAAATTTACGGTATACCTGTTCCGGAAGACATGGACGGCACACCAATAAATGATATTTTTATTGATGAATTCAAGGAAAGAAAAATACCTGTACAAGAAGCTAAAATCGAACAACCAGAAGAACACGATGAGAAAGGACTTACAGAAGATGAAAAATCTTTGATAGAGGAACGACTGAGGGCACTAGGCTACATTTCTTAATTTTTACTATCATGCTTTAGAAATGGCGGAAACACCTCTCCTTTGTGAAGACCATTGAGATGTTGTGTTCATTACAGGCTTCCATAACATCGTTATCCTTTATACTACCTCCTGGTTGAACACATGCCTTAACCCCCGCTTCAGCCAATAGATCAATGCTGTCTCTGAAGGGGAAAAAGCCATCTGACGCTAGAACTGAACCTCCTAATTTTTCTTTATGTCCTCTTTCCACTGCCTTCTCTAAGGCGATTTTTACAGCGGTTACTCTGTCTTGCTGACCGGTCCCGATTCCAATAGTTGCTTGGTTTTTGCTTAATACCACTCCATTACTTCTTACATTCATACAGATATACCAGCTGAACATTAAATCCTTGAATTCATCCGCCGTTGGACTTCTTTGAGTTACAACATCCAAATCCTCGACATTCTTAATCCCTGTCAGTAATGGATGGCTTAAGATAACGGAGCCATCGCTTTGCATAGAAAACTGTAGCGGAGATGGTGCTTCCCCTACGTATCGGCTTTGCTCGTAAATATTACCTATTTTAAGGATTCTTAGATTTCTTCGTTTCTCAAAAATTTCTAATGCTGTGTCATCAAAGCCAGGGGCTACCACAGCCTCAACATAGGTTGTCAAAATTTCTCTTGCAGTATCTTCATCCACTTTGGTGTTAAAACCGACTACCCCTCCAAAAGCTGCTAGAGAGTCGCTGTCTCGAGCCCTTTTATAGACTTCCTTTAAANNTTTAAAGGGTCATCTGAACTTCTTGCAACTGCTACGCCGCTCGGATTTAAATGTTTCATTACGCTACATGCGGGTGCAGGGAAGTAGCTTACGATTCTCATACTATTATTAGCGTCTTCGACGTTTGTTTGGCTAAGCCCTCCTTTACCTGTTTTAAGAATTTCCATGTTTCCAACTGTTAAAACGGTGTTTCTAGGTCGATAGAATGCGGCTGGTTGATGCGGGTTTTCTCCGTATCTCAGACTCATAGATTTTTCGTATTCGATTTCTTCTTCACCGATTACGATTTTAATTTTCTCAGGGAGGCCTTCCTCTAATTTCGTTCTGTATATTTTTCTAATATCCTTTGACAACTTTTAACTCTCCAGGTAGTTTGCTATTGCTTTATCGTATTCGAACGTCCTTTTAAATGCGTTTTTAGCCATCATTCTTCTGAACTCTGATGTAGTTTCTCCGTTATTTTCATTTAAAATCTCACATAGCCCAGGATATTCAAAAGGATCAATGATCACGGTAACATTATCATATAGCAATGAGGCTTTTGCTGCAGAACGGATTAAAGTGGGACCTCCAATATCTATGTTATCCGCAGCTTTCTTTAGTCCAGCGTCGGTAGAAACAACTTCTTCGAAGGGATAAAGGTTAACAATCACTAAATTAATGGGTTCGATCCCCTGTTTTTTTAGATACTCATCATGGTCATCCTGCTTGGGATTGAGTAGTAAACCTGCGTGTACCTTAGGATGAAGGGTTTTCACCAAACCACCAGGACTTTCAGGATACCCTGTATAATTGCTTACCTCGGTTAGTAATGGGTATCCTGTTTCTCTAATTTTTTTGGCTGTCCCACCTGAACTGATTACCTCAACATTGAATTTTCTAAGATTGGATAATAGAAATTCAAGTCCCTGCTTATTATATACACTTATTAAGGCTCTTTTTATCATGAAATATTCCTTTCTTAGTCTTCTAATATACTAGGACATTAGCGTTGTGTGAGTGCAAATAACTGCGTCACACGCGTTATTCTTGATAGTTGAAATAAATTGGGCTACTCCAGGCTAATGCACCGTTACTTTGGGTTACTTTTATCCAGTAAGCGTTAACTCCCTTTTTTGGATCTTCGTCTTTATAGGTAAACTCAGCTTCTTTTGGTAAGGGCGTGCTAGGAATTTTTGTTATTTTAATTTTTTTGTTCACTTCCCCTAACTCAATTATTACGGGCTCATCTTCCACGCTGCTTGGCTTAAAACTGAAGGTTTTTGGTTTGGTATAAAATGTAATTTCTGCATCTTCAGGTGCATCAAGTTTCATTATTATGCCATCTGAGTCACCACCGGTAGTGGAATCCCACTCGAGTCTTTGGTTATTGATTCGCTTAATTCCTTGTCCAGGGTAGTCAAATGAGTAACTGTGGTATTCCATTATCCTACCTTTATTCAGGTAGAGACCTCCGGTCCAATCAACTATTTTTGGTCGGCTTTTAACCCTGGCTCCCATCCACTCGATTTTTATTAGATAGCTGTCTTCATTTTCAATATCTTCCGGGTGACGGTGAATTGTTTCTATCCCTCTTTTAACTTCAACCTCGTGTAGTGGTGCTGTTCCAATCACTTTTACCTTGACTTCGGGAAGTTTATTGGATGAGAATTCTTCACCCATATGGTGTTTTCCAATCTTGAAATCTAGGATTATTCGTTCTCCAGTTGTCCCATAACATCTCCTTGCCCAGAAAGCCTCCCATAATCCTTTTCTCGTTAGTTCTTTTGCGTATACTCCCGTATATCCTCCTTGAGTGGTAAATCCCTCAGAGGGCCCTGTTAGACCTGGNNTGGTCTGCAAGTATGGTCATCGCTCGCAGCGATGAAACCCACCTTTAAACCTCTTTTTAGGGCTTCATTTAAAAACCACTCAAAGGTGCCATGATGTGAGTGAACTTCTATTAAGGGTATTCTCTCTGCATCAAAGTAGTTTAGATTCGCATGGCGTCCTCCTATATGTGGAATAGCCAGAACATCTTTTCTCCCGGAGAATTCAGTCCATAGTTCTGAAATAGGATATCGATCTGTCTCTTCATCTGATTTATCGTTAATCAACCATTGGTTACTTCGATGAATTTTTTCGTCATCGTTCAAGAAGTATATGTTATGATCTCCACCGGCGGGGGTCAGGCCAGACCACTCGTATCCAAGGAATAAAACAAAATTTCCCGGGGCATGGTACCTTTTTGTCTTTTCTTGTACTTCCTCCCATAATTCATTAGTTACCTGAAAATCATTTCCTTGCCAGCTCCCGAAATCCATTGCAGCAACATCTCTTAGGAAAGAAAAATACTCATCCACGGTACCCGTGCCAACCGTTTGTTTTGTTTGACCATGCATGTCTCCCCAAAAAAGTTTCAAATCTGGCATTTTTTCAACTACAGATATTGGGTTGGATTCTGCTTCCCTCCCTGAATCATCTTCGATTTTCAGCCTATGTGTTCCAATTTCTCTAAGTTCTATCTTGTCTAGTGATTTGGCTCCTCTATCTTCCTCAATTATCTGGTCTTCACACATAATTTTCTCATTTAGGCTGAGTTTTACTCTCCCTGTGTAATCGTCAGAGCGATTTCCGTAGCTATCGAGGCATCGCACTGTTACGTTAAATGGCTGACCAATTCTAACCTGTGATGGTGCGACTAGATCGATCCTATCTGCTGGGCCTCCTTTTACCGTGATAAAGGGGGAGCCCATTATTTCCTCAAATTTTCCGGTCCCAAAAGGGTCAACAAGTACTTTGAAGATGTGTTCTTCCTCTCGAAAAGTTTGGGCTCTGATTCCGGGGCTTCCTTGACTACGATCCCCGTATAGGATCCCGATCTCATCTCCTTGGCCAAGGGATCCATCCCTAACATCGACCTGTAGGGCTCTTCTAAAAGGGCGGATATGCCCTCTATTACTATAGAAATACTCTAATCTAACTTTTCCAGTTGACCAGATTTTGGTGTATCCTGAGTCTTTTGGATTGTTAAATTGGGGGTTTTGCTCATCTGATACACTTCTTCTTGCAATTCTGAGCGATCCCCCATCGTCTATGCCAATTTTTCCCACATGGTAAATTAACTTCCAAGAACACATGCTGCCGGCTATTACACTTTCCTTGGGCTCTAATTCAGCCCAACCCAGCTCTTCCTTCCTCAATATAATTCTCGAAGAACATTAGATGCTTTGGCGTGAAAACTCTATCGATGCACCAGCGAAAAAAAAAGAAGGGCTATAAAGGTCGGTTTTGTCCAGGGGTTATGATATCGTGTGGTGACATTTCTTGGGATCCTTGGGAGGTAACCAGTGCAAGTCGAGCTTTTTCCCATAGTTCCGTAATGTTTTCTGAGCCTACGTATCCCATGGCTGCTTTTAACCCTCCGATAAACTCCAGTATTATCTCGGATACTGGGCCTCTGTAGGGCACCCATCCTTCAACTCCTTCAGATATTGATTTACTTGGTTGACTGTATCGATCCTGAACAAACCTCTTTTTTCTTGCTCTCGCGCTGCCCATTCCATAGTACTCTTTGTAATAACGTCCTTCTAACGCTACTAACCTTCCAGGGGATTCACTGCACCCGGCAAAGATGTTTCCCATCATTACGCAGCTTGCGCCCATGGCTAGGGCAAGGGCTACATCGCCCGGGTTTCTAATGCCTCCATCAGCTATTATTGGAATGTCTGCTCCATAATCTTTCACAGCGTCCGCAACCTGGCTTGTAGCGAAAAGAAAGTGTTGGAGAACCCGCTCGAGTAACAACACCTGTACTGCATATGCTTCCACTGCCAATGCCTACTCTTAGTCCAGAGATCCCATCTAACGATGTTAAACAATCTTCGGCAGCTTTGTATGTGCCAATGTTACCGACTATGACGTCCGCATTTACTTCCTTTAAGATTTTTTTTGTTGCATCAAAACAGTTTTTGTTATGGAAATGGGCAACATCGATCACGATCAAGTCGACAAACTCGTCTAAGGATTTAGCTCTGTTCAAGTCAAATGGACTGACCGCTGCGGCGCAAATAAGATGTCCTTCATCGTCTCTTAAGGCGTTTGGATATCTCCCTTTAAGGGTGATATCTTTCATAGTAATTAGTCCCTTGACATCCTTTTTGTCATCGATAATTGGCAGTTTTTCTATTCGATGTTCGTGTAGAATCTTTTTTGCTTCATCTAAGCTAGTATCTTCAGTTCCTGTAACAACATCATGCGTCATTACATCTTTAATATAGAGGTTGGGATCGGCAAGCCGTACATCCCTCCAGGTTACTATCCCCACTAGTTTAGCTTCATTTTCCACCACTGGAAAACCATGTATTCCATGTTCTTCCATTAGCCCTAAAAGTTCCTCAACTGTTGCATCGGGCTTTACAGTTATTACGTCCCGAATAACAACGGCCTCTGCCCTCTTCACGGCTCTTGCCATAGCAACCTCTTCGTTGGTGCTGCAGTTTCTATGCAAAACTCCTATGCACCCTTGCCTTGCCAAAGCAATTGCCATGTCGCTCTCGGTAACCGTATCCATGGGTGAACTGATGAATGGAGCGTTTAGTTCTACGTTTCTTGTTACTCTAGTAGCAACGTCGGCTTCATTTGGCTCTAATGTGGTCCATCCGGGTAATAGAATAACGTCATTAAATGTCAGGGCATAATCCGCGTTCTTAAACTTATCACGGAAACCCAATTCAATACACCATAAGCCTATTTTACAAGTGACTAACAGTCAATATTTATATATCTTATGATTACCCGCGCGAACCCGTCCTATTTACTCCTGCAAATTCTCGCGCCTATCATTGCATAGGTCTTAATCGAGTCTAAATAGTCAACAACCTTAACGTGGTCCTGATCAGTATGGGCAAATCTTTCTTCCCCTGGGCCAAATCCAATAACTGGTAAACCCAACCAACTGTAGAACCTTCCGTCGGTGGCGAATGTCCAAGTCTTCTTCACTAATTCTTTGTTTAATGTTGTTTCAATGATCTGGCTAATTTCCTCAACCACTTGGAAATTTTTAGGATCAGTATAAAACCCAGTAAATCCTCTTCTCCCCATCAATATTGGAGTAGGCATTACCATCGCTTGAAAATCTGGATCAACTGATTGTAATCTCTTAATTATTCGATCAAGCTCGTCCTTGAGATCCTGTGAAGAAAAATTTGGAGTATTCCGACAATCCAAACTAAACTCGCATTTTTCTGGTACAACGTTTAAGGCTTTTGGCCAGACTTCAATCTGGGTAATAGCGAGGCTCGTCTTCCCGTATATTTGATGAGATGGTAATCTATCTATTAAATCGGAGCGTATTACCTTTATCATCTCAAGTGCTTTGTAGAGAGCGTTCACGCCTCTTTCAGGTGCGCTTGCGTGACAGCTTTTGCCCTTGACTATTACGCTCATCTTCATACTTCCTCTATGCCCAAGGGCGAGGTCCATGTTTGTGGCCTCGCCTACTACTATGATATCCCCGAGAAAATGGTCATCCTGTATTGTTGAAAGGGTTCCTGCTCCTCCCACTTCTTCTTGAGTAACTCCTGCAATTTTATAATCGCCAGAAAGATTTATCCCTAAATCTGTTAATGCTGCCCCCGCCATTATCATCGCAGCTACTGCTCCTTTCATATCCGATGCTGCTCTACCGTAGACTACCTTTCCTTCAACGCCAACTTCTTTACCATCAATAATCTTTCCTGAAAATGGGTCTATCATGTCTCCAGTTGGAACATGGTCAATATGGCCATTCATAAGAAGGTCTCTGCCTTTACCACTTCCTCTGATAACCCCCATAACGCTTTCAGTTTCGTTAATTTTTGAAAAATCGTACCCGAAATCAAGCATTTTAGAATACAAAAAATTAGCTAAATCTTTCTCTAGACCACTTGGGCTTGGAATCTGAATAATTTCCTGCAGAAAGCTGATTGCTTCTTTCTTTTTATTACTTATCCATTTGGATAATTCCTCATTCAGAGAATCCATACAGAAGAATATTATTTTATTTTAAAAAGAATTCTTTATTACTCCTCTATGGTAATTGCGTCACCAGGGCATATTGCTTCACAGCCTCTGCAGGCAATGCAATCATTTTCATCCTTAACCTGTATCTTTTCTTGAGCTTCAAAAACCCCCATTGGGCAAATATCCACGCAATTGTTGCAAAGAATACATTTTTCATGATCAATATTTATCGTCGGCATCGATACCATCCTTTTTCCATATTGTTGATTTAAATAATTTTCTTGTTATTAATTCAGGGTTTTAAGGATTCTTTCAACCCGCATTAATATCTCATTTCTTCTCCGACTTGTCCTATTACGTCTGTCAAAATAGTTTCTCCTAGAGATCCTGCCTGCATTATACCTGTTCTCTAGATTCCTCAAGTCGTTTTCAAGTTTAGATAGACCAGAGAATACTCTTTTTAGATTTTGAATCTTTTGTTCTGTTTCTTGGTCCTCTATTCTGACCGAAGCCTCCAGTTCCCTTAATGAGCTAGATACCCTAGAGCTCCTCCTAGCGATCTCAGCGGATCTCCTCTCATAGTCTCCCCGGCTTATATCTTCCTCAGAATATTCCGTGTCTAAGTTAACAAGTTCCCTTAAAATTTCCGCGCGTTCATTATATCGCCTTATCAACGCTTCTACTCCCACCTCTTCCACTTCTTCTTCAACTTTTATCTGCGTTTGGGGGATTCTTCTGGGGGCTCGGGGGGCTCTACCCTTCCTGATTCTTAAATAATATACCGCTACAACTGAAACTACCAAAAGCACCACTAAACCCAGGGGAACAGCAAGGCTACTACCCGTGCTTCCAAGCTCGTATATTAAATTCACATTTTTCTGTTCAGAAGGTAAAATATTTTCATAACTTTGGATCACATGGATCCCTTGATCATCCTCATGAACTCTTGCACCCTCCATCAATTCGATTACCTCACTCCCATCTGGAAGAACAATTCGCATCTGAAGGGTCTCAACGAATAGTGGGAAAATTGGAGTAATGAAATCTAAATCTCTATTGCCGTTCCTATTAACATACAGACTCTCCTCTACCCAGTAGAATATGGTAAACTCCCATTTTGAGCCATTTAATAATGCTAATCTTGGTTCAATCCACGCAAATAAATTTCCGTCAGAAGAGTTAGAATCGACATCCAAGGGACCTACCTTGTCTCTAGCCTGAATATTAGTTGCACCATCGAGAACTGGAACTCTAAAATCAAACAATGGAGAGCCTAGATTTTTTATTCTAACGGTTTCCTGGATCAGAAGTTCCTGTGATTTAACCTGAATTTCATATTCAAGCAATTCACAAACTGCCATGTATATATTTTCTGGAAGGACATAGGCAATTTCTATTGACTCATAACTAAATGGAGGTATATTTTGGGCCTCATGTGTTATGGTCACTCTTCCATTATCCGTCGTATTCCCAAAATCTATCTGGCTCGTAATGTTCTCTAGTATCAAATCCTTTGGTAACATTAGCTCAAAAGAAAGCTGATCAATCTCTGACTCAATTACCGGATAAACGGGTATCGAAGATAAATAATTCAATCCCAAGTATTCACTTAAATTTATAAAACCATAAAAGACTTCAATTTCAAGATCGCCTTCATCCATTATTTTAACAGGATCAGAAAATGTTAACTCGAAACCTGAGACGTTCCCGACCTTTGCCAAATTAGCTGTTGTTGGTATCTCTTTCCCATTACTGAATACTTCAAAATCATGTTTAATATCAGAAAAGTCTTCGTTAAAACCTAGAAAGAGGCTGGATAGCTGAACCGTTTCACCGTTACTAACCCCCATTTCAAAGGCGTCCTTTACAAACAATATTCCGTCAATTGTTAATTCAACCTCCCTATGGACGTGAATAGTCGGAGAAACATCATTACTCTGCGAACTTGATAAAGGAATAAATGTTAAAATTATCAGAAAAATCAATGTAAGGCACTTTTTCATAGTCAAGTTTTAGTCAACTCCGATTGAGCTCTCTTCTCCATTTAAGATAGGAAGTTAAAAGGTCTAAACATATTTAAGCTATCAGAATCTGCCTACTCCCAAAGATAACCTTCTTGGTTAAACACTCATGCATGCGTGCAAAACAAATATTGCTGTTTATGTCAGGTTTAGAAAATGACTTAAGAAAAGTGAATGATAAGCATTAAGCAGTAATCAAACGACGCGCGCCTAAATAAAATCAATTTCTAGCAATAAATAAAGGGTGAAAATGGCTGTAAAAGAGGTTTGTTAACCCTTCAATTTTTATAGGTTAAGTATATTTAGTTCCTCTACATTTGAAGAAAGTGTATCGTATTAAGGAGAAATATAATGAACAAAACACACTCGTATCTACCAAATAGTGTTCCTGAAATAAAGGAACAGATGTTGGAGAAAATCGGAGTAAAAACAATAGATGACCTTTTCTCAGTAATTCCCGAATCATTAAGGTTTGACCGTGAGCTTGATGTGCCGGGGCCTTATGGAGAGGCTGAGGTTAAAACCTTAGTATCCAATACTCTGGATAAAAACTCCACTCTTAAGTGCCCTCCTTTTCTTGGAGGGGGTGTCTGGCCTCATTATGTGCCAAGCATAGTAGATGAAGCAGTTTCCCGAGCAGAGCTTCTCACAAGCTATACGCCCTATCAGCCTGAAATAACGCAGGGAATTCTTCAAGCTATATTCGAATATCAAAGCCTTCTGTGTGAACTTGTTGGAATGGATGTCTCAAACGCAAGCCTATACGATTGGGCAAGTGCTTTAGGGGAGGCGGCTCGTTTGGCAAGCAGACTCAACAGGCGTAAAACTATAATTGTTCCTTATTTAATAAGCCCGGAAAGGCTCAACGTGCTTAGAACATACATAGAGCCCGCTGGAATGAACGTTGTTCAAGCTGACTATGACAGGACAACAGGGCAAATCGACTTGGAGGATTTGAAGGAGCACATGAATGATGACGTAACAGCTGTTTACGTTGAAAATCCTTCATATTTAGGATACCTTGAGGAGAAAGTTGAAGACTTGGCTGAAATAGCCCACGATAATAAATCATACTATGTTGTGGGCGTTGATCCAATGTCTTTGGGTATAGTTAAGCCCCCAGGAGAATATGGTGCAGATATTGTGATCGGAGAGGGGCAGCCCCTTGGCAACCATATGAACTATGGTGGTCCCCTACTGGGTATGTTGGCCTGCAAACACGATAATAGGATGATCAGGCAGATACCCGGGAGAATAATAGGTCTAACTTACGAGGAATCCGGTGAAGAAAGACAAGGCTACGTTATGACCCTTCAAACAAGGGAGCAACATATTCGTAGGGAAAGAGCCACATCAAACATTTGCAGTAATGAAGCCCTGAACTCAATCGCTGCAGGAGTATATCTAGCTTTAATGGGCCCCAGCGGCATGAAAGAAATTGGTGAATTGATTACCAGTCGCGCCCATTACGCCATGAGGCGGATAGGTGAACTTCCAGGTGTAAGGGCTCCTATCTTCAACAGCTACCACTTCAAAGAGTTCACAGTAGACTTTGGTGACACGACTGTGGAGGAGATCAAAGAAGCATTGAAAGCAAACCAACTCCAAGGCGGAGTCTCATTAAAGTCAGCCTTCCCTGAACTGGGTGAAACAGCCCTTTTCTGTGTAACAGAGGTTCACAGTAAATCAAACATAGACACTTTAGTACAAGTTCTCAGGGAGGTTCTTGAAAAATGACTCTACGTAAATATCGTCAAGCAGATTGGCGGGAGCCCCTGATCTTTGAACTAAGCAGAGATGGCAGAATCGGCTTCAATGTTCCAATGATTGAACCTGAAGTAAGTGATGCCGTGCCAGATGTAACAGAACTGGTACCTCTGAATCTTCAAAGGGACATACCGCCACAACTGCCAGAAGTAAGTGAAATACAAGTACTGCGACATTATGTGCGTATCTCTCAGATGAACTACGGTGTAAACGCCGGGTTGATCTACCCCCTCGGAAGCTGTACAATGAAGTATAATCCAATCATCAACGAGGTGCTTGCTGGAATGCCAAAAATGACTGGTGTACACCCCTACCAAGACGAATCAACAACTCAGGGAACCCTTGAGATGATGTACAACTTTAAGCAACACTTCCTGGAGATAACCGGTATGGATGATGGGACCTTACAACCAGCAGCAGGAGCACATGGTGAGTGGACTGGTATCATGTTAATGAGGGCGTATCACGCTGATAGAGGAGAACTAGAGCAGAGAACTGAGATTATAGTCCCTGATTCAGCCCACGGAACAAACCCTGCAAGCGCTATGATGGCAGGATATAAGACCGTTGAGATACCCAGCACTGATGGAGGAACCGTTGACATCGATGCACTAAGTTCAGTAGCAGGAGAAAAAACAGTGGGGATAATGTTGACAAACCCCAGTACCTTGGGTATCTTTGAGCATCAGATAGAAGAGATCTCAGAAGTCATGCATGAATCTGGTGGACTGATGTACTATGATGGAGCAAATCTAAACGCAATTATGGGAAAGTGCAGACCTGGTGACATGGGATTCGACATCGTACACGTAAACCTTCATAAAACATTCAGTACACCCCACGGTGGAGGGGGCCCCGGCTCAGGACCCGTAGGCTGCAAAGACTTTCTAAAAGAATATCTTCCAATTCCAACAATCGAAAAAGAAAACGGCGTCTACTCATTGAACTACGATAGGCCAAAATCAATCGGAAAGGTTCATGGATTCCATGGAAACGTAAACGTGGTTCTCAAGTCATACGCGTATGTACTGGCTTTGGGTGGATCTGGACTGAAGGAAACCTCCGAGGTAGCTGTGTTGAACTGTAACTACATCGCAAGCCAACTTAAGAAGGTGAAAGGTTTAACCCTTCCATTCACTCCCGAAAAACTTAGAATGCATGAAAGTGTCTTCAGTGCTTCACAGATGGACGCTGACACAGGGGTTAGAGCGTTAAACGTCTCAAAGAAACTTCTTGACTACGGTTTACACGCACCCACCACCTATTTCCCTCTAATAGTTGATGAAGCGCTTATGATAGAACCCACAGAGAGCGAACCTAAAGAGAACTTGGACTCCTTCATTGAGGCTCTTCAAAAAATCAGTGATCTTGCATACAGTAACCCCGAGGAGGTTCTTAGTGCACCACACAATACCACAGTAAGCAAACTGGATGAACCAAGGGCAGCACACCCAAGGACAATCTGTCTGAGCTGGAGAAGATACTGCTCCCTCCTCGAAGAGGAATAACAAAGAACACTCTTTTTATATTTAGGTAAAGAATAGCCGTTTAGGAACACCAATGTCACTGAACGGCATACTATTTTTCTCTCAGATGCTAGAATTTTCTTTTCTACAGACGCCTCCCTTGGCAACGTACTTTATAATGTTTTTATCACTTGGTCTTGGCCTCGCAACAAGCCTTGTAAACCGGATGTTTATGGATTTAAACGAGTACAGGGAAATGACTATTGAAAGTCAACGAGTCCGGCAGGAACTTATGGAAGCGATGAGAAGTGGGAACCAAAGACGCATTGACAGGGCTCAGAACAGACAAAAACAGCTCATGAGTAAGCAAAATCAGATGACCATGGGCAGAATGAAAATTTCTTTATTTTTCATGATACCATTTATCCTTATTTGGCAGGTGTTAACTCGTTTTTTCGGGGGTATAACAATAGCATTATTCCCATTTGATATGCCCCTTATTCCACAAAACTTCTCAGTAGCAAACTGGTACATCCTATGCAGCCTCACTTTCAATATAATTATCAGCAGAGTCCTTGGTTTAACATTCGAGATTGATCCAGAAGATATCTGAGGCTCAACATAATGGCAAAAACCGATGAAAAAGGTCTTGTCATAACCGTTAGCGGTCCACATGGGTCAGGTCGATCCAGTCAGGCACAATATCTTTCTCAAAAGTTTTGTCTACGTTATATTTCAACTGGTATGCTTTTCAGGGAGATGGCTGAGAAGAGAGGTCTTTCGATGGAAGAAATGTCAAAGCTGGCGGAAGAAAACTTCGACTTTGATAATTATCTAGATGAAAGGGCCAAAGAAGAATCAGCGAAAGGTGGTGTGGTGATCGATGCTACTCTTGCTGCCTGGGTTGCTACGAACCCTGATCTAAAAATATATCTTTGGGCAGAGTTCGATGATCGCGTTCAGAGAATAGCTGAAAGAGAGGGGCGTCCATTAGAAGAAGTCATAAAGGAGACGAAGATACGTGAATCATCTGAAAAAGACCGTTTTCAGAAATACTACAAGATAGACATCGATGAACTTTCTGTGTATGATGTTGTTTTAAACACTAGCCTCTTTTCCTTAGAGGCTACATCAAAAATACTTGGAAAAACAGTTTTGGAATACAAGAAATCAAAATCTTGCTCCAGCAAATGTAATTAACCCCGTTTCGTATGCTCAATGTTGTTATGGACGCCCACTTAATTATTTAAATTTCTAAATATTTAATAACTTGAATAAATAATGGGTACGAAATGACGTTAACAATAGAGATCATAGGTGTTGAACCGGCTTGCTACAGGTGTAAACAAGCCTTGGAAAACGCTGAGAAAGCAGCTGCTAAACTTAGAGCGGGTGGAGTCGACGTAGCCGTCAACAAGTTGAATGTAATGGAAAAATCAACAATGGACCGGTTCGGAGTTGTTCGCACCCCCGCAGTAGTTGTTAACGGAGTAATCAAGATTATGGGCAAGGTACCTGACCCAGGGGTAATAGAGAGAATTATTCGTAAGGAACTATGACATGGAGATTCCTGGTNNTAATGCTTGCTATAGTTATCGCAGTTACTTTATTGATGGCTTGGAGCATCATCATCAAGCTTAGCTTTATGCCTACTTCTACATCCGAATACCTTAGGACTTTACCCCTTTGGCAAATACCCTTACATTACATATGGGATTATGCTCAACACGGATGGTTGTGTCTAAGCTTTGCTTTCATAGTAAGTGGCTTGTTCCAGGAGTTTATCCCCCAAGATATTATGCTGAAATACATGAGTAGTGGGGATTGGAGAGCCTACCTATTTGCTACACTGCTCGCACCGGTTTTCTGTGTTTGCAGCTGCACAATGGTTCCGATTTTCGGTGGTTTAGTATACGCTGGAAGTGGTATAGGCCCCGCCTTAACCTTTCTTCTTGTTGCCCCGGCAAATAATCTGCTAGCTGATATTATTACGGTGCAGGTTATGGGATGGCCAATTGCTCTGGCTGACATAGTTGCAGGGGCAGTAAGTGCAATAATCATTGGATACGTTGTAAGTAAGACCCCTTGGGGAAGGAGTTTTGAGACAATGTTCAAGTCAAATAATGAGGTCTCGGCTGATATTGATCTATATGTCGAATCATTCGATGAACGCCTTTGGAACTCATTCAAGTTTGGAGGGCAGATGGCGAGGCAGATCCTTCCCACCTTTATCGTGGGATTAATTATCGTAAGCTATTTTCAAGCATTCTTCCCTGAAGGGATTGTAAGAAATTTGATGACGGGACCCCGTGGAGTAGTTGTTGCAGCACTTCTGGGAGGGCCCCTATATACTCCTACTCTAATAGAGGTAGTACTGGGAAAGGCGTTAATGGACCTTGGAATGAGCCCGGCTGCGACAGTCGCATGGTTGATGGGTCAGCCCTACGATTTACCGAACAGTATGAGTGCCTCCAAAGTGGTGGGATGGAAGATAGTAATAACTTACGCTGTCTTAGCTTTCATATCCGCAATTTTCTCAGGGATGATTTATGGCGTGTTAACTGGAGGGTTTTGATGGTTGAAACATCTGCTTTGATTGAAATAGATACAGAAGTTCAGGATAAAACTGCACGATTGTTAAAAGTCTTGGGAGACCCGAACAGAATCAAGATTGTCAAGTTACTCGCAGGAGGAGAACTTTGTCAATGCGAGATCATCCCGGTAATTGGGCAGAGCCAACCCACAGTTAGCAGGCACCTCAG
>JABAHP010000032.1_pt1 | contig 17837 bp, 22 predicted proteins | sample 7062081 | NCBI WGS metagenome assembly JABAHP01 (sample SAMN14534357, study PRJNA622989) | marine sediment metagenome | biome: marine biome [ENVO:00000428]; feature: marine pelagic biome [ENVO:01000023]; material: deep marine sediment [ENVO:00002113] | place: India: Gulf of Kutch | collected...
CGGACCCGTTATGCGCAATGCCATAAATATTTTTGTTCTTCGGATTCGCTCGCTCAGTCCAATTGATGCCGTCCGGGCTAGTGATTATGTACGCATCGGTACCGTCAAGGCTGCCACAAGCTACAAACTGCGTCCCGTCGTGCGCGATTGTCGCCAAGGTTCTGTTCTTTGGATTGCTGCGTTCAGTCCACGTGATGCCGTCTGGACTTGTCACGATGTACGCGTCGGTACCGTCGGCAACTCCGACGGCAACAAACAGATCTCCGCCGAATGCTACGCTATACAGGATTTTCGCTTTTGGGTTGGAACGCTCTCCCCACGTGATACCGTCGTACGACGCCAAGATCAGGGCGTCCGTTGCGTCAGCCTGTCCAACGGCAACGTAGTTACCTTCGCCATCTGATGTGACGCCCCATAGCGCCAGGTTGACATTTGGCGGATCCTGTTGGTACCACTCATCACCAAGCCAAACAACATCACCTTGCGTATGCAATGGCGTCAGGTTGGCAATCGTCCACTCCAGTAGGTCATCGTTGTCGCCGTGGATCGCGATGACGCGCCAATAGAATGACCAGCCTCCACTCGTGTTGTTGGTGAGCGCATCGCCGACTGGCGAGCCGGCTACGAACGGTGAATACTCCCTATGCTTGACGATTACCGTGTAGCCGACGCCGTCCGCGAGCTCGGTGAAAAACGTTGCTGTCGGGTCGTCGTTTCCCAGCAGCTTTCCGTGGATCGCGGCACGCCTGCCCGCGACGGTAGTTGGCGGGGTTGGGTTGTCTCCGGGCAGGCCAAGCACGCGCTCCCAATCAGGGATGAGCTCGATCATCGTCGTCGGGTCGAACTCGCGCAACAGGTCTTGGCCTCTCAGATACACACGATAGAACTGATAGCTCATGGCACGGAGCAGCGAATAGAAATCGGAGTCGTCCTCGAACTTCCAGGCGCGACCAGTGGGCAGCAGGGCGCGCAGCATTGGCGCATACATTTCGCCCAACGCGTCGAATGGCGCGCTGACGTAGCTGGTCGACGTAACGTCGGCGTAGATGTTGTCCAGGGCCATCAGTCGATCCCAATCATCAGCTCTCCATCAGGGAAGTTGGGCTGGTCTCCGCTGCTGAACGTCTTGTCGCTTACCTCGCTGCCTCCCGCATCGAGCAACGGTCCGAACGCCAGCAGGTTCGCTCCGCCGCCAGATCCATCCCAAATCCCCCAACCATTGACGCCAGTGAGGTCTGCTGTCAGTGCTGTAAATGTGACTGCCCCGTTGTTCACCCTGTAGGTGACGTCACCGCTCGTCGCGTACGTCCACGACTGCCATGCTTTGCGCGCGTAGCCGGACCCGCTGCACTCGGTGCCTCCGGTGCCAGCGTCTGCCGTCGGCGTGACGGTAAACAGACCGACATAGACGTCTGTCCCGTTCGGCAACAGCGCGGATAGAGCTTGCTGTTCGGCGTAGTCTGTGAGTCCACTCATAGCGTTAAACCCATGTCACTGTGCCCATGACCGCGATCTGTCCGGTCGTGAATGTCGGAGCCGCAGCCGGTACTGTCATTGTGTGGTCGGTTTCTCCTTCGGCGAGAGATATCGCCTCGTTGAGCTGAGATAGCGGGAACGACACGCCATTGGCAGACGCCTCTCTTAGTATGTACGCCTCAAGCTCGGCTTCTATCGCAGCACGCACAGCCGCTGTGTCTGGCGTTACCGAGATGGTGAAATCGACGGTCACAGGTGTCGGCGCGTAAACGGTCACGTCAGCGGTGATCGGAGCCACGGTATCCAGGTAGTCCTGGACTGTCTGCACCTCGGATGCGTCTGGAATGATCGTGCCCGATTTGTCGTCCATCACGAAATACACTGCAACGGTCCCCAGGCCATCGGCGTTGGCGACCTCCCACGCGCGTGTCGTTCCGGCTACCTCGAGCGCCCATGCTACGTAGTCGCCTGGACCGCCACCGCTCGGCGGAGTCGACATCCTGGCGAGCAGCCTGCTCAGCAGGCTCGCGTCGGTCTCCGTGTCGTACCCGCCGTCGATATCGCTACCGGTCACCGTGGCATCCGTATCGATGCCGGACACCGGGGTGACCAGGGAGACTGTCGAGCCGACGTCAAGGTTTCCGTCGGCTCCTGCCGTTTGAGCCTCGACGTCGGCCGTTGCCTGACCACCGCTGATCGTCACGTCACCGTCCTGGATGTACACGACTCCAGCGGCCGTCTGCCACTCCGTCTCATCAGGGCACACAGTCGTATTGGTCCCGGTGACCAGGATCTGTCCTGATGCCTTTGTCGCCGCGACTACGTCTTTGCCCCAGATCGACGCCCAGCGCCGCGCGTATTCTGCCTGCGCTGTGTCAGGCATGAGTTGCCTGGACAGCCACACGAGGTGACCGTGGGCCGAATGGGCAGCGCCGGCGACGACCCTGGCGAGTACGCGCTCAACGCTGCGACGCAGCGACGCCACGGCGCCAGGAAGCCTCGTCTCGATGTCAGACTGCGACCTGGAGATCAGGGTGGTCAACGACGGTCTGCTGAACGCCATGCTAGAGCTCCTCCAGATGCGCCGACCACACGCCTTCCCATCTGGTGGCCGGCCTGGTCGGCCTCGTGACTGACACCCGGAACGTCAGCGCATCGTAGCCGCGCTCCAGGCCTGGGATATCGCTCGACGTCGAACGCCACACGCTCACGTCGACTGCCGCGGCTATCCCGTCGTCGACGAGCCATTGCACGGCTTCGAGCGCATACGACTTTGCAAGATTGAGCGTGCTCTGAGATGCCTTGGATCGATTCAGAAGCCACAGCCTGGAACCGATCAGATCACCGGCCTCGTCGCGTGGGCCCAGGCCATCTCCCCACCAGCCCTCGCGATTGCTGTGCGGCTCCGGCAGCGTGTCGTCGTCGTCAGCCCTGCGGCGGCTGAACAGGGAGATGAACACAGCGGTGTTCAACAACTCGCTGGTCGCGATCTGCCCGTCGCGCTCAATGTCGACGAGCTGAGTGGCGTTATCGTAGGTCAGCTGTATCATTCGGCTTTGGTTTTCGTGGCTGCAACTGAACTCGGTGAATGCGGGGTAAATCCGCCAAGCGTTGTGCTTGCCTGCGTGTACGTACCGCCGGCTGCAACACCAGGGTGCACGTGTGCAACTAACAGACCCTTGAGCGTATCAAAATCAGCTTTCACGGCCTGCAGCTCAGAGAGCACGTCGGCGGCAAGCGCCACGAAGTCCGATGCGCTTTTGGCGCCGAGATGGACGATGTCGTTGCCGCTGTCGAGATACACACGCTCCCCTTTGTCGGTGTACAGACAGACGTCCCCCTCCGCCATATCAGTCGGCCGATGTCGCCTGTCGTTAACACGCGCGACGACTTTATGACCGGCGTTTGCACCGACGGTAAGGCACAGCACCTCCGCGTCGACGAATGGATGCGATGTCAACCCGTAGTCCTCGAATCGCTCCACCTCGTCGCTCAGCCTGTCGCTCGTCAGCTCCACTTGGAGCCCCTGGCACATCAGCGCATCGTTGACGATCTTGATCGACCCGCGCAGTACCATCCCGCGGACCTGCCTGATGAGCGGCGCCACGATGCGCTGAACGTATGACTGGAGGCCCAGCATCAGTACAGAGACCCCTTCTTCTTTTTTGGCGGTGGCAGTGGCTGGATATCGAATGCCTCTGGGAACGTCAGCGAGAGCTCCGTGGTAGACCCAGACGACTCGCTGAGTTGCTGAGTTGCCTCCACGATGAGCAGCTCGTCGTCAATGCGCAGTCGCGTGTCGACTACGCGGATCAACGTGTTCGGGGCCCATAGACCATCGTCGTGTTCCCACCCCTGCACGGTGTAGGTGATCCGTTTGGCCCGACCAGCCCTGACGTTGCGCTCCCAGTCCGCGCGCTTCTGCAGCTCCGAGCCACTGTCCTCGTCGTCTGCTGTGATGACCGTTGGTCTGTACCTGGTGACACCGTCGTCCGTGCTCGACCTGGAGATGCTCGTGGACTTGCCGTACAGATTGTCGTTGCCGGCCATCTGCGCCTTGACCTTGTAGCTTGAAAACCGGTCTTGCGCCGTCGTTCTGCGCCCCCCGCTTTTGACGTTGCTGCCGTAGCGTAGCTGCGTTTTGACCTTCGACGTGCCAACCCGGTCGATCAGCAGATTGCCGTTGGCGTCGGTGAGCAGGAACACGCCACGCCGCTTGGCCGCTCTACTCAACGCCTGGAACACGGTTTCGCCGTCATCTAGTTCGAACAGTCGGAACCGACGACCAACGTCGACGTTGGCGTTCACGAGCACGCCGAACGGCTCGCACAGATCCTCTGCAATCTGCAGCAGTGTGCGATTCCGCCACTTTCCACCGCCGTGTACGGCCGCGCAGTCAACCAGGTCCCCTGTCGACGACAGGCCGTCTGCCGACAGCGAATGATCCCGGTCGTCGTAGTCGATGGCGTCGGCGACTATCCACCCGTTAGTGATCTGCACCCCCGCGTAGGACAGAGCGAACGCGTCGCCGGTTTTGATCGGAATTTGTTCCTCCGCGTCTTCCCACCGGTCGACAAACGTCACGGCAAACGAATGGGCGAGTTGCTCCATGCTGCGCGTGACCCGCAGCGATTTCCAGCCGTAGTAGACGTACCCGCCAGCATGCAGCTTGAAATCACTCATCAGAGAGCACCTCAAGCGCGGCGCCGAACGGCACGCGCAGCGGGTCGCGAATGTTGTTGCGGGCGATCAGATCGGCCTCGTACGCAACATCGCCGTAGAGCTGCTGTGCGATGACCAGCGCCGGCAGGGTTGCCTGCGGCGTGTACTCGACGATACGTGGCAGGTCCTCGGCAGCCTCGGCCAAATAGGCCGCGAGCGCCGTGCGCAGGTCAACGAGCGGTCCGTAGACGTCGTCCGCAACCGTTTCCTGCAGGGTGTCGAGCTCCTCAAAGATCTCGTCCCTGATCTCCTCCGATTTAGTAGCCGACGTGAACGGGATCGTCGATATTGTGCGGCTGACCTCGGCCACCGCGACGGTTCTCACGTACAGATCTAGCGCCTCCTGATTGACCGCCTGCTGGGCGACCTGCGTCGATGATGCGTCGAGCTCATCTTCGTCGAGACCCATGCCGATGGAGTCCCTGTAGGCCCTCATGACGAGCTCAACCCTGGAGTCGCCGGACGCCGGGTTGGATGCGCTAGCGGCCGTGATCGGCGACCCGGCCACGTCGCCAAGCGCCTCGACCGCCTCGTCGAAGTAGCTCTGCCAGGCGCTGGTCAGAGTTCCGGCGGTGGCCAGCGTGTCGGCAATGATGCCCAGCATGGACGAGGCGATGACGCTCGGAGTGCGGACCAAGTCGGTTGCTGTCGAGATCACCTCGGTAATTGAATCACCTATGGCGTCCGCGACGTTCATCGCCGCGTTGACATAGCCGGTGATCTCCCGCATCTCGGTGACGGCCGTGGTCAGCAGTTCCGCGGCAGCCGTGGCAACCGTCGCCGCGTAGTCAGTGACGTCGAAGGCGTCCTCGAAGGCCTCGGCCGCCGCCGTATTGCAGGCTTCAACTGCGATTTCGAGTTCAGACGCCGTGTCGGGCTCGACCACGGGCGCCAGCGTGTCCGCGACCTCGAGCATCGGGATGGTGAACCGAGCCAGGCCACCATCCCTAAACGCCTCCTGAAGCCTGAACTTGCCGTTGACGATTACCGTCAAGCTGCCCCAATATGGGTGGATCAGCGGCCCAGGACCAGCTTTCTCGAGCGCCGTACGCAGAGCATCGCGCTCGCCGAAGTAGTCGCTGCCGAGGATGTACGCCTCGACGTTTACCACCCTTGGTTCTAACCCATTATCCTCGCTGCCAACGTCGTTGCGCCCCGGAAATCTGTGGATGACGGTCCGTCTCCCGCCCTCAAGGGTCGACGTGTCGACGTAGAACTCGACGCCCCGGAACGACCCTTTGCCGTCCAGATGCAGATCGTCATACCATGTCACGGCGTCACCATCGCAAACCCGGTGTCAATCGCCAAACCAATTCCACCCTTGGACTCGGCTCGCGTGACCCTGGTCGGCTGGTCGGACTCGATCTTGATGCCGATCTCTCCTCCGACCTGCTGGGCACCGGCCCCCGCTACGGCCGGCCTGGTTACCTGCTGAGCTGCCGTCTGCAGCTGTCCGGACCCAGTGCCCCCCATGATGCCCATGTCCTGCAACAACGTGCGCGGGTCGAACAGTTCGGCCATGGTGCTGAGCACGCCGGACTCGCCGATCGCTTCGGTGATGCCCCTCATCCCCTCGGCGAAATCGAGCTCGTCCCAATGCTTGACGAGTTCGATAATTGCCAGTGTGATGGCACCGATGGCCGCGGCGATGACCAAAAACGGAGCAGCCGCGGCGAGGGCCGCCGTCGAGCTGGCCCACATCTTCGCGATCCAGGCAATCATCGCCGGAATAGCCCGCGTCCAAATCGTGACCGCGAACGCCTTGATGGCTGGCACTACCGTCGCCCAGATACCGGCGGCAAAGATTGTCATAGTGGGCGCCAGCCGCATCAGCATGGCCAGCGTCCACCGACCAATGGCCGGCAGCACCCTGGTCCAGATGGCAACCGCAAATGCCTTGAGTCTCAAAATGGTCCACCGCAGGGCGCCTCCTAACAACTCGACACCAGTCTTGTTGGATCCGAGCGCGATGGCCATTACGCCCAGGGCCGTGCTCGCCGCCGTGGCAGCGAACATCAGACCCGCAAGCCCGGTTGCCAGGAGAGCGGTGACGCCGATGGTTCCAACAATCGCTTTCGTGGCATTCGGGTTGCTCTGTGCAAACTCATTCATTTTCGACACGACGCCTGCCAGCGTTCTGTATAGCGTTTTCATATTCGCGTCCATCGTGTCGCCGACATTGATGTTGAGCGTGTCGATCGATGAGCTGAGCTCCATGGCGGCTGTCTTCGTGTTGTCACGCATGATCCCGCTCATGGTCCTCAAACCGCCGGTCGCCTGCCTTACATCCCTGTCCAGCTTTCGCATTTCGTCGCCGCCAATCTTATCCATCAGCTCGGCAACAGCAGGAGCTGCCTCACTCCCAAAAACGCGGCCCAGGATCGCCAGTTGTTTCCTGTTGCTGAGACCCTCGATCTTGTCCGCTATGTCGGCGAGGATTGCCACAGGTTTGCGCATTTGAGTAGTACCGTTAACAACCTCCTCGATCTGCAGCCCGAGCTCCTGCATGATACCGCGGCCCATCCTCCTCGGTGCGGCAAGGCGAAGCAGTATGGCATTGAGAGCCGTTCCGCCGCGACTCCCCTCCTTGGAAGCGTTCCCGAGGATCCCGGCCATGACCGCAGTATCCGCGAGACTCATCCCTGCCTTTTTCGCTGTGGACCCAACGTATGAAAACGTCTCCCCCAAACCCTCAATTGACGTCTTTGACCCGGTCATCGTCGTGGCCAGAATGTCCCCGACGCCCTGCATGTCATCTGCGCCCAGGCCGAAACCGCCCATTATTCCGGTGGTGATCTTGATCGTGTCGGCGAGACTCGTCTGCGCTGCTGTCGACAGGTTGAGGGCGGTCGGCATGGACTTCATAACCTTGTTCGCGTCGTAGCCAGCGATCGCGAACTCGCTCATCCCTTTGGCGACGTCAAGAGCAGAAAACTCACCGATCGACGCGCCGAGCTCAAGGGCCTTATCGCGCAACGCCGCAAAATCTGCTTCGCCGGACTTGCTCAATGCGCGCACCCGACTCATCTCGTAGTTGAAGTCCATTGCCGCGTTGATCGGGGCAAAGAATGCACGGCTCGCCCCAGCTGCAAACCTTGAGACGCCCTCCGCTGCCTGTCTCATGTCCGCAGAGCGTTTGAACTGCTTGTCCGCAATCTCTGCTGCTTTGCGCATGGCCTTGAAGTTGCCGGTGGCCTTGCGCATCGGCGCCGAGAACCGATCGATTGCTCTGATGATTATCGATGCGTCCAGCGCCATGCTGTCCTCGGTGGTGCTCTATCGGCTTCGCTTGATTCGCTGCTTCATCTTCTCGTTGATGCGTACAAGCTCCTCATGCCAAAACAGCAGCTCGTCGACGTCCATTTGCCACAGCTCCGATGGCTGGAAATGGTATTCGTGTGCCAGATCCGCCATCACCTCCCGCCAGTTGGTAATTCTTTTCCCATGGTGTTTGCCACCGCGATGCACCTCGATGCATCGTCACCAGACAACGTCAAAAAGTTCCCGTAGCTGATGCCGCACAGGCGGGCAGCAAACCTGAACTGCTTTGCCATCTCGCCAGTTTCTTTGTCGGTTTCAAGCCAGTCCTTCGCCGTCGACTTTCTGAACGTCAGCTCGGTAACCTCCTCGACATCGTCATGCTCACCACGACGCACCTTTTTCGCGAGCTTCAGCGGCGACTCGAGGACAACAGTCCTAGTCCCGTCGCCATTATCGATGATCCCCTCGTCATCGGCTATGACCTGCAGGACCCTTGATTCAGGTGTCAGTTCGCCATCGCGCTCATCGTTCATACGCTACTCCTGCACCGCTGGTTGGCCCTGCATCTCGACGTCGACCTCGCCATCGCTTGCCTTGAGGTTGAGCGTCTGCGTCACGCACGCGCCGGTCACGAGGTAGGTTACGCCAGTGTTGCAGGCGAACCGCAGCGTCGCGTCAACAATGTCCCGCAGCGTGATGAGGTCCGTGTCGGCCATGTGCGCGATTGTGAACGTGCACACTGCGGGCATGACCTTTTCCTTCTGACCGTAGACGCGGTGACCGACTACCATCTCGCGCTCGTAGCCGCCGAGATTGAGCGTCGCTCCCTCGACCTCGCGCTGCAGCTCCCCATTGACATAGATTTCAACAATGCCAGTGACTTTCGCCATGACGTACCTCCGTTACAGCAAGAACTGCATCTGCGAAGCGAAGACCCTGAACTGGTTCATCAGGTCCGGACTCATCTGGACGTCAACGCGGTTGACGTCCGACGAGTTGCGCTCGACAATCAGGTCCGTTTTGAACTGCTCAAAACCCTCGGTGAGCTCTCCTTCCCATTCGTCCATGAACAGGGACAACAGCTCGCCTTTCAGGATCGACGGCGTGACGACCGGTTGCCCGGGCGGGATCGCAGTCCCATCCGACGCCAGTTTGTGTCGCGGAAACCTCAGGGCAATTCTCGACCTCACGCTGTAGCGCAGATACGCCAGCGTCCGCATTGTGCAGATGTCAAGATAGCTCGGGTCCGGCAGGCCGAGCGAGTTGGTCTGGTAGGTGGTGATCAAGCGCTCGACGTAGCACGATCCATCAGTGCCGATGTAATGAGTGGCCACCCCATCGGTGAGCAACGTGTTGCGCTCCGATGCCGTCAGTCTGTCGGCCGACAGAGCCGCGACGCACCCGGGCAGCAATAGGGTCTGTCGCGGTCGCGCTGGATCTGGCTCAGCCTCGTCGATAGCGGCCGCTACCGTGGCCCACACCCAATGCGGTGTCGGTGACTCGCCGCCGCCAATCAGGGTCGTGAATTGCGAGTTGCGGGCGTTGCCGGCCGTCGTCATGTTGGCCAGCGTGTCGCAAACGCCGATGAACGCGTGGCCATCCCGCATCACCATGGGACCCCATCGGGTCAGCAGCTCGGCCTCGAGCAGGTCCATGTTGGTGTCGTCGGCGAGGGCGGACACGATGGTCGTGTACCACTCGTCGGAAAACACGGCGATCGGGCCGCTCAGCGCCGGGTCCGTGGCTCCGGACGCCATGGCCACGATGGTATTGGTCAATCCCGCCGGAGTTGTCTCGCCGTCTCCGCGGTTGATCTCCAGCTTGATGTCGTTCCCGCACGTTCCCTTGTGCAGGCAGGTGATGGTGACGACCGAGGCCGCAGCAGCTGCCGACACGGGCAGGTTGCTGGTCGTCAGATATGTCGTGATGTCGGCCGCAACGTTGTCGTCCACGGTGTCCGCAGCGTCTCCGCTGGATACCGCTGTGACGATGCGCTCGCCGCCGATGTACGTGTAGATGGAGCCGTCCTCGGTGGCAGTACCTGCCAACGTGTACGTTCCAGTTGCCGCAACGCCACCAGCCTCCTCGTCCATGGCGATGGCCCACAACTCAGTGTATGCATTCGCCGCCTTGAACTTCTCGACCATCTGGGCAAGCTGAGATCCGTGGCCGAAAAATGTCTCTGCCGACGACGCGCTCGGTACCTGCACAGGCACGTTTTCGGCCACCGTTCCGGTCGAGCGCCGCAGGCCGATCAGCAACGCCTTTTTGGGCATTGCCGGTGTACCCTGGACTGCCCGACTGTTGTCGTACTCGATGAACTGGCCAGGGATCCTCAGATTGACAGGGATCGAATTGAAGCTGATGCTCATCACTCACCGCCTTTCTTGGCCGGCGCAGCGCTAGCCTTCGATGCTGTAGCTGGTCTTGCCCGGACTACGTCGCCGCAGCGCAATCGCCGCAGCCAGTAGACGGATGCCGGCTTGTACTCACCGTCGTCCGCCAGCTGACGCCCGTTGATAGGGTCTCTGACGATCAGAGTCGTCCGTTTGCTGCGCCCGCGGGCTGCATTTCCAACCTGGCCTGGCTTCAAAAATAGCTTGTCTTTCACCACCATCCTCCTCAGGTAGCCACGGCCACAACGTTGACCTTGGTCAGCGTCACATTGACCGTGCTGTCCGCCTTGACCCACGGCTCCACGTAGTCGTTTTCCCCAAGCTCAACGATCGCCTTGACGACCATGGATTCGGCGCCTCCTGCAGACGTCAGTTCCTCCTCGACCTCTGCCTCTTCGACCGGCACGCCGTTGACCGCCAGCGTCAGCGTAACCTTGGCATCCGAGTCCACGGACACGCTCGCAGGCACCTCGATGGCTACCGGCCTTGTGACGTCGTCAGTGTGCCGAAGTCTTCCGTTTGCCGGCATATCGAACCCGTCGGCACGGAGCAGCGTGGTCGTGCCCGCGGCCTTCTGGTACGTGTCGGCGACGGCGATGCTGGTTGCCGCCGAACTGCTGACGTAGATCTGTCCGTAGGCACTCATGAGCGTCCCCTGCAGCTGGATGATCTGCTGGTCCTCGACCACTCCGTCCTTGTCCGCGAGGTCGGTGTTGATGTACAAGGACCGCAGCTCGTCGAGGTCGTCGATGGTTGGCGCATCAATTTCAACGTCCTGTTGCCAGCGCACGGCCCACAACGCGACACCCTTCGAGTCCAGCTGTCCAGAGTACAAGTTGCGGAATTTAATGGCTTTCGGAGGCCCTGCATCAGCGTACGCCCAGTCGTTGCGCACCGCTAGGCCGACGATGGACTGCACGAGAAGCAACGCCCCGTCATCGCGCCCCACCGCAGAAGTCCCGCCGGTGACCACGAACACGTCGATGGTCAGCGTGCCCACGCCAGTGCTTCCCGCGTGGCGCGTGACGTCACCATTGGACACGGTCACCAGGGCTGCCGGGGCATACACAGCCACTCGGCGAAGCTCCTGGACATTGAACTGTCCGCCGTGCGTCTTCACGGATCGCAGCGCCGCGATCTCGGTGTCGAGACTGGAGACGATCGCACTGGTAAGCCCGCCGATGCTCACAGGCCCATCTCCTTCGTCAACCAGTATTCAATTGCTTCCTCGATTTCCGACTCGTTTTCGTCGCTGAGCCCAAGGTACGGACGCGCCGGGTACGTCACCATTACTCTCCCCCACGCGAGCCGTGTGTCACCGTGCTGATGTGTTGCGGCGTACACGAGGTTAGAGCCGGTCTCGACGTCGAAATACCCTACATCGTGCGTCAGCGAATCGCGCAGACGACCGTACAACTCGAGAATGCCTCCATCTGACTCGCGGCCCTTCCACTCCTTGTAGGTGTCGGAAAGCTCTTCCCACGGCTGGCCGTTTGGCTGACCTTCTTGGTCGGTGATTCTGCGACGCGTCTGCGACTCTACGACAGCGCCAACGGCGTCGAGCAGATCATCAAAATCAAGATCGCTGTACCTACGCAACGCCCGCTCTGCCCGGGCCAGCCCGGCAAGGTCTATGTCAAGCCCGGTGCTCACAACAGCCCCGCCATCTTCGTCCTGGTGAACAGCCTGACCTCACTGTCTGTCGACACCACAACTTCGTCTTGTGCCGAAACCTCTTCTTCTTCCGGACCCAGCGTGACCTCTCCCTTTGCCAACGCCCTGAGCCATTTCACGCCGTTGTTATACCTCTCCTTTTTGTCCTCGGTCATCGAGTGATGACCGACGCTCATGTGATACATCGCCAGGTCGCAGCAGACCCTGGTTAGCACGCCGGGCACGGCGGCCAGAGGCAGGTCGTAACGTACAGCCAGATACGAGTCGATCTCCTCTGTGGCTGCCGTGATCCCTGTGTCAACTACGTCGGTATCGGCCGTGCCGTCGGCGTCGCGGTCCGCCGCAATCAGCAGCTGCTCGCTACCGAAATAGTCGAGCATATCCTGTTCGGTCGCGTACGCCACGGCGCTGGTCTCCTACTGCTCCTCATCGTAGACAGGGATCTCGATCTCCTCGACAGTGATGTGGTGGTCCTGCACGGTACGAATCTCCGACAGCTGCCTGTCGCTGAGTTCAGACAGCGCAACGTCGAGGGGCACTCCAGGGTCCAGTGGTTTGCCGATGCACCAAAAGCGGCGGCTGCGTCTGGCCAGCAGGCGCAGACCAGGAACGGTCCCGACATAGTCATCCTGAACGGCAGTCCTCTGTTCGCTGATGTCCGCCTGATCAAGCTTTTGTGGCTCGTCGCCACCGCTGACCTCAGGACCGGCCGCGACCGCGGGCAACTCCTCCTGCGGTTCAGGCTGCGGTTCCTGAGGTCGCGCGGCGACTGGCGCCCGATATCGCTTTTTCCTCGACATGCAGTTTCTCCGCCGACTAGCTCAGCTGCGGGCTCACCAGAATGTCCACCTCTTTGAAGTTCGGGTTGGTCTCTCCTCCGGCCAAGAACTCCTTGAGAACGAGATTGCGCGCCGCCGCGCGGTTGCTCGGCCCGACAACCAGAAGGTTTGGCCGGATACCAAGCGGCTTGTCCTCGTCGGACTTCAGGGCCATCATTGCCGTTACGGCCGCGTCGAAGTTGGTGCCGTTCAGGGTGTTCAGCGACCCGTAGGCCATCTGCCACAGGCCGAACCCTGCCGCCATGCTCGCGTTCACGCCGTACAAAAACTCGTTGCTTTTGAACACGTGCTCGTCGCTCATCTTGGTGAACGAATTGAACTGGTAGCTCTCGCGGACCTGCCAGATCATTGGCTTCAGCGGGTGCTTGGTGTCCATCAGCACCCACAGGCCGTTGCCGCTGGCCGTCGAATCGTAGTTCGACGTGGTGCTTGCAGCGCCGTCAACCTTGATCGGATGCGATGCGCTGAAAAACGGCTGACCGTCGTAGCAGAGCTCTGTTGCGCCGAGCAACAGCAGCGCGAAGATGACCTCGTCCGGGTGCATTTTGGCCGCGTAGCCCATCTCAGAAAACAACGGGCTGAACACGCCATACTGATCGTCGCGAATCTTCGGCCGCGGCACACCAATTGTCGACTCGAACTCTTCGTTGGTGACCGTGTAGTTGTGGGCAGCCATGTTCTTTATGACGCGGTCTCCAACCCACTTCCTCAGCTTCGGAAACTGGCCGAGAAACGCGTAGAGGTTCGACTCACTGCCGCTCGGGACCTCGGTGGCAATCTTGCCGTAGTCAGGTGTCGCCTGGTCGAACGCTTGCTTGAACAACGCCTTGTAGGAGGTGAACAGAGCGGTCAGGTTTGCGGTGTTGATGATCATTTCCGTGACTCCTCGTGGGTTAGCCTGGCCACCACGCTACAGGGTGACTTCCCAGTAGACGACCACGACGTCCATCGTCGCGTCGTTCGACGCGTTGCCCGCGTATTCTCCGTCGCCGGTGTTGAACAGCACCACCGACTCATTGACGCCCTCGGTAGCCTCAGCCAGAGCGGCAATCGACGAAATGATGTAGGCCGCGGTCGTGTCGGCAGCCTGGTCGATGAACCCCGTGGCCTCGATGGCACCGGTGATGTCGACGCCGGAGTTGCTGTACTCGACCACCATGTTGTCGGCGGACTCGGTGAGCACCTCCGAACCAGCGTTGAGCGACAGCACAACCAAGCTCGGAACAACCAGCTTTCCGGCGCCAGGGGCCGCGACGAGCTCCTTCGGGGACGCTCGAATGCCCTTGATCTCCGCGTTGGACAGCGTGACCTTCGCGGTCTTGAGCACCGCCGTACCCGACGCTGCCGGGGTGAACCCGGACTCGCCTGTACAAGCGCCAGTAACGGCCAGGGTTCCGGCGATCGCCGTGTTACCAGTGCCGTTGGCGACCGTGAATTTGTCGGTGTCGCAAGCAACACCGCCGTCCGCAGAGAGCAGACCGGAGACGGTCGCGGCGCCAGCCACGCTCAGCGTGCTGGCTACCGCCACGGCTCCTGCTGCGGAAACCGTGAACTTATTGGTGTCCACGGCGATCCCGCCGTCTGCGTTGAGCAGTCCGGTCAGGCTGGTCGCCCCAGTGACGTCCAGCGTGCCGGCGATCGCCGTGTTTCCGGTCGTGTCCGCGACGGTGAACGCGTTCGTGTCGACCGCGATGCCGCCGTCTGCGTTCAGAAGCGCCGCCAGCGTGGTGATGCCGGTGACGCCCAGGGTCTCGCCCACGGTCGCCAGGCCTGTCACCGCCAGATCGTCTCCGACCGTAACGTCATCAGTGGTCGTCACGTCGGCGAACGTCGGCGAGTCGGCGGTGCCCACCCCGAGGTTCGTCCGCGCGGTGGCGGCCGATGCGACGTCCGACAGGTTGTTTGCGGCCAGCAAGGCCGTGGCGGCGGTCGACGCCGGTTCTGTCCTGACCCAAACGCCGTAGGAGTCGATGTCCTCCATGACGCCCGCTGCGGATGTTCCGGTGGCATCCGAGGTGACAGTCTCGTCATCCTCGATGTACACCGTGTCCCCGATGTTGGCCTTGGTGAGTGGATTCGACGAGCTGTTCGCCCAGCGAAAAACGCCGGCCTTGACCTTGACGTTCTTCGTCGCAGCGACGGCGGTCGTCTCGATGACATACTCCTCGCAGCGCCCAACGGCAATCAAACTCGCTGCCGCGGTGGCCGGCTTGCAGTTGCCAGACGCATCCAGCACCATCAACCCGCCGGCGAAACACTCGGCGGAGGCCACGATTGGATACTCATAGTTAACACCGTCCCGCTCTGGGGTGTCTCGGTCAGCCGAAAGAGCCATTGTTGTCTCCTTGCGTTCGACGCGCTACAGCGCGGCCTTGTACGCTTCCTGGGTCACGCCGCAGCGGGCGGCAATCGAGAGTGAGTCTGCGGTCACCGTTCCGTCGTTTCGGACCGGTGGCGGGTCTGTGTCGAGATCAGATGGGTCGCAGATCGCCGGCTGCGCCTTGGCGAACTCGCGGAACTTCTCGAGCCCTTCCTTGGTGGCGCAGTTCGCCTTGTAGAAGTCACGCGATTCTGGCGTGATCTTGCCGGCCTTTGAGGCCTCGTCGAGGGCAGCCTCGACCGCCTCGTCATGCGCCCTCTTCAGCTCCGCGTCCTTCTCGGCCCGCAGTTCGTTGGCGCTGGCGACGGCCTGATCGTAGTCGGCCCGCGGCACATAGCTGTCGAGTGACGGCGATGCTGACCTAGCATTGGCCAGCTCGGTCTCGGCGTTCTTGAGCTTGGCCTGGAGCTCATCTCGCTCCTTGACCACTTCCGCCAGCTTGTCGGTTGGGTCCGCGCGCAGCTCACGGATCGATGACAGCACGGCCTCCTCGGTCGCCCCATCCTCGAGCCCGAGTTCCGCGGCGAGAATTTGCAAGGTCTCAGGATCCATGTTTAACTCCGTTGATTTGCCGCGCGCCGCGGCTGTGGGTTTTTCTCGGTCGGCGATGCGCCGCGCCAGGGCAGGCATATTCAGCGCCGGACGGTTGACGAGCGCCGCGCTCACGATCTCGATGATCGCCTTGCTCGCCTTCTTGAAGAGGAATGCTGGAGATATGTACTTGTATTCTTTGTTCTTCAACGACTCGGCGCCGCGCGGAGTCCATTCCTTGACGTGTCCCCAGATCGCCCCGCCGTCGCGGACTTCCATGCGATCGATCCAACCCGCGGCCGGTGCCTGATGGCCTTCAGGGGCAAGTGTTTCCGTCGCGTGCTCCCAATCGACAGGAAGATCACGCGGGTCCGCGTTGAACGCGTCGATCACGGCCTGTGGCTCAGGGTTGGTGAACTTTCGGCCGTCGAGAGCGTCAATCTTCTCGCCGGCCGGAATGAGCGGAATCCACTCTGGCAGGGACCCCTCGGCCGCGGGCTCCCCAATGGCAGCGAGGAGCCCGCGGCTACACAGAGAGGCGCCGGACGAGCAGAGTGCGATGGAGTAGGCCATCGCCATCACGGTACTCTACCACCGCGATTGTGTCCTTGGCCTACTAGCCAACTGTTGCCGGTTTTTGGATACAGTCTATTCGGTCGGCGTGCACCGCTCTCGCTTTAGCCTCATGACCTCGTCGAGCGATATCCAGTAGTATCCTGTGATGTGCATGTAGACATCGCGAATAGGCGCCTCCTCACCAGCGACTGCACGATTGCACCAGTTGATCACCGTCCTGTAGTGGACGCCAAGCAAAGAGGCCGCCCGCCGCGGCGATATCCTGCCCCGGATCCTCATGGTCTGAGGCCCTCAAGACGCTTGCCAACCTCCGAGACGATCAGCCGGATGGCCTGGCGCTTCTCGGCAATCAGCTCCTTGTCGAGCTCCTTGAGCGGTCGCTTCCCTCGCTCTGCCGCAGGCGGAGGCTTCTTGCCCATCGCGTTGGAGGCCGCGAACTCAACGCCTGCTGTACGCGACTTTCCTGGATTGTAGTTAAACCCTGGATGAATCCCTTTTGGCACCATCTCTACCGCTCCAGTCTTAGGGTGTTCCCATCGCTCCATTTCGAGCTTCGGAGACTCGTCGACTCCAAGTCTATTCGCCTCACCTGCCCCTACCTGACGCACCCAGCACGCGCATAAATAAGCGTTTTGTGGCATGGCTACATCCCAGAATGGGTCATCAACCGGCAGCACGAGTCCAGCCCAACCGGCGTGTACCTCCCGGTGCTTGGTCTTCACCGGACCTAGCCCGTAGAGCAGGTATGGCAGCGCCGACTTTGTGCGCTCGATGCGTTCCCACTGCCCTTTGGAGTGCGCCATGCGCATGTTCGTGTCGAAGATGACCCGCAGCCTGTGTTTTTTGGAGTTCTCGTCCCCGTAATCGGACCATCCGCTGCGGTCCATGAGCGTCTCGACGTCCTTGCGAAACTGAGCGAACGTCGTGCCATCTTCCAACGCGCGCTCGAGCGTGCCGCGCAGCGTACCAAGGATATCGAGCTCCATGATCTTTGCGACCGTGAACGCCACGCTGTGCTCTTCCTTCCAGACGTCGAGGTAGGAAAAACCGGGCTTCAGGCCCTTCTTCTGGAAGAATTCCAGTGCTTCCTTTGGGACCGGGCCCGGGAATGTGGCGCTGCGTTTTGCCATTACTCCGTCTCGTCATTCCAGCTGCAAACCTTCTTGTCGTACGGCCACACCTTCAACCTCTCACGTTCAATTGTCACCTGCCTGCCCCATTCGTTTGGATCGCAAGCACCTCGCACAACAACGCGGCCACCGTCGACATCTGCGGTCACTATGTCGTATTGGTCTCTTTGATCATCACCGCAGGTGAACACCGGCACAGCAACGCAGATCTCAACGTCTCCGTCCAGTGGTTCCAGGAATGTTCTGAGTTCATCGACGGTCATCTTCCATCCGCGTCGCAGAGCCCGTCCTCGGCAAGCCTGACAATCGTACCGGCAAACGTTGTATGTGTCTTCTTTGTCATCACAACCTC
>JABAHP010011796.1_pt1 | contig 17832 bp, 11 predicted proteins | sample 7062081 | NCBI WGS metagenome assembly JABAHP01 (sample SAMN14534357, study PRJNA622989) | marine sediment metagenome | biome: marine biome [ENVO:00000428]; feature: marine pelagic biome [ENVO:01000023]; material: deep marine sediment [ENVO:00002113] | place: India: Gulf of Kutch | collected...
TTAATAATTATCTCGGCAGGGTTTAAAGAAATTGGTGGAGAAGGAGTCCAAAGAGAAGAACAACTGATTAAAATTGGTAAAAAAAACAACATGCGAATTTTAGGTCCAAATTGTCTTGGTTTTATCGGTTTAAATTATAACGGCTCATTTGCAGCAGAAACTCCAAAAAAAGGAAAAATCGCAATGATCTCCCAATCTGGTGCTATGCTAACAGCAATGATGGACATTAGTATGATGGAACCCTACGGATTTTCATGTTGTATTAGTTTAGGAAATAAAGCGGATTTAGGAGCAGTTGATTTTATTGAATATCTTTCTAACGATCCTGAAAGTAAAGTTATACTTTGCTATTTAGAAAGTATAAAGGATGGCGATAGATTCCTGGAAGTTATACCCGAAGCTGCAAGAAAAAAGTCAATAGTTATTCTTAAGTCTGGGACTAGTACCGCGGGTGCAAAAGCAGCCTCAAGTCACACTGGAGCTTTAGCAGGAGCGGATATTGCATATGATTTAGCATTTAAAAAATGCGGCGTAATTCGCGCAAAAACTATAGAAGATTTATTTGATTATGGTGAAATATTTTTATATCAACCAATTCCAGAAAAAAATTCATTTGCAATAATCACAAATGCTGGAGGACCGGGAATAGTGGCAACTGATGCTTTTGAACGAGAAGGACTAAAATTTGCTGGATTTTCGGAACCAATCCTTCACTTATTAAGAACAAATCTGCCTTTAGAAGCAGCTATCTTTAATCCAATAGATATTATAGGGGATGCGACCCCTGATCGTTATGAATTTACAATAAAAACCGTTTTTGGCCTTAATTCTGGACAAAATTTTGGAGATATTACAACAGAAGGTGCTTTGATAATATTAACTCCGCAAGCTCAAACAAAACCTTCTGAAGTCGCTAAAATTATTCATAGTATCTTTTCAAATCATATAAAAGCTAAACCTATAGTATGTTCTTTTATTGGTGGAAAAAATGTTTCAGAAGGTAGAAACTATTTGAGACAAAATCAAATTCCGTGTTATGATTTTCCTGATCGGGCAGCTCATTCGTTAAGAACTCTAATAAAAAGGCGAGATTACTTAAATAGTACTCCTCTAGATGAATTAGAAATTCCTTCGTTTAAAGTAAAACGAGAAAGAGTTAGAGAAATTTTTGAAAATGCAAAAAAGGATGTAAGAACTGTACTATTAAGTTATGAAACGAGCGAAATTTTTGATTGTTATGGAATAAAATCACCAAAATCAAGATTAGCACAAACACCCAAGCAAGCTATGGATTTACAATCTGAAATTGGAAGATGTGTAATGAAAATTGTAAGTCCACAGATTATTCATAAGACTGATGTTGGAGGGATAATTTTAAATATTGGTTCAGAACAAGATGCTTTTGAAGCTTACATCCAAATTGTAAATAATGCTAAAAGATATGGGCCCCAGAACGCTAAAATTTATGGAGTTGAAGTACAGGAAATGATAGATTATAAATCTGAAGAAAAAGTTAATGAAATTATTATAGGCGTATCGAGAGATCCACAATTTGGACCATTAATAATGTTTGGTTCTGGAGGGATATATGCGAATTTTCTCCAGGATGTAGCTTTTTCTTTATCGCATAAGTTTTCTCCTAAAGACGCAAAAATGTTGATTGAAAACACAAAAATACATAATCTTCTCCAAGGTGTGAGAGGAGAACCTCCTTCTGATATTGAAGCAATTATTGATGTTTTATTAAGACTATCACAGCTAGTCAATGATTTCTCTGAAATAGTGGAATTGGATATAAACCCATTATTAGCTTTCATAAAAAGTTATAGTGCTGTGGATATTAAAATTACAATTAAAAGATAAAAAAGATGTGAGAAAAATGGTAAAAGTATTTTATTTAACCTCTCTGAATGAACGTGCTGGAAAAAGTTTTCTTTCAATAGGTTTTATTCAAAAATTAAAAAAAGAAGGGAAAAAATTTGCATATTTTAAACCTATAGGCACTCCTAAAAGTGCTTTTACAAATAAAGCTGATCCTGATGTTGGTTTTATATTAAACACCGTCTATCCAACAGATCTTCCATACGATTTTATATCGCCAGTTTCAATTCCAGACGTTTATTATATCGATCTAATTGACACGATTAAGAAAGAAGAATCGCTAGAGAAAATTAAAAATGCATATGATAAAATCGCTAAAGATAAGGATTATATCATTATCGAAGGAAATCCTAGTATAAGAAAATTCATTCGAATAGGATTAGACGATCTTAGTATTGCTAAATACTTAGATGTAAACGAGGTAATATATATCTCTACAGAATCTTCAGATCAATGTATTGATAATATTTTCTTTACAAAAAATTATTTCGAGTTTCGCAATGTCAGTATTACCGGGATTCTATTTAATAAAATAAATTTTGACTATATTGCAAGAATTGAAGAACTGACTAAAGACCATATCAACAGATATAACATCCCCGTATTAGGTGTCATTGAAAAAAATGTAGAATTATTCTCCCCTCGAGTGAATGAAATTAAAGAACAACTTGGTGGAGAATTGATCAATGAGCAAGCATCCTCAGGCTTGAATAATTTAGTTGAAACTTTTCTTATCGGTGCTATGAATGCACATGCAGCGATAAAATATTTACGACAAGTTAAGAAAGCTGCATTTATTACAGGAGGAGATAGAACTGATCTAGCAATGGCGGCATTAAATGAAGATGTTTCTACTTTGATTTTAACAGGCTTTATACAACCTGACATGAGTGTTATTACCCTCGCTAACGAAAAAGAAATACCAATTATTCTTAGTCCATCTGATACTTATACTACTATGAGAAATTTAGAAAGATTAAAACCGGGTATTCAAGAAGATGAAATCGGCAAAGTAATAGAAATAATCGAAAAAGAGATTAAATGGGAATTATTACTATAATTTTTGTTATATATTTTCAATTTAATATAGTTAATCAGGATGATTAGGGTTTATTGATAGTTAAAAATTTTAATCTCTATCCCATAATTTGATAAAGATTAGTAAATTATCCCAAGATTTTTATTACTAAAATTAATATTCGAAATTTTTCCTAATTTTANNAATTATATGTGATAAAATCTTATAAAAATATAGAAATCTTTAATTAAACAAAAAATTTTCACGAAAAATATCATATTTTTGTTGAAAAATCATGGCTGAAGCAAAAAATTATATTTGGCTGTTTCCAATTATAGCGGGAGTGCTTGTTTTTGTTACAATTGTTACTCCAGCAGGGACTATGAATGTTTTGGGTATGTTCACGGGGAATCTGTGGCTGTGGGGGTTCTATATTTACGATTATATGGGTTTAGCGACGGGTGCAGAATTTCTTACAGATCCTCTTATTATAATTCCATCACTTATTACTACTAGTTTACTTGCTATAAGTGGAGTTCTTCTTATTTTAGTTGGGGGTTTACTTAAGAAGAATAAGGATTTAAGAAAAATTATTAGACCTTCTATATTTTTAGGCGTTTTATGTATTTTATCTGAAATAATATGGCTTGCAACTGTACCTCTTAATTTCCCATTAGAAGAATATCTTGGACCAGCACCTCCTGGTTATAGCTACACTTTCTGGAGTATGTCTTATATGGGAATGAGTATATCTCTGCATAATGCAAGTTTTGGAATAGTTGGAGGTTTTTTAACGGCTATATTAGCAATCTGTGGTGCGGGTGCTGCTTATTACTATTCAAAAGAACGAGAACCTAAAGTTCTAGATAAAATAGAAACTAAAATACCTGAAGAAAAAGTAATACACGCTGAATTAGCTAAACCTAAATTCTGTCCTGAATGTGGAGCGCAAATAGATGATCCTTCTATTAAATTTTGTGGAAATTGTGGTTATCAATTTGAAGGGATTCTTATGCAATAGATCTAATAAAATTAAATTTCTTTTTTTGATTCCTAATATAATTATAATATTTAACTGACAATTTTTATCTTTTTTATAATTAAGTTCATAGAATGAGGATATAAATTTTACAAAAATGAACCAAACTAATTTTAAACAGATAATAAAATTAAATAAATTTCAATTATACCACTAATTATAAAATATTAATAACTAATTTTATTTTATAATCTGTGAAAATTGATGGTTTCTAAAAGGTTAAAGGAGATTGAGTATGCGATAAGAGAAATCGCAGCTGTTGCTAATGAAGTTGCTAAAACTGGAAAAAAAATATATCATCTTAACATAGGAGATCCCGTAATTTATGATTTTAATACGCCTTCTTACATTTCTCAAGCTGCTGCTGACGCGACATTTAGTGGAAAAAACTTTTATGTTGATTCGTTGGGCGCATCAGAACTTCGTGAAAAATTAAGTGAAACTATAACTAATACTTATAAAATTAAAATTAATTCAGAAGATGTTTTAGTTACTTCGGGTGTCACAGAAGCAATATTTTTTATCCTTTCTGGTTTAATTGAAAATAATAATGAACTTCTTATTCCTGGACCAAGCTACCCACTATATATAAATTATACAAAATTTTTCGATGGAAAACCTATAGAGTATAAATTAGACGAATCAAATGATTGGGAACCTGATATTGATGATTTAAGAAGTAAGATTTCAGAAAAAACTCAAGCAATCTTAATATGTTCTCCTAATAATCCAACAGGAGTAATGTATAGTGAAAAAATGGTTAAAGAAATAATTAATATTGCTGGAGAATATAATTTACCAGTATTATCCGATGAAATTTACGATCAGATTACATATGAAAAACCATTTACTTGTCCTGCTGCCTTATCTAAAGATGTTCCAATAATTGGATTAAATGGATTTTCAAAATCTCATCTTGCAACTGGATGGAGATTAGGATATATGTATTATCATGATCCAGAAAATAAATTAGCAGAATTGAGAAATGGAATTGCAAAGATGGCAAGAGCTAGACTTTCTGCAAATTCAATTGCACAATATGCAGCGATAGAAATATTGAAAAATCCAGGGACGCATACGAAAGAAATGGTTCAAAAACTAAAAGATCGTAGAGATTATTCATATACAAGGCTACGGAAAATAGAAGGGATCACATGCGTCAAACCAACCGGAGCATTTTATCTTTTTCCTAAGCTTGACTTTAGTGAGTTTAAGAAATGGAAGAATGATAAAGAATTTACGCTTGATCTTCTTAAAGCTACTGGAATTTGTGGAGTTTATGGATCTGGATTTGGAGAATTTGGTTCAGATCATATTAGATTTACATTTTTACCAAATAAAGAGATATTAGAAACAGTTTTCAATAAACTGCAAAAATTTTTAACTAAGAATTAGTATATTTCTTATATAATTAGGGTATTATTACCCTATTTATTTTAATTAACAAATAATCATATAATCATATTGTTCACATAGGAGATATATTTATGTCAAGTCAAAAACAACTTAAAAGTGAAAGAAAAGGAATTTATTTTGATATTATCTGTGGTATCACATCATCAGTTATAGCATTAACAGGGATCACCATGGCTGTAATTTTCAATCGAGTCGCAAGTATAGGGTGGTTTACAATTAGTGTAACTTTCTGGGGAGGCTATTTAGCGTTTTCCTTTTTTCTAATTGGGTTAGGTATTTATACATGGCGTAAAGAGAAAAATTTTGATAAATATCAACCAAGAACTGATTTAAAAGCGCCTATGGTATAGATTTTTTATTTATCTGGTGCATTTTTTCCTAACCATTTCTCATAGAATGTGTCAATGTCAGGTAAGAAATTGAAAATTGATGGATAACCAGGGGGTACTGCTTCAACATCTAATAAAGTAAAACATCCTGGACAGAAATATTCTCTAAGTTCTTGCCATTCAGGATCACTTCCCATATCCTTAAGATATAATTCTTCTATTGATTCAAACGTATCTCTTACTCTAATTCTAGATTTTATTTTCCAATTCTCTTTGTAATCTCCAAATTCATACCCACAATCACATTTTACGATTCTTTGATTTTCTTTTGAGACAATATATAAATGCTCATGGAGAGGTAAAATAATTTTCTCTGACCATTTAACCCGTTCTTGTAAAATTTCTAATATTTTATCAAATCTATCCGTATCTTTTGTACCACTTATAATTGGTCTTAATTCGTCCCAGGATAATTTTCCTTCAATCATCCTTTCTAATGTCCTTTTATCATATTTTACCATCTATTCCACCTCCATTTTGAAATCTTCTGGAAGATTCCAGAAATCTTTAAAATTCTTAGCCCATTCATTGGATAATTCAAGACTTTCCTTATACATTCTCTTAACTGGTTTACTTAATTGATTACTAGTAATTTTTTCTCGTTCTTCTTGCCAAAATTCTTCAAATGGTTTTGATTTTTCCTTTCTTTCATTTATTAATTTCGTACGGTGTTCCTGTGTGGCTTTATCGTCTACTTTCCATTCATCTTTCTCACTATCATATCTCGCAACCACACCATAAATCTTATTGACTTTATCATCAGTGTAAATTCCATCATTAAGATCTTGTTCAACCGATTTTCGATCTCTTTCAAGTGGATCCCCATAACCAGGACCACCACTCATACACCAATGAAACATATCATAATTGTCTAAAGAAATAGGATACATCTGGGCATAAGGTCTTCTTATAATTTCGCCCTTGATTAATCGTTCGAATTCTCCATTTGCAGGATCTGGATCCCAAAGAGGGTAATCTTGCCTATTTTCAAAGATCTCTTTTAGATTAGTGTTTTTAGCTATAAGTCGATACGCTGTCGGTTGAGGATAACCTCCATGCATTCCTCCTGCTCCACTAAATACTAAACCCTCAGCAATTCCAAAAAATTCAACATCTTTTGAATTAGCAACAAGTGCAATTCCTCCATAATTTGATCCCCCTCGATATTTTCCATGACCAGCATTATTAGGTTTAACTTTTCGAGCTAAATATGGAACACCTCCTTGGAATAATTCCCATGTTTCGACGTCTCCTAAATCAGATTCTGGATTCCACATTGCATATCCCCAATTCAGTCCATCTCTAACAGCACTAGCTCCTAAACCCTGTCCGCTTATCTCAAATGTAGATAACATCCATAATTGACCCTCTAAAGGTCCAGAATTATAACTACCGCCTCCTTGAATGGCATCTCGTGTAAGACCATAACCTGTAAAGACTTCTTCTCTATAACCACGTGAGAATAATCCATATGAAAGAGATTTCATCATACAGGAATATGCTGGGATTAAATTTGCCCAAGGATTTTGATAGGATAGATATGGATCACCTGGATTAGCCCATGATCCTTTTGGAAAGTAATTATTTACTGCAAAATATGCACCATCATTAACTTTATCACCATAAATTAGGATTTGGGTTAATAAAACCCAAGTAGCTCCTGATAAAGCCCCTACCCCACAATTTACTGAATTTGCTCCGCAAGCACTTGCTCCATCAAAAGATAAACTTAGTTTTCCATCGACATCCGCTATAATTTCTAATGGTTGATTATAAATTTTATTAACTTTAGCTTTTGGTTGCCATGCCTCCCATTCACCAACTTGATCTATAAAAGATACAGATCTATATCTTCCCGGGATTAGTCGTTCTTTTACTCTCTCTTTGAATATTCTAGTACCTTCTTCAATAGCTTCACGAATAAATTGTTTATAATAATCAATTCCCTCTCTCCTAATGAAATCTAAGACAGCATCACGAATCATTAAATCCCCCGCTAACCTACATTTTTCATCAAGTTCCCAATACATAGGAGATCTTACCGATCTCTTGGCAGTAATCATATGATCCTTCCAAATTTTATCATTTGAACCTATCTTTTTACATGTATAATATACTCCATCATCAAAACGTTGAACTGATGACATTAAAACATGTCCAGGAGTTATTCCTCCAATATCAATTTCATGAGTGACACCTCCTGCCCATCCTATCAATTCTTTTTCCCAAAAGATCGGAATGATTGTTTGAACATCCGTAGTATGTACATTTCCACAATCTGGATCATTATTAAGAAAAATATCACCAGGATTAATACCAGGATCATCTTCATATTTCTCTCTTATCATAAATTTTATTGCCTCACTCATAGTATGGACATGAACGAGAATTCCTGTTGATACTACAATAGAGTCTCCTTCTGGAGTATATAAAGCAAAACATAATTCACCAATTTCTCTTACAATTGGAGAAGCTGCAACATGTAAAGCTGTTTCTCTAGCTGATACTAGAGCACCTCTTAAACTAGCATATGCTCGTTCATATCTAAACGGATCTTTTTCTTTTAAGTTGAGTACTTTTGTTCCGTAATAATGATTTGTATCATTAAACAAGTTCTCACTTTCATTGAGCATTTCATTAACTTTTTTTCCTTCCCATCCAATATTCTCTTTTATCAATTCTTACGCCTCCAAATGAAATATTCTATGTTTATCCAATTTTACTCGAGCTCCAGGAGGTACAACTAAAGTTGTCGCTGGGGCTTCTATTACAGCTGGACCTTCTAATGTATTTCCTGCATTGATTAAATTCATTTCCCATATCTGTGCTTCATGCCATTTATCATCCCAATATATATTTCTAGTGCCTTTGGAAGCTTTATCATTTGGCTTTTCTCCAGATAATTCATGAACTGGTAATTTAGGTTTTGGAACTGGTACTATTCCTGTTCCAATTGCTTTAGTAATATGATACCCAAGTTCTGGACTTTTTGTACCTCTACGAAATATCTCTTCAAAAAGATCGTCGTATCGCAGAGTAATTTCTTTTAATTCTGGTGAATCATATCTTTCAAGCGCACTTGAATAATCTAATGTTAATTCTTCTACTGGAGACTGGACTTCTAGGTCATCTAACATACCAAAATACTGTAATCGTAAAGAAGGTTTAAAGATCATTTCATTCGGATCTCTTCCCTCTGCCTCAAATTCTTTTATAATATTATTTTTTAATTCCTTCCATGTAGAACTTAGAATAGATGAAACAAAAGCAATCATGCTACCATCTGGAGGAATAACCATATCAACTGATTTTTCATGTCTATATGAATGATCTGCGCACGCACAACCAAAAGCGGAAAACGCAGGAGCCCATTCTGGGACTAAAATCTCTTGAAAGTTTAATCCTCTTGAATAACCTGCAACGTGTAACGGCCCCCCACCACCAAATGATATCAAAGTATAGTTTTCAGGTCTAAATCCAAGCCCTTGAATCATACCGTTAAGATGATTTTTCATGTTAATCTCAATTAGATCTAAAGATCCTCTAGCAGTACTATATGGATCTGCTTTTAAAGGACTCGCTAATTGTTCTTCAATATATTTATAAGCCCTTTCTTTATTTAAAGTGACTTTACCTCCCAGAAAGTAATCTGGATTAAGATAACCAAGAATTAAACTACAATCTGTCATTGTAACAGTCTCAACTCCAGATTCTTCATTACATACTCCAATTTGATATCCTGCGCTTTCAGGTCCAAATTCTAATCTTCCTGAAATTTCATTATATCTAACATACATTCCAGTTCCTGCACCAATACTATCTAAGCCAATCATAGGAATATTTAGAATAAAACGACCCAAAGAACTTTCCCATTTTGTAGGTACATACCGTTCCATTACTAATCCTACATCAAAACTAGTTCCACCTACATCTGAAGAGACTAAGTTTTTTATCCCATATTCTTTGGCAATAAATTGAGTTCCTATCATGCCACCAATAGGACCGGAGATCATAGTAGGTATAAGAGTTTTGTGATAGGGAGACATTGTCCCTCCATATGTTGTTAATATTCTTAAAGGAGCAGGAACACCTTTTTGTTTTATAGTTTCAGCTATTTTTATCAATTGTTTTCTTGAAGGTTCCGCAGCGTATTGTTCTATAATAAGAGCATTTAATCTTGGTGTTTCACCTCTAACGGGATTATGCTCACAAGATAGAATGATAGGAATTTTTTTACCTTTTTCTTTCATAACTTTTTCGGCAATCAATCTTACTTGTAATTCATGACTTGAATTCATGTAAGAACAGAGTAAACAAACACAAATGCTGTCAACATCCATATCAAGTAATTCTTCAACAACATTCTCAACATCTTTTTTATAAAGTGGGATTAATTCATCTCCCCAAAAGTTAATTCTTCCCCGTACACCTTTAATTTGTCTTCGTGGTATTAGAGGTTCTGGATGCTCATGTTCTCTGGCATGTAATCGACCCGCATAATCAAGGTAAATCCAGCATTGTAGAGCTCTTCCTAATCTAGGTAAATCCTCAAATCCGGCATTAACAATTACTCCTATATTACTATTTCCTTGCCGTTCTAAAAGCCTATTTACCATGGCAGTACCAGAATAGACTAAAGCTTCAATGGAATGACCAGAAGTTTCAATCGATGTATTCCATTGTTCTAAAGCATCTTCTATCGAGTTTAAAATTCCTTTAGATTCGTTATTTGGTGTAGTTTGAGCTTTTCCAACAACAAAAACTCCTTTCTCATCTATAATGAAAGTATCTGACATTGTACCGCCTGTATCAAAAGCCATAGCTACTAAATTTTTACTCTTCGACAAAAAATTTCACCAAACATTTTCTTGTATAACTATTTGTAATAATTCTAATTTGCTTTAGAATTATTTAAGTCTTAATTTCATAAAAATAAAAAAACTATGAATAATTACTCGAAATATGATAAACGATTTTTATGAAAAATTAGCTAAATTAGCTATTAACTATTCTGCTAAAATAGAAAAGGGTGATAGAGTATATATTTCTGGTCCTAGTTTAGCAAATGAACTTTTCCAGGCGATATATATAGAAACAATTAAAGCTGGGGGTCATCCTCTTCTTTTTCCGCAGATAGAAGGCATACAAGAATTGAGATTGAAACATTCTTCCGAAGAACAATTATTATATGTAGATCCCATTCAAAAAACAATCTTGAGTGAATTCGATTCTTATATTATAATAATGGGAGATTATAACACCCGCAAAATGAGTTTAGTAGATCCAAAATTATTAACAAAAGTTCAAAGTTCACCAGCTAATAGAGAGATTTGGGAGATATTAATGAAGAGAATTGGGAATAAAGATTTAAAATATCTGATTGTCCCTTTTCCGTGTAATTCATTAGCTCAAGAGGCTAATATGGACCTATTTTCTTATTTTGATTTTATTCAGAAAGCTTTATTTTTAGATAAAGAAGATCCAGTTAAAGAATGGTTAGAGATGGAGAAAAAACAAGATAAAATTTGTAAACAATTAAAAGATACTGAGAAAATTCAAATTATTGGTGAGGATACCGATCTAACAATGTCAGTTAAAGGTAGATTATGGATTAATGATTGTGGTCATCTTAATCTCCCTGATGGTGAAGTTATGAGTGCTCCAGTAGAAAATTCGGTAAATGGACACATTCGGTTTACTTATCCCGGCATTTATCAAGGGAAGGAAGTTGAAAATATATACTTAGAATTTAAAGATGGAAAAGTAATAAAATCATCTGCAGAAAAAGGTGAGGAATTTTTAAAAGAAATATTAAAAGTAGAAAATGCAGACATTTTAGGAGAATTCGCAATTGGAACTAATTACGGTATCACCAAATTTACGAAGAACATCCTTTTTGATGAAAAATTAGGAGGTACTATTCATTGTGCGCTTGGATCTGGTATTGAAGAAGCTGGCTCTACAAACAAGTGTGGGATACATTGGGATATAATCAAAGATATGAACCCATCAGGATCTAAAATTTTAGCGGATGGTAAAGTCATTTATGAAGAAGGCAAATGGAAAATTTAATTTGCTCCATTTTTTTGAATATATCAATTGATCCAAAAGTACATTAACATTATCAATTAATACAAAAAGGTTTATATACAGATTTGTCTTATTAATGAATTGGAAAAATTAAATCACTTCTTTTAATTATGGGGTGATATATAGACCAATACGTATATGCAATGTACCGAAACAGCTAATGCCATCCATTAGGCTTATAAGTAAGTACATCAAATACTAAATCAGGAAAAATCATAGATTCCTTAAAAAATTACTATATACACCCCTCATATAAAATATATAACCAAGATATTTCATTAAAATTTGTTTTTTAGAAAAAAATATAATGTAAATATTGGTAAATTTAATTATGTCGGTAATCTCCAATGGATTATTGTGTTAGAGATTGCAAATGATATCTATATATTATAATGGAAAATAAAATAGCTAGAAAATTTAATATTTGAATATCACAGATTTTTTTGCACACAAATTATTTGCATAAAAATTCTAAGATTTTATTCGTATCTGGCGGAAGAAATATAATATATAACAAATTTGTGAGGAATATTGTCACACAAAATTAATAGAATAGACGTACTTAAAAATAAGATTTAAGTTTAAATAATTAGAAAGTAAGGAAAGACAAAGAAAAGATGAAAATTAACACTCATAGCGAAGAATTTGAATTGGACCTATATTTGAAAATTATTGACTATTCTCAAAATGAAAGAATCACTAGAGAAGAAATTGAAATTTGGAAAAATCATTCAATTATAGAGCTAATGAAATATCTCAAGCGAACCCAAGATCGCAATTTTGTTACAAATGCCTTAATCCTAATTTTATCTTTATTTGAGGATATTCCTCCTGATCTTTATAATAATCGCGGAGTTGATTTTAATAGAATCGCAGAAAAGGATAAACGATTTTTAATTGAAGATCTGAAACAAGAATTCTTAGCAAACTGAAAAAGTATCTTGAATAACAATAGAGTTTTGAGTATAGATTAATTGTTACAATGATTTAAATTTATGAAACTTTATTCTTATTACATATAATATACTGATTCTCTAATACTAGGGGATATTTTTGAAAAATAAAACTATACTTAAATCGAAAAAGAATAAAATAATCCTTATTTCTGTAATTATCTCTTTATCAGTTCTAATAAATGCGGAATTCTTATTCAACCCGACTCAATTTGGACAAAAAAAAGATGATTCCTATGAGGATACTTACCCATACGATATGAATCCAAAAACTTCTAATGGTGTGGATTATTTATTTCAAGGAACTGAAGATTCATTGATTATTAATGACACGGGAAATCTTTATGATTATAATCAAGAAATTTCAGCTTCAAATCTCTCAGAATTGAATTTAACTTATTATTTAGATGACACTCACGAATGGAAAGCCTCAAAAATACAAACAAATATAAGAAATATACAAGATACAAGAGAATGGGTTCAAAATAATGATTATTATGAATTGGATACTCCTTATAGACATTATAAATCATTCTCTAATGATGATCCCCCTGCTGCGCCACCTCATAATTATAGTGCTGATTTAGATCATGATCCAACAAATCCTTCAAATATTCACAGCACAATAACTAATTCTAGCGCTAGCGCGATGAGACTTCACTTTTCAAGAATCGAAATTGAATCTGAATGGGATTTACTATGTATTTATGATAATAAGAATAGGTTGCAATTTACGTTTACAGGAATGGCTACAGATCTTTATACTCCTTGGATGAAAGGAAATACTTTTAAAATAACAATTAATTCAGATGGATCAATTCAATGGTATGGTTATGATATTGATTTCTACGAATATTATAACTCAAGTACAAACTATTTTAACTATAAAAGTTCTTGGGGCCATAATAATAGATCAATTCTTGGAAATTTTGGAGGCAATTTTGGTCCTGGAGAGAATGGGAATAATACAGCAATGTATACGACTTTAGTAGGTAACCCTGTTAGATCCGGTTCTGATCCTATGAGTGCAACCTATTATGAGAATGATTTTTCCGAGATTTATCAAAATATTACCATTCCAAGAGGTGCTGTAATTGATGCATATTTCAGTTTTGATTATTTTGCAGAAGAAGCTATGGATTCAAATGAAAATTATATTTACTGTGAAATAAATAATATAAAAATATATTCCAAAGGTCTAGGGGATATTGTAGATGCTGGTAAAGGTGTGTGGCATAATACAGGGAAGATATATCTTGACTTATGGTTAAATACTACAGGGATCTTTAATGATATTAATAATAATAATAATGAGTTTAATATTTCCGTAGGTATCAAAAGTGGAGCATCTGTGACTTATTCTGGTTTTGATGATAGATTTCAGCAAATATTTTGGTTTGATAATATTTCATTAGTTTTAACTACTTTATGTAATTCAACTCAAACGGATATCAATTTGGGAATAAATGGAGAAAGTCTCATTGATGGTAATTTTTGGGGAATATCACGTAAAAATTATACGGCAACTTGGGATTCAAATCCAATAATTTTGACAATACAAACAGCATCTCCTTCCCTTGAATTTGAATTAGACACAATAATTCATGGATATCATGAGACTACTTCAAACATAGAACAAACACCACAGGAAGGAGTATCTTATCAAATTTTGAAAAATGGTTCATTATACTGGGAATTTACTCACAACTTTTTCATGCCATCTCAATATTCTGACTTTGAATTTGAAATAAGTAAACCTATCAATTGGCAGATTGTCTCTGCACTTGATCCAACTTTTGGATCTATACCTTTTAATGGAGGAAACATAGGTGATTCTTATTTGAGAATCAACAAAACTTATGCAATTTTTCCTGGTTGGTGGACATTTCGAGCTACATCTCCAAATTATATTGAAATTGAAAATACTAAAATGTTTAAGGATGGAGAATGGGTCGATTCTTCATTTAGAACAGGAGATACTACTAAAATAAAAACACAAATCAATTATTCAAATGAAGTTCCAAATAACTTAGATTTAACCAATGCCGATTTAACAGTTTATTTTCCTAATGGTACTATATGGTTCCAAGAATCTAAAACACCATTTTCAAATGGAACAGTAATATTTTCTGATATGACTTTTACTTCAGAAAATTCTGTTGGTGGAATATATAATTATACAATTTTCTGGAGCAATAATACTGCTCTTGGGGGAGTAAAATCTAATTTCATTGTTGTCCATGATAGTTATTTAACCATTCTAAAACCAGATGATGCAAAACTGGATAATCAAACAGGAGCAACCGTAGGAGATATAATTCCTCTGAGAGTTTATTTAAGAGATGCTGAAACTGGTCAATCTATCCCAGATGCTATAATTTCTTATAATTGGTCAGGGGGAACAAATTATCTTGCAGACGCTGCTTTAGGAATTTATGAGGGTATCCTTGATACTTCTGCTTTAGGAGGTTATGGATTACATAATATTATAATTCAATCAAATAAAATAGGCTTTATTAACAGCAATTTAACTCTTTTCATAAACTTAGGGGAGAACACAAATTTGCAAAGGTTAGATTCTGATTCTGAAATTGTCATTCATGAAAATAGTACAATACGATTTTTTTATTATTCAGAATTCGATGATGAAGGAATACCTAATGCTCAAGTGACTGTAAACATTACAAATCCTAACCATTATACAATACAAGATCTATCAGAAGGGAATTATGCTATTGAATTCAGCACTATCTTTTATAGCCAAACAGGAGTATATAGATTAGTATTTGAATTCACAGCTATAGGTTATGAACCACAAATACACATATACCAGTTTGAAATAATAGATCCTCCTATAAATCCAGGAGGCCCTCCTCTATGGCTTTTAATCATTTTATTTGCTTCCATAGGTGTTGGTGCCATATTTGCGGCGTTAAGTTTAAGATCATACGTAATAATGCCAATAAGACGTAAAAAAGAAGCGGAGTTGCTAGCTAAAACTCAAAAATTTAAAGATCTTAAAAATATTCAAGCTATTGTAATGGTTCATAAGTTAAGTGGTATTCCTCTTTACTCGAAGAGTTATTCCATCCTTGAAAAGCATAAAAAGGAACTATTCTCAGGCTTTATTCAAGCAATTACAACTATCGGAGAAGAATTCGTAGAAAAAGATAAACAAGAGGCAGAAAAGCTTTATGGAGTTGAAAAGATGATTGAACTTGATTTTAAGCAATTCTACTGCTTAATAGCAGATATCGAGGAGATTCGTACTGTTTTTATACTCAAGAATAAATCATCTGAAAGATTAAGAGAACAGATATCCAATTTAGTTCTAGCTCTAAATCTTAAACTTTCAGGAAATTTAATAGATTGGGATGGCGCTCTTGATGACTTTGAATTATCAGTTCCTCAAATTATAAATGAATATTTTGAACTGTATTATAAAGAATCTTTCAAACTTTCGAGCGAGATTAACCTTATAACTATGAAAAAGGAAAAGAAATTAACCAAAATGGAATTGCGAGTGATAAATGTTATTCAATCAATGTCAAGAGATAATAAAATTGCTGATATAAATAATATTGTTGAATTAGTCCATGAAGAAAACAAGGATTTAATTATTGAAGCAATTGAAAATTTAATTAAACAAAAAATAATTATACCTTTAAATAATTAATGTTTTTAAAAGTATCTTTTTTTTTCTTTTTTTTTTCTAATGAATGATTTGAAGAATCTAAGATTTATTTGTACAAGATGTGGCAAATGTTGTACTGATAAGGATACATTAGTGAATCTAACATATTTAGATATAATAAAAATTAAAAATGGATTGAAATTAGATCTCAATGAATTACTTAATCTAGTTGGATTTTACATTTATAATAATAAAGTTACTGTGGATGATAAAAAAAGAATGGTTATTCCCCCAATAGAAACAGAAAAGGGTTTAGCTTTTGTAGCGCTTCGTAAAAGTAGTTTAGGAGGATGCTATTTTTATCATTCAGAAGAAAAGAGATGTTTAATTTATAAATTAAGACCAATGTTTTGTCGAACATTCCCATTTACATTCAGTATCTCAGATGAATATGATGAACGAAATAAAAAAAATTTAGAAATATTTCTTACTGAAAAAGGAAAACAATATTGTCCTGGAATTACTGGAGACTCTCCACTAATAAACATTGAAAAGTGGAAAATTATTGGACAAACTGCTTTAAAAGAATTAGAAAAAAATTATACAGTAATTGAAAACTGGAATGATAGTGTTGAAAAAGGTAAAATTATACCCACAGCTAAGAAATTTCTGCTTTCAATTTGTAATCTAGAGAATTCCTAACTTTTAAATTTAATTTAAATACTTCAATATGAATATACAGAACATGCTAACAATGCCCAATATAACATTTGTAATTCTATTTTAAATCCGAATATATCACTACGCCAATTAAATTTTGGATTAAGATTATCGGTTGTAAAAAAACTTGTTTTATTTAAAATAAAATCTAAAAGTGTAGTACATAATTCTTGTTCATCTACTTTCAAATTAAGTAAATCGAAAATTAATAAAGCTCTGGCTGATTCTGTAATTAAATTCTCAATTGCTCCATTTGAAGTAAGTAATTTCTTCAATTCATATGCATATGTTATTTTTAAATTTCTTATGCTTTCCTCCTTACCTAATAGCTTTAGCGATGATAAATGGTTAAAAATGTCTAATGTAGGCTTAAAATAAACGTTTTCTAATAATCTCAAATCAGAAATTGAGTCCAAATTTACTTTTCTATCGAGCAATTTTTTCTTTAGTTTTATAATTAATTTTATGCTCAAAAGAGAATAAAGGTTATATTCTAATTTTTCAGGCATGAAATTCTCTAACTCTTCTAATATAAAATTTTCAATTTCCTGAAGATCGATAATATCTGTTTTGTTAAACAGGTTTAATTCTGTAAAAATTGAGAGACCATAAAAATTATTAATTGTATCTGGAATTTTTTCTACTGATGAGCAAAATACCCATCCATTTATATAGTTCTTTAATATTTCTAA
>JABAHP010009917.1_pt7 | contig 17831 bp, 24 predicted proteins | sample 7062081 | NCBI WGS metagenome assembly JABAHP01 (sample SAMN14534357, study PRJNA622989) | marine sediment metagenome | biome: marine biome [ENVO:00000428]; feature: marine pelagic biome [ENVO:01000023]; material: deep marine sediment [ENVO:00002113] | place: India: Gulf of Kutch | collected...
AATAGTCAGGAATGGTGATAGCATCGTGCTTGCCACCTACAATAATCTCTCCATACCACCAACCTGAACAAGCATCAATTGCATCTTGAAGCTCATCAAAAGGAATCAGGATCTCTGAATTGGGATTGAGAGAAGAGTACCAAATCAACGCATACTTGCCACTTGATGGCAACAAAAACCATCGCGCATTATCCTCTGTTGGGTCCAAACAGATATACTTTTTCTGCGTAGATGCGTTAAACCACTCCGAAAAGAGTCCATATCCATCGGTCTCATCATCAGTAAAGGTGGGCTCTCGATCCGCATCTAGCTTTACCTTGGGTGCAAATTCAAATTCAGTTTCATTCGGATGAACACGCAGAGGCGTTCCACCTTTGCCAGTATAGCCCGGAGTCGATCCTGGACCATCTGTTAACTGCAGTAAATTATAAGCTCCCCAAGGAAACTCCAAAGGATCTCTCGTTGAAGGATTGGCACCAGGCGTAGGACCCACCCCATCTTGTATCAACTCCGATTGATATTGCGTGGTAAAGTAACTGGTAGCCGTCCAGGTCAGGGGTTGCGCTTCATTTGTTATGTTCTGCGCATCAAAGGTGCCATCACCATTGTCCTTATTAGCAAGTAGAAATCCACCACTCACCGTTACACTGTCTGGACGCAAGACCTCGCCTTTAGGGCTCCGCAATTGAGGATTGACCGTTATCCTTCGTCCAGAAGGAACATCTTCGACAGTTCCCTCTGTCGTAAGTTTCTGAAGTATATTAGACATTTTTAGAAACTCCTGTTAGCGCACGTAAAATCTCATGCACCTATAGGATACCTAAAACTACCTCTCAACTTCAAGAGAAATGAACGAAAAGAAAGAAATCAATTGGAAGGGTCAGGAAGAAAAACGTTGATTTCAGCCAGCACCTTTCGCAAAATCTCAACCGTATCTTCATGTAGCCACATGGTACAATACGCTTCATTGAGCCATGACTGTAAATCGACCTCTCCATTTTCTTTGATAGCAGCAATCCAGTCAGCAACCATCTCACGAACATACTCTTCTGGCATGGGAACTACACAAATTATATGGGATGCCCCCCTCATCGGCTCACCTAGATCTGTCCAATATTTCCAATGATGTTTGTTGTTGACCCAATGAGAACGACGTGCTCTTTGAAAATTTGCCTCGTTTTCTTTCCTTTCGTTGCTTGTTAAGGAATAAAATTGCTTACGGTANNCTCTGGCAACAATTTGCTCATATCGTGCAAAAGAAGCCGGCTGAGAGGAATGCCTCCCAAATGCAGCCCTGCCTCCAAAACATACCACTTGTGTTTCAGAACCGTCTTCAGATAAGCTCTGCGCTGCATTGCCAACAGTTCTCCAAAAAGAACCAAAGCAGCCCCCACTGTCCAAAATCGATCAAACATCTCCAACCTCCTTGGATCTCACTCTTCTTACCAAACTCTTTTCATGGTATTCTTTTCAGCGGCGGAAACCCATTCCACGGCTTTAGCCATGGGAGGAGCCGCTCTCCTTTCTTTTGTTTAAACGTGTGACACAATATGACATACGTTTCAGTTAGCCTTAACTCTAGACGTTCCGGCGAAGGCACTCCCAACATCTGTTGGAGCTACGGTACGCCACATAAATGGAACGCCTAAAATGTTCGAGTTGATTCTCGAACGCCAAACAAGAAGGGCTGTGATGTCAGCCAGCCTTATGTAGTCCAGCGGAAGTTCCATAGTTGATGTTCTTGGAACTACAAGCCCACCCGCTTCAGCGGTGGGTAGTTGACGCCTCTTGCGTAACGTACAGTCTCTCTTGCTTCCGCAATCTGCCGAGAAATCTCATCCATACAATCTTGCATATCCAACAACTTCGAACGAACAAACTCCAACAAACAACGTGAGTCTTCAGCTAAATCTACCTCTGGCGAGGTCATAGCCACCTCAAAAACCTTACCACTAATGTAACCATAATCCAATTCCATCACTTCACTACTTTCCAGATACTTGTCTTGAAAAATCAAATCCAGATAGCAAACCAAATAATAAATCTTCAAATCCTCTTTTTTCGCAAGGATCTCAACTGTAGCCATCATGTCTAGTTTTTTTTGCAACAAAAAATCTACGTGTTGGACCTGTTGCTCTCCCAACAACTCATGAATCTGATGGTCAAAAAACTTACGACGCAGATGCATCGGAATCTCTTCCATCTGCCGCATTTTATAGATCTCCTTGATCTCATTCTTTGGAAACGGTTTCGGTGGTTTCATCCTCATCTTTCTCCTTATTTTCTTCCGATTCTTTCGTTACTGTAAGAGGATTATCCTTCAAATTTGGCACATAGACGCCATTGCTGTCCAATACCCCATATTTTTCCTGATATTCATCCAAATCACAAAAAGCATTGGAGATATTCATCCCTCCTGCCCGAAGCAATCGACTATATGCACGATGATCAAAACCCAAGCGATGATAAATCAAATGGCGAAAGGTTCCACTCTCACAGAGATGATCATCAAGATGTGCAAAGACCCACGCCACCTGCTCCACTGTAGGTCGAACCTGACCTGCCAGATACTCTACATTCTTGTCCTCATTCCAGTGGTAGGAAGGAACTTGTGTAATTTCACCCGCGCTGTGATAGCCTTCATGCCCCTTGAGCAAATCACAAACTACTCCCTCTGCAACAGGATGAATTGCTCCACAAAGCTCTGCAAAATTTTTATATTCTTGGGTCATTGGGATCCTCCACATTATCGGGGAAATCTCTAATCAACTCCACCAAAAAACGAACAGAGAAAGGCAAATCCATCCGGTTCTGCAATCGAGAATCTCCCGCCTGTTGAGTTAAAAAACTAAGAGAATGAAAAGCACGAAGAGACCATTGCCCCAAAGGCGTATCCCACTTGTTTTTTTCGGATTCCCCTTTAATGGCTGGATCTATTTCTCTCTCTCCTAATTGCACCTGCATCTTCTTTACCAATCTGTGCCACTCTACATTGTCCTGTCTTAACTGCTCGTTATCCTCCCTCAAAGTAGCAAGCTGATTCAAATACTTTTGCTCTGCTTCTTGATGATTGGCAACTAAGGATTCTAAATTTTTATTCTTTTTTCGCAATGACTCATTGGCTGCCATCACTGTACGCGTCTGCGCTACAATTTGATCAAAGGCATCTCGATAACCATCCAAAATTTCTTTACTCTTTTTGCACCGATGCTCCAATATATCCAACATAGCCAGTATTTCAGCATCATTGGATAGTCTCTTTTTCTCTTCTTTTTTAGCCATCGCTTGTTGCTCCTTTTTTTTCTCCACCTTTTTCAATTCTCTTGCTAAGGCAGCACTAATCTGCTCACTTTTTTCGTGGTTATCGATCTTTTTTTCTCTTCCTCTTTTACCTTTCGCTTTCTTTTTAGCTTGTTTAACCATCTCTTCTGACATCGCATCCATGGGAACATCAATCTGATCGTAGATAAAGCAAAAAGCGCAGAAATTAGCACCTTTGGCTCGAACATGATCTGCCCGTTCGCATCGAGAAGAAAATTGATATTGGAAAGCAAGTTTTGGGTTCTCAAGTATTTTTTCAGTTATATGGTAGGCACAACCCACACAAAGCTCGGCTTGCTGCAATACACAACGTACAATAGCAATCTCATCGCCTCTCTTACGCCGACAACGCACCATCCCCTGACCCGGCTTTGTAGGATCTCCTCTCCCACTTAAACTAACATCCACCAAATAACGAGAACCAATCATCTATCGTTTCTTTGCGCTAGTCCCGTTGTTGCTGAAGAGAACCAAAAAAGTCTTGTATCTCTTCTCGCACAATTTTGCGTATGCGCTCCTCTAATGCCTCTCCCTCTCCATGAATCACCATGTATTCATGTAAGGCCCTCTTGAGCAAGGTCTGGTACTTAACACCTCTCTCTTCGGCTTTCTCACGATACCAATCAATGATATCTGGTTCTGCCCGAAACGTTACAACTGCTGTTGTTCTAACTCCCTCCCGCGCCATCACCTTCTACCTCCTCCTTCTCCTACTTTTGAGAAGTCAATTCTGTTCGTATTTGCTTCTTGGCATCTTGAAGACGACTCTCTTCTAACTCCATCTCAAAATGCCATTCTTGCATATCTGTTAATTCTTTTCTCTTATCCACAACCTCTCTCAGTTTACCTACTTCATCTTGTATCAGCTTCAACCTCTGCTCCATTTTGCTGTTTTTTTCTGCTTGCTCCTCTATCAACCGATTTAACTCCTGTACCTGCGCATCCATCTCGGCCTCTGTCCAATCGATCTCTGATACATCTTTGTTCTGCTCCTCTTGTCCAAGAACACCAGAACCATCGTCCTCCTCCTGTTTCTCTTGTTCCTCCTGTTTCTCTTCTTCCTGATCTTTTATTGGAGGAACCTCTTGCTCCTCTTGATCATAGGGGCAAGCTCCTGCTTGCCAATACTTATAGGGCGTCTTTTCATCCGGTCGATACCGTTCAATGCGCCTCTCATCACACAGCATCCTCAAATAGGGAGATACTTCAAAGTTAGCAACTCTCGACAAAGTTCGTGCAGTTTGACCTGGATGATTCTCAACAACCTCAAATACCTCGTGCTTTTTTGTCATAACAATTTACTCCTTTATTAAGCGAGAAATAGTAAATTGTAAATACAATATCACAAAACTAAAGATGGGATCAATAACAAAAAGAAAGGATGGAAAAAAGAAGAAGAGACACCCTATAGGGTGGACAATTGATTGGTTTTAAAGATTGTTTTGATGATCATAAACAATATTATTGAGAATCATCTGTTGGGCGGCGTTAAGCGGTGGATCTTCCATAAAAATAACATCACACTCGTCATTGCTACAAAAGACGCAGATATGACGTCCTGGAAAAGATGCCTTAATCTCTGCCGCCAACATAATTTGTTGCCCTGTAACAGGATCTAACCGTTCTGGATTGTTGATACACCACAATCCAGAACCATTACAATCCCGCACATATTGATAAGTATGCTCGGCCATAACAAAATCCCTCGATTATGTATAAGTTAACAAAAGTCCAAGATAATCGACTATTCCACCAATATTTTGATGGTCAATCTGCACGCCGCCACGGTCGCCAGCCGACAATTGTGTCAAAACTGAACTTATATCAATTGTTGTCCATTGACCAGCATTCCCCAAATTGTAGGTTGAACCAACATCAGATTCACTATGATGATTGTATTGCTCACCATTGGCACCATAGTCACTAAATAAATCAATATTCTTACCTGAACCCGCCGCTCCACCACGAGGATTGGCCAACGCCACAAAAGACACCAAACTGCTAAAATCACCAGGAACCACAAAAGAAAACTCAAAAGAAGCATTACTCGTTACAGGTCGTGTCCTCACACTCGTACCCGGTACATTTACAGTCGAAGAATATTGCGGAGAAAAGAACGCCTCTTTTTGACCACTACCTGGCGCAGGCGCCCATTGAACATCTGCTCCTGGACCCTGCGTCTGTAAAAACTCACCAGGATTACCAGGCGGCAACAATTGCCATACAGCAGGACCACGAAACAAAACCTCTCCCTGAACAGCCGTCGAAAAGAACCCATCTTGCAAATTGAAGAAAACATTCCAAACACCTGGGGGATCATCGTATCGATAGACATCTCCTGTATCCCGCTGAACGCCTAACTCCGCATCTACCATTCCGATTTGCGCGTTTCGTTGCGCAGCATTGAGCCAAGAGTACTTGATGCCTTCAATCAGACTGACCAGGTCAAAAAAGACCAATCCCGTACCCGCCGCATTAACCTGAACTCCAAAACTTTCAGAGCCAGCATAGGTATTCGGTATAACATCAATCAGGTGTCCAAGAATGCTTGCGTGTCACCAATCGTAATGGGAGGAGCCGGCGAAGGGTCCGCTCCAGGCGCTGGACCTACCCCTTGCTGTAACGCTGATTGCATATATTGTTTGGTAAAGTACCAGGTAGCCGTCCATTCAAGAGTCTGAGTCTCACTCGTTATATTTTGTGCATCAAAGGTACCATCGCCATTATCTTTTTTGGCAAGGATGATAAATCCAGAACCCAATGTAACTGTGTCTGGGTTTAAAACAGAGCCATCTGGCCCACGCAATTGAGGATTGATACGAACTCTTCGTCCAGAAGGTACATCTTCAACAAACCCCTCTCTTGTCAATTTTTGCAAAATATTAGACATTGTTTTTCCCCGAAACTCCAAATGATTATGGAGTTAAAACCCCCCAGAACTTTGTCAAACTATACTCTCCATTTCGATCTCCAAATACAAACCTATCACCTGCATCCAAATCCAAACTCATGAAAGAAGATCTATCGACGGTTGTATCCGTAGCAGTTCCTAAGAAAACATCGTCAAGGTAGATATTGAAAGTTCCCAGCACGTTTCTCGTAATCCTCAAACGAAACCAGGTTTGTGCTGATATAACATCATTAGCAGAGGTGTAAAGGGCCCCTACAGAGCGCTCTTGCAAAATTAAATTATTGTTGGAACCATTGGAGTAGATGTAATACCCACTTGATGGATCTTGCGCATCTGCAACAAAATCAAAAGCTGGAGAATTTCCGGCTGCCCCCTTGTAAATAAGAACATCCCAAGTGCCATAGGCACTATTTATTGCCAGATGAGGAATTGAAATTCGTCCAGCCGTTACACACTCAATAATCTTTTTCCATCCACCCAACACCTGCTGATGAATCACTTTGTGCGTACCTGAAAGAACCTTCAGACCCGATTCTGCCTTTTTGATGAACCGACCTGCACCAAAGACGGCAGGATTTTCTGCCAGCAGGTAATAATCACCACGGTACATAATGGATTGGGCAATTTGTCGATAGGCCAAAGCAGCCTGGGCCTCATAATCAGCTTTGTTGGAAAATTCTCCTACTTCCAACTCGGAGACCACACCATTGACGCCATACACACCTGCCTGAGCGCCATAGTTTAAGTCTCTTGCCGCATTATATGTAGGGTTCGTTCGAGATACTGGTGAACTAGAATCGTCAACCAGTTCGATATAAACATAATTCTTATCACCTGCCACCGAGAGCCAACCTAACCAGTAAGCCTTTCCAGCTACAAGAGCCGTCGCGCCAGAAGTCGACTGATTGGCTCCGCTTTGATGAGTAGAACATCGAACAAGGTCAGCATTGGATACTTCAAAGGTCCAACCATCTGAAGAGAAAATTCCCCGATTGACAATTCGATGAAAATACCCCGTTCGATGAGGAATAAAAATACACCATCCACCAAAGGTTTGCGTGGTGTAGCCCAAAGCAGTTGCTACATCAAAATCAAACATCGCCTGGGAAGATGGAGAATTTGTTCCATTGCCTACAAATTTTTGGCCATTTCCACCATAAGGCATCAATACATTTTTGATACCACCGAGAGAGCCACCTGAGACTTGACCAACTAACCCATTCTCGGAAGCGTCCGCAATTACCTCATTCTGCAGTTCGCTAAAAACTGCCAGATCTTGATAATCTTTTTGGCTACCAGGTATAGAGTAAAATCTCTTCGTCCCCACCGTTGGAGTACAAACAGAGACAAGCGATTCATAAATTTGCTTGATCTGCGTTCCTGTTTTTACCAACCCATTATACAACAAAATAGCCTGTACAGAGGAATTGGACGGTTGTGAACCTGCATAATTGTTTCCAATATACAAATCCGAAGTATCCGCAGTTATTGACTGAGATGCATTTCCATTTTGAACAAAAATTCCATCACGATACGCTTTGGGGTTGTTATTTCCAGACTCTTTTGTCAAAAACAACGTTCGCCACAAACCCGTTGATAAAAAAGAGGCAAACGTACTCTGTGAGCTACCATCATATGAACATAAATAGGGAACATTACCCGCGCTTCCAAAGAAATAAACGTCTAAATTGGTTCCTGTTAAATTTCTCTTTGAAAATATTCTTGGATAATAAGCAGCGACTTTTCTTTTGGGCTTGTTGAAAGCATCAAAAAGGATAGCAAGAGTAAAACTATCACTTACATTCACGGATGAGTGATGTGGCACTTGCATAACTCCGTTGGAGTTTGCAGGCCTATAGCCCAAAATATTGCTATTTCGGCACCAATCATCTACATGACTATTTACCAAAGCCCCATCATTGGAGCCGATTACATCTCTAAGATGCCCTTCAAAAAGAGGCCAAAAAGAAGACAATCCATCTGTATCTATATTTCCAATCACATCTGGTACCTGCCAACTTTCCAAAGATTGTATTTGTGATAAAGGTCTTTGGCCTGCGTTGTCGTCAACTTCCGATTAAAAAATCGAACTTTGTATCCATTTCCAACTAAAGTTCGAAACAACGACAAGTTTTCGCTGTTAGCATAACTGCCAGGCCTCGAAGATATATCGAAGGTTTCACCGTCATCTCCATTCAAATACATCAACAAATCATCATTCCCCCGATCAAAAACTACCACATTATGATTGTCCATCTTGATCAGATCTTTTGCCGAAGTTAACGTCAAAACCGAGGCATTGCCATCATTTACATTTACTTTCAAATTTGTATCTGCAGTTATCTCATAACCAGAATCATTTGCCAAAGAACCATCATTTTTACGAAATAGGTTCTCCAGATTCGAATTTCCTTTATAATAAGACAACTCAATGCTTTTTTCTGCATCTGCTGCAAGATCGAAATCGTCATTATCGCTTACCGTCAAATAGCGACTGCCATCATATGTATATCCATTTCGATCATCTATCTTTGTTGGAAACGTACCTGACGCCGCCCCATCACCTAAAGTGGCATTTCGACCTAACCCACTAATATCAGATGTTACAAATGGCGCAGCATCACCGATCTTATCATGCATAGGCAGATAAAGCACACTGTCCTTTTCATAATTGAAAGTTTGACCATTTATCCAATCGCTGATCTCTTCTTGTGACCAGGCCCTCTTCGAAACCAAAACACTATAGACATCAAAACTGCCTGAAGCACCAAAATATTGAGCCAACTCAAAACCAGCCGTTGGTTGCGTTATAGGCTCAGCATAACTATTCGTTTGATTGGCAAGCGTATCATTGACATAAAGTTTCAAACGATTAGATCCCAAACTCGCATCAAAAGTAAGACAGGCAAATAATCTTGTGCCAATAGCCGGTAATGCTGTATAAGTGTTAGCAGTTCCGCTAGCATGTTTAGTAAATGCCCAAATCGTTGTTGATGCTGTAGGCACCCACAGCATCGTCTTATAAGAACTTACCAGATCAAATCCACACAACCCCACATTAGTTAATAATGCTTCTCGAAGTTTAAACTCTACAATCATCGTCAATTGATAACACGATGGTTGCAATTTCTGTCGTGGATATCGTATGACTTGATTACTGCCATTTACAAAAGATGCACGACCTTTAATCGTAGGTAGACCCGTCACACCTGTACCATAAATATACCCACCATTGGCGATAACAGACGCAGGATTATCAAAAGTCTCAAAAAGCAACGCATCTAGCGCTTTGAGTTGTCCAAGTGTATGAGGCATCAATCAGTCCTCGTCTCTTCTCTCTACCATTTTGTATAAATTTTGGCGCTACCAATTGTATCCATCAAAACATGGAAATCCAAATGAAGCAAACCTGGTCGTTTATCAGGATCATTATCACTCCAACTATCACCTACATCACGATATACCCTACCACTAATAATCGTTGAAATGGTAAGGCCTGAACCAGAAATAACCGCTACTCCTCCATTATCCGCAACTTCATGCCAGTGATCTGTTCCGCTACATGTTCCTTGTAATGATAAAGAAGTTTCAACTGGAAACTGCGTAAGTGGCGAAGCAATCGTATATTCAATAGCCCAATTAACAGTATTACCGCTCTCTTCATTGCCTTGTGTGTGTGGTGTCCAGTGAATATGAGGATAAAGGTCCGTACCTTCAACATAACGATGAGGCAACTGAATCGTAAACATTAACTCATCGCCATTATTGAACTGAGGAATGACTCCTCCCCTCCAATTCAAATTGGTGGGATCCGAAATTCCCTTTTTACCTAGTTGGTTTTGAGAGACCAGCACATCGTCGTAACGCACCGCAAAAATTGTAGGGCCACCAACTCGCATAATTAATTCCCCCTACCTGAGAAGATCGCAAGCGAATTTGAAGCGTCCGACGTAACAACTTTGAGCATAAACTGAAGAATTGAGACAGGAAATCCCATATGGAAAGTATCACTATTGTCGACTTGCGTTCCAAAAGTTGTAACCTGCGTCCAACCTGAATCGCTCGTCTCATCTGCATCGGGATGATTAGACTGATGGAGCGTCAACGTTACACCACCGGAGACAACCCATGTCAGAGAAAACAGTTTAAAGCCATCCATAGGAATGACAAAGCGACGAGTAGTTGCAGAAATATCGGTGTCATTGATGATCTCATCGAAGGATTGTCGAAGAGAATCAGGATTGGTATTGATGCCACGGATGGCATTGAGCAAAGAGGACATAGGCGTCATCTTTGACTCTTCATCTGTAGGCAAGATATGTTGTACACCCTCCCTGGAGCCCCTCGCTCGTACTGCATCATAATCCGCCCCAACACCATCGGTAGGAGGATCTCCACTGATTTCAAAAGCAGAGAGCATACCTTGAGGACCATCGGCTATTACAGGATCATCATGTGTTGCTGAATCTATACTGGCACAAACATCAACTGGCAATGCCCCTTCTGTCAGAGGGATAGCAGCCGATTCAAAATCACCCCGAAATTCAAAGCTGATATGCGGAATAACCAGCTTAACCGTACCTGCTGGCGCACTACTCGCCAACTCAATGTAGCCGGTATAAATCAGATCAAATGGCCCAGGGATACGAAAACGTTCCGTGCCATTTGTTTTCTTTGTATAAGTGAACTCTTCTGCAAAGGATCCCAAAGCCCCATCTGGCTCTTGTGGATGAACTTCGATAGTAACAGACACACCAATGTTGCCTGTCAAAATTGCCCACATGTAAGGAATATGAATACGACCCTGACCGTCCGAAACTTCCAACTTTTCTCCATCTGCATCTGGATAGTCTCCAAACATTAACGCAATTGATGGAATCGGTTGCGGGTCAAAATCAATGGAATTATACGCCATTGTCGCCTCTCCTACAATAAAAAGGTATTAATATCCCAACACATACTGTGCATTCGCCTGAAATTGACAAGTACTAGCACCAGGGCATCGGCCTTGTAACTGTACATAGGGCACATTGTTCTTCAAATCCAAAGACAGATAAAGGTCTTTTGAGGCTCCAGCGGGGAGAGTCTCATAATGAGTCCTATCACTTCTGTTCTCCTGATCTATTGCATACTTCGGTTCAACAGGAGTTAACGATCCAAACTGGTCATATTGCAACAACCAACGAAATTCCACCAGACTGCTTGCATCTCCTTTGGTAAACCGACCAAACACCGATATATTTTTAAAAAATCGGCAGGCAATCGGATCACCAATGTCTAAAAAGTTATCTCCCAAAGCAACTGCTGCTGCATTCAATAGTACAGGTTCGGTTTGATAACCTGCAAACAACCATGCCCCAATAGGTGCAATTAAGCTTATTAAACGGTCATATGGAGAAGGCTTACCTTGAAACCATTTATTACAAGACATGAAAATGTACCCTTTATACTAATCGCTTTGTTTTCCTTAATTAATAAGGCGGAATATTAACTTTTCTTGGAGGCGTATCTGGCGCAAGCTTCAATGTTGTCTCAATTCTGGTTAATCGCTCCTTCGCGCTGCCTAAATCCAATCCAACTTGACGACGTGAATCTCGTTCTTCCTCAACCGATTTCTGCAAATGATCAATCTTGTTTTCTATCTTACCTAACCTCGCGCCGTTTAAAAAAGCAAAAGCCAAAAGAGAACCAAAGAGAACCAAAACATTAAACAAGATTGTATAATCAAAAGAACCACCCGGTTTCTTCTCCATCGGTAGATGAATCACTTGGATGGGTTTGGTCAAATCCACTCCCACTGGTTTTAAGAAAGAAGTTGTTGTTCGCTTCGATTTTGCAGGGACAGCACCAATTAAAAAGAAAAGAACAATTGCAAAACCCGTACACGAAAAAAGAATGAACGATATGTTTCTCTGTGTTTTCCACCTCATCTGTTTTTTTCCTCCTGGATAGATTCTTTATTTTCAAATAGCGGAAACTCAAATGCCGCTCTGTATAAACATGGGCGGATAGGGAGTAGCAAGCAAGAGTTCGTACTCTGCTTCGGCTTGCCTATCAAAAGGAGCATACTGCCCAAAGACAGCATCATCTGACCAACCTAGCAGGCCAAATTGAACAACTTTGGGCTTATTGGAGCGCTTCCACCAACCCCAACTTGTCTTGCGAACACCTGATCCTTTGCCGCAAGCCCCGCTAGGATGCTTATCATAAGTAGGTCCACCCCACGATTCAATCGCATAGGACCCATCACCAGCGCTCATGCCAATATGGGATGCTCCACCCGTTGACTTCATAATGGCGAACATGGCACCTGGCGTGGACATGGCTGTGCTTTCAGCTATTGATTGGCTCCAGGCGTTGAATTGATCATTGGCTCGCCTTGGAAGGCTACATCCGGCATTCCTCGCAGCCGCAACAAACAATCCAGAACAATCCAAGCCAGCAGGGCAATCCACGCCCTGATAAGTGTAGGCCTCTCCAGTAGCGCCTCCCCAACCATAAGGAAGTTTATACTTCGATTTGATATCACCAGCCGAGCGGTCCCAAAGCTCTTCGAAAAGACAGGCTGAAGTGCATCGTTGTCCACGACAATCGCTCACCGTTGGTGTTGGGGTAGCAGGCGCAGAGGGATCTGTATAATAATCGTTGCTGGGAAGTTCCATATAGGAAGGATGAGTAACTACATCGGAAGGCTCTGGTTCCGCATCAGTCGCTGGTGGCTCATCACTTGCCAAAGCATAGCCTCCCACCAACAAAGCCGCCAGCACGCCTCCACCAATCCAGAGCCACTTCTTATCGAATGGCAACTTAACATTGGCTTGTCTGGCTCGACCTCTTCTTTTTTTTGCCATGGTAAATTTTTCCAATTGGGAAGACTTTGCTCATATGAAAAAACAAATCAACCCGCCTATTGGCCTCCTCCAAAACGCTTAACAACTTCTTCCTTGATCATATTTAAAGTGCTATGAAGGACATCCAGTGAAGCCTCGCTTAACTGGCGGAGTTCCTCTTCGGAAAGCTTTTCTCTGAGAGCCACAGGAACTCTCGAAGAGAATGCAAGATAATGTCCATCTTTGTAGTTCTTCTTTACGTAGTTCTCAAAGAAATCATTGACAATCCCCAAAATCAAGCTCACGATAATCTCCTTTTCTTCTCTTTTTTTCTCTCTTTCGGTATTAAAAAGGCCCCTTGTCCTTTGCAGGTGGGGGGTACCATGTTGTTCTCGTCGGACTAGAAGGCTCACGATAGAAGGGGCCACCATAAGCAACAACCATACCGCCATGGTCGTAGTCATCAAAAATGGCAATAGCTGTAATGTTGTCGACACCACCACGAGCCAAAGCCAGATTGACAATCCTGGTTACAACCTTTGCAGGAGTTGAATCACGCATCAAAAACAACAACTCATGGTCCTGTATATGCGTTGTTACGCCGTCGGAACAGAGCAAATAACAGTCGCCTTTATATCGAAGATCTTCATAAACTTCTACTTTGACCGTATCTGAAAAGCCCAAAGCGCCAATCAGACGAGAGTTATGACTTTGATCGTGAGTTAGTCTTTTCACCTGATGGCGCCGTAATCGATAGATTCGACTATCTCCTGTATGCATCACAAAAACATAACGATCAAAAAACCAAAGGGAAGATAACGTTGAGGCCATACCCTTTGCCCCAGGCAAATCCTTGGCGGCCTGCAGCACCGATTGATTGATAACTGATAACGTCCGGCAAAGATGGGTCTTCAGGATTTCTACGCCCTTGAGGCAACGTAATGACGTACCAGAATCAAAAACCTCTTTGCGAAGAGCTTCCGCTTCATGGATATGCTTTTTGAAGATGTCCTCAAGTAAATAGGTTGCAATATAAGAAGCAACCTCACCCTTGGGTTGACCTCCTACCCCATCTGCTACAGCATACAGATTTAACTCCCGATTGATAAGCAAAGAGTCTTCATTGTTCGACCTCTTATTGCCAACATGAGAAGCACCAAAAACCTGCATTTCTAATCACCAAACTCCTTTATGTGGAAACTCCTTTGCCAAAATCCATTCTGGACAAATCCATCTTACAATCTTTAGCCGAAGCTTGCAAAGCAATTCTTCAATCCTTTTCTACACTTTTATTAAGACTACTGCAAACGCATGAGTTTTCGTATGTTCTACTGAAGGAGTCTGTCGACTGGAATGAAAAGAAGAGATGAACTAAAAAGCTAACAATTAAGAGGGCAAAGAAATATCTCCCATATCATCTGGCAACCAAAGCATCGATTCTTTCGGAGAAGCCTTCTCCATCTCTATCTGAATCTGCTCAACATCCACCGTCTCTACAAACTTCAACTCATTAAGAAGGTTATTACTCTTCATCATGATGTATCGAATTTGGCGTGCAACTGCTAGAGGAATGGTCAGTTTTGGCAACAACTCATCGCCCCTCTCTAACAAATTCTCTTTTTTTATCTCCTGTTCTGCTTGGGCTACCATGATGGCAAATGGCATAAAGATATGCGTCATATCAGAGAGCAAATTGGCCATACGAATCGTAGGATTTAACTTATCTTCCAGACCAACGACACTGTACCCCTTGATACCTCCAATCATCCAACGAGCGCAGCATTGATAGATCAGGATCTCACCCTCTTTAGCCTCTGGATATTCACGAGAGCCATCTTGCAGCACATGATAGGCACCACACCGCTCACACTTAAACTCGGTCCCAACCTTGACCACCGATTGTTGCTGAATCAACGGCCATGGAAATCCAAAATATACACGGTCTTTGCTCTTTTTACGCTTCTTCCTCTTAAAATTTTTTTTCTTAGCCATCTCTTAACATTCTCCTTCTTCTAAAATCTTTTCCAGTAATTCTCGATCAATAGAGGCAATCTTGATAAACTTTTGCAGTTCCGTCAGTTCTGCCCCTATATTCAGCAGATAGTAAGGCGACAAATCAATTGACCAGGCCTCCTGCTCATCATAAATAAGAAAAAAACGTAGACAAGCATCTGAACCTGGCACACATCGTTTGTTTGACCAGACTCCTGGACCACAAACCAAAAGTTCTCCAGATAACGTTCCTTCCAACAAGTCTTGCACATTCTCATAGATACGAAGATAAAGCGCATCCATCATAAAAAGATGCTGGTCTTTTACTGAGTATTCGTGCTTTCGAAAAGTATCGCAAACAACACTGGCTATATCATCCCGCAATTCTTTAATCTCTTGTCTGGTCATCGCTCAAATCCCTTGCAGTTTTTTTATCTCTTTTTGTTCAAGATACTGTAGGCGCATCTCCGTTCCATAATGGATAGGCAATCCTAGATAAGAGAGCGCAGCAGTATCAGCCCCTTTTTCTGAATCGTCATCAAGGATCTGGATAGCCAGTTCATGACCAAACTCATGAGCAAGGATGCCATACACAAAAGGCGTCTGGAGTAAATCCAACCTCTCAGTTACACAGACAACTCCTTGGATATGGTTGGTATGAGCAAAGACACGCTTTTTGTCTGCATTATCCCAACGAGCAATGGGACAACCATACCAAAGAAGGAGTGGATCTATTCCCTCTACTTGCTGCTCCATAAGCTCATTTAACTCTTCAAAAGCCCTTTTGACCAGACTTTTTTGGATCATTTGTCTTTTCCTTTGGTGATAATGATGAAAAAGTTACATCTTCCTGAACAGATGACAAAACATCTTCCAAATGTAGGGATTTCTCTCTTGCAAGCTTTAAGGCCTGCTCAATGCCAAAGGTGCGCAAACGATCAGGAGATAGATGCAGGCCTATCAGATAGGTGAGCGGCTTAACCACATTACGGTCCAGACTGCGACCTGTCAGCCGAGCACCCTTTCGTGCTGGATCATAGTTAATAAAGAGAGGTCCCTTTTTGCTCCCTCGAATGGCCAGCCACTCTGATAGAGCAATCTTTGTCTGCTCAGGTAATTCTACAAGAATCGACTCATTGCTTCTCGGATTGGGAAGGAATAAAAAGCCTAGGCTCAAATCGAGATGCTCTGGATAGTTGAGAGCAACAACTTCCTTTCTCCGTAAAGCCAAATCAAAGATAACTCGTAAAATTGCAAAGTCTCGATAACCTTTAGAAGAGGTACGATCTACCGAAGAGATCAATCTTCGCACAGCAGGCAACTCATTGCGCTCTCTCTTTGATGATTGCCGCACATTGGGCAAGACCAAATCCCAATCGATACGACCTATCTCTTTGGCAAACACAAAAATAGCCCTTATCGCAGACAGTTTACGATTGATAGTAGACAAACTAAGACCTCGTTGTTCCACAAACTGCCGATACTTTCCGATCCTCTCGTGTGTGTATTTCGGGCCCTCGGCCAAGAAAACCATCAGAGCGCTCTCAGGTCTAGGTAAATCCATAAAATTAGCCAGGTCTGTAAAATCTTGCAGATACGCTTTACGAGTACGATAACTTTTCGTCTTCAGAAAACTATCAAGCAATGATTTTTGGACCGAATGATCAACCAATTTTTTCTCGTATTGTTTCTAAGCTCGATAAATCTTGCCTTTTTCAACAGGATAAACACCTCTTGTATCTACAATAATCGAGCTATGTTTTCTTACAAACACCCAGGGCAAACAATCGTGATCGGTAACAACCAAGACACAATCTTGTCCGGCAAGCGTATCTATATCCAGATCAACCGAAACAGACCGTAAATCATAACCTCGTAGTGAAGGAATAATTGGAACGTAAGGATCATGATAACTGATAATACCACCCATTTTCTGTAGTTTCTCAAATAAAACAACACCCGGCGATTCTCTTAAATCACCGACATTCTTTTTATAAGCCAGTCCTATCAAAAGTATTTGTGAGCCCTTTACTGATTTCTGATGCTCATTTAGTGCAGCAACAACTTTAGAAACAACATAGTTAGGCATCGCTACATTCAATTCTCCGGTCAATTCAATAAATTTGGTATTCAAACCGTACTCTTTTGCCTTCCATGTAAGATAAAATGGGTCAATTGGAATACAATGTCCTCCCATACCTGGGCCCGGATAGAAAGCAGCAAACCCAAATGGCTTGGTTGCTGCCAAATGAATGACTTCAAAGATGTCCAGCCCCATCGCATCTGCAAGAATCTTCATTTCATTGGCTAGCGCGATATTGACAGCCCGATAGGTATTCTCCAGAATTTTTGCCATCTCTGCCGTTTGTGTATTTGAAGCTAACACTACAGCGCAGATTTTTCGATAGAGAGCCACCATGACCTCTTGACAAGCCTCTGTAATACCAGAGCATATCTTGGGGGTGTTTCCCAAGGTAAATTCATGGTTGCCTGGATCAATTCGTTCTGGAGAATAGCCCAAGAAAANNAAAAATCATCTCCCAGTACAAAACCCTGCTCTTCGACAACTGGCTTAAAAACTTCCTCTGTAGTACCAGGATAAGTCGTGCTCTCCAAAACTAAGAGTTGCCCCTTATGAAGGTAGGGTAAAATTGCTGCCAAGGCATTCTGTACAAAGCTCAGATCTGGTTCTCGATGCTGCGTCAATGGAGTAGGAACAGCTAAAATCAAAACATCAACTTCAGCAACTACAGAGTGATCCTCTGTAAACAAAACCT
>JABAHP010002093.1_pt2 | contig 17790 bp, 8 predicted proteins | sample 7062081 | NCBI WGS metagenome assembly JABAHP01 (sample SAMN14534357, study PRJNA622989) | marine sediment metagenome | biome: marine biome [ENVO:00000428]; feature: marine pelagic biome [ENVO:01000023]; material: deep marine sediment [ENVO:00002113] | place: India: Gulf of Kutch | collected...
TATGAAGTAGTCGAAAGCAGATTCTTGAAAGAGGGAAGAGTACCGGCTTGAATTTCCTTTTTAAGCCCTGCGAGCCGCCAGTTGGTAAGCCCGACAACACTATCACCCCGAGAGTCACATTGCTCATACAGAGAGGCAAGCCCTTCATTAAACCAGGCCGGGCAATCGGGGAAATTAGAGTTTATGAACGCATGTACAATTTCATGGCAAAGTGTACCGCCGCCGGTGCCTATGTTCATAATCAGGGCCCCGTGCGCATCCGAGCAATAGCCGAACGGCGTGTCCGGCTCATCGTTGAATAGCTCCCGGGCATGTTTGCGATAGCTGGAATCATCCTTGAACAACCAAATATCATATATCAGGGGCGGTTTCTTCTTGAAGTACAATCTGCGAATTCGATTAACAAACCACTCGACAGTGCGCTCGGCGCGATAGCGCACGATACCGGGCTTTTCGTCACCAATCACCACGAAAGGTTGTTGCAAAACAATGGTAAAATCCTTTGGTACATTTGGCTTCAATTTCATAACGTGCTGGGCGTAATCAGCATTGGTAAAACCGACGGTGGATTTCGGAACAGAAATCTTTCCCGCTCTAAGATTCATGTGGATTGCAAGCCAGCGGTCTTTTTTGTACTTGAGCGGCCAAAGATCAAGAAACCTGCTGCGTTTCATACGACGATATGCACCGTTCTTTTCCGCCGGTTCATGGTATATCACCTCCTTGGTCTTCGAGTCATATCCAAGAACCAAGCGAAAGTGCTCTGAGGATTTGGGACGACTGTCGTAATGCATACATACTATCGACGGGATACCATTGCGTAAATTGGCAAGCAGGATGTTCCACTGGGCCTCCAATTGAACTTTGGATTTGCGGGGATCTATCTTGTACCAGACAATGCCGGGCTTGAAACCTATACGCTTGAGCACTCTCTCCATATCTCTGGTCACACATCCTCTGGCCAGCGCAGGTTCTACGCCGGACAAGTTAAATACATCGTCCTGTGTAACCTTGTAACCGAGCTTTTCCAGATACATCGCGATACAAGCCTCACCACAAAAGTCAGGCTTTTGCCGCAAATGGGGAACACCCTCGATAAGAACAGTCTTATCCGCCGGTTTGGCCTGAACCGGCAGAAAAACCGCGAAAGCTACGATGCCACAAACATATAGATACAAACGAGCAGTAAACCTGTTCATTTTAGTTTCCTCCGGTCCTCACCTGATCCAGGCTTTCTTATTCTATGATGGTTCCTGTTTAACTGTTATGTTAATTGTAACCTATCGACGTCTCCGCCGCTCCTGTGGGACATTCTGTAATTCGTTTTGTTCAAGTGATTGTCGGGGCTGTCTGCTTCGCAGCTTGCGCCGATCCTTTTCATCCATTCGCATCGTAGTAACGTGAACAAGGGCATGCTCCTCCGAGAAAAGTGACTCGAAGATGACCTTGTCCTTGCCTTCATGGGTGATTGACGTAAGCCAGTCATTGATGCGATCACGCTGGACCTTGCTTTCCCTTGGATACTCCAGAAAGGCCGCTGCTGCTTTGGTGGACGGAGTCTTAAAGTGTTTGCCCTTTTTCAATTCAGCAAATGCTTCGACTGCGGCCGTTCGCAGCATTTTCGACCAAAGCTGCCTGAACAGGTCTTCTGAGCCGTAGACTTCTGCTGTATTAAGCTGTCCGTTGATGGCGAAGACAAATCCTATGATGTGTTTCCTGTCCTTGATGATGCCTCTGAGAGCGTCGACATAATCTTGGGCATGTTTTCTAACGTCCTTATTACCAAGTGTCAATTCCAGGCTGGAAGAGGAGACTGGGGATCTAACGGATTTCCCGACATTGCTGGACAACTTCTCCTGCAGATCTGCGGCGTTATCCCAGACTTCCTGCTGAGACTTTCTGTAGCGGCTGGCAACGCGCAGATCACGTGAGGCCACCTGGTTGCTTGACATTGAGAACTTGTCAACCTTTTCTGCGCCTCGCGCCTGCCAGCGCCCGCTTTCAACGCAGAACGACTGCAGAGGCATTTTTTTCCCGCCGGGCGGCACGATGAGATCTGTGCTCAGCGTACGATCCTGCTTGCCGCCTTTGACGATATCACCGGCCTGGATGAAGACATATTCCTCGTCATACATGCTGGAAATAACAAGGCTACTTACATTTCCCGTTTCACCGACCGTAACTTTCCCGTCTTTTAGGGCCTGTTCCAGTGTGACAAACTTGGTCTTACGAATGACGTCTTTTCCCTTCACGAGGTATATTGCCAGGTTACGGTGTGTGAAAGGGCCGAGAACCTTAAAGCGGCCGGATTGCTCGGTCATGATTTTCTCCGAAGCGATGGCTTGGATGGGAATTACAGCCAGAGCCATAAGGAAAACGATTGCAAATGATGCGCTGATGAATCGGTTCATACATTTCATTTTCTTACTCCTTAATAAACCGCCGACATTTGTGAAGTTTTGAAAGACTAATTGCATCTCTTAGTATTAGGACGTATGGAGCAGTCATTTGTTCTGTAAAAAGTATGTAAAAACAGCGTGGGGAGAAAACGCTAAACAATCCGAATATGGATTCTGTTCGACGGTGTCAATCCGCTTCAGACAACGCTGTCAGTTCTGATTGCCTTCTTCGACAAGTTTTGTGATTTCATTTTGGCTAAGAGCATAATTGTAAATGCGAATATCATCAATGGTTCCGCGAAAGTATTCTTTTACGAATTCAAGTGAGTGCCTGCCAAATTTAAGAGTCCCTTTGCCGGCAATTGGGGGGCCCGAAGGATCATCGTTAGCATGTATCAGCACGCCATCTTTGTATGCCTTTAGACTTTTTCCGTTGTAGGTTGCACAGAAATGGTACCATGCATTGGCTTTTAGCGTTCCAAAACCAGCGGCATACCATCTCCTTCCTACTCCCAGGCTTGCCGCTCCCCGGAAAAACGGGCCGGGCTTATCCCAGTTAATATGAACAAAGTCCCAAGAGATGACCTCACTTTGTGATGCCGGTGAAGGTGCTGCAGGGCTATTGGCCCAAACGGCGACTGTCAAAGTAGAAATATCGGTTTTATAACCTGTGTCCACATAGTCATCCGCACCGTCAAATTCCAGGCCATCTCCTATGCGGCCTGTCACCCATTTGGGATTGCCTTTAATGGTCCCATGATGGTCATTGCCGGAACTGTCCTTTACATCGCCATCAAGCTTCCACCAGCCAATCAATTCGCCAATCGAGAACTTCCAGATGTCGCCGGTTACTACAGCTCCATCGACCCCTACCTCGTCGACACGCCAGTAATAAGTTTGGTTCTCCTTCAATACCGGCAATCGAAGTTGCTCTGGCTTTTTGACCTTGGCCAATAATGGTAGATTGCTCTTGTCAGTACCGAAGTAAACTCTATGTAATGCAGCTTTTTCTCCCGGTCTCCAAGACAGTTTGTGTTCTTTGTCCGGACCGATTGTTATCCCATCGGTGGGGCTTGGCCAGCTCGCCTTTGCCGGCCTTATTGGATAAATCCTCGTTCTCGGTTCCTTTCCTGTCCTTCATCCTGAGGGAAAATTCATAGATACGTTCGTAATCTTTATCCATGGCAAGTTGGATCTTTCCGGTGGACTGACCATATACCGCAGACCAAACAGTATTGCCCCAAGAGGCATTCTTCAGAATCTCCATTGCCTGTTCGCTGCTCACACGGCCCTGTAATTCCTGCAGCGTTGTGTAAGCCGTTTTGTATCTCCAACAGGAATTCAGAGCCTGCTCAATGCTCCGGCCGGATATAATAAAGTTGGTGCACGGCTGGAAGGATTCGGTACTCTTCAGGACAGTTGGCGAACCGTCTAAAAATTCAATGACGGCTGAATTACCGGATGAATCGCTGATTAAAAGATGAGACGGCGGACCATAAGTGAAGACAACGTTATATTGCTCTATCAGTGCGATTGCTTCATCGACACTGCCTGCATTGTCCAGGATCTGCCGCATAAGACATGAAATACCAACGGTTTCCTTATTGGGATCGTTACCACCGTCGGCCTGTGGCACTTGCAATGCCGCCACGGCAACGCCGCACTCATTCATGCCTTCGGTAGGCAGATAAGGTGAGCCGAGTAAAACAAGATAATCAAGCAAACCGGTTTTAACGGGGTCGAATCTAAAATAGGTAACATCAACCATAGAAACCGAAGCATATTTGTCAGGTGGATCTGTGAACAAAAGCAATGCGGCTTCAGTGTTCCGCCAGTCAAAGTTGCGTCCAAAGATTCGATCTGTTTGTTCGCTAATAACTGAAAAACAAGTGCACATAGGACCTGCACTTTGCGGTTTGAGTTGTTCGTAGGCCCATTTCCGTAAGCCTTTAAGGCCCCGACCGGTCTGGAGGTCCGTGAAGCCATAATCCCCATAAAATCTCATCACATAGAGGGGATAGTCGTCTGCCTTCCTTACTGTAACCAGAGATCTCAAATCATTGAACTGGATATCAGCAGTAAACGCAAACACAGCTACTAGGACTATAACAATAGCCGCCAGCACCGGAAGGATAAACTTTAAAGCTTTTCGGATTCTTCTACGTCGTTTCATAACAGACCAGTATTTTCCACATTGAAGGCTTGGTTATGCCCCTAAACCTTATCAATACTATGATAATATCAAAACCTTCTTTCGAACACAATTACTGAAATTTCAACGACATAGTAACTTTCTCAAGAATTGCAAAAGGTCAGGAAATTCGTGACTCCGTTTTGACTCCATAGATGTCAAAACAGATGAGTAATAGAAGAACTAAACCTTAAGTTATGTGCTTGACAGGCCTGACTATATAGAGATTCGATGGCCGATTGAAAAAATATTTTTACCTTTCCATAACCTACTTCAGAATAAATGCTTATCTTTTCACCTCCAGCTTTGCAAAACGTCGGCTGTGCGAGTATAATCAGAGTGATTTGACTGTGGCGATGCGTGGTTCTGCATACCACTCTTACAAAAGACCGACAAGGGAGGATCATCGGATGTTCAGCGAATATCGGAAAGAACCGTGGGGCTCAGTTCCTCGAAATTTGTTCTTACATTTTCACGGGGCAGCGAGGCTCTGGTTGGCCGCTGTCGTAACGTTGGCTCTGGTGTTGGCTGTAGCCGTGACAGCAGCGAGTGGGACGAGCACTCGGCGCAGAGGCCCCGTTGCATCGCTGACTGCTGCCGACCTAGTGGCACTCAAAAAGCGCTGCGGGGCAGCGGAACCGCTCGAAGAATCGCTCCAACTGGTTCGGCGACACGCTTTCAGTGGCAGGTGGTCAGGTGGGGGACAGATATTGGCCTTCGAAGAGAACCGTCTTTTTGTCTATGCACTGGCAGATATGTCTGGCGGACGCGATTCGAAAGGCGTCGGCGGCTCTCAGAGAAGTATGTGGCGTATTCGGCGGTTCTTTCTGCTAAAGCCCTCGATCGTTGTTGTGGAGGATCTGGTACGTGCCCCGGATGAAAAAAGGCCGTTCCGATGGCTGCTGCGAAGTGCAGAGGAGCCGAAGATCGAGGGTGGGCGGATTCGTTTGGTCAAAGCCGACACGGAAATCTTAGGTGAGAGTCTGCTGCCGGCAAACGCGAGTATGAAAACGAATTCCCGCTCTGGTGGAGACAACCGACCGATGGAATTTCGCGTTGAAGTAGCACCAAAGCGGGCATCGAATGAGGTCAGGTTCCTCCATGTGTTCGATCTCGGGGGGACCGCCGGGCACGGGGCCCGCGCACGTTCGACTGTGATAAAGGGTGACAAGCAGATGGAATTAACGGTCACTGCGTACGAGCAGGTGTTCCGGTTGAAGCTGCCATATGGAAGTTCATCGGCCGGTAAGATCGAAGTGGGCACGACAAATGGAAGGATGCTTTTACCAAGCCGTCTTCTACCATCCGGTATATTGCCTCACGGCCCGGAGGGTGCCCGCCTTCTGGAACGCTGGGACGCCCCATATCGCCGAGACCGGCTTCCAGGCTGGGATGTTGGACAGCCTTGCAGCCATCTGGTTAAGGCCGTGGAAGACGGGACGTTCCGGCCGGGCCGGGCGATCGTGTTCGGTTGCGGATCGGGAACGAACGCGATCTACTTGGCTGGCAAGGGATTCGAGGTCACCGCGGTTGATGTCGCCCCATCGGCGCTGACTATCGCAGCGAACAAGGCGCGCAAGGCGGGCGTAAAAGTCAATTGGTTATTGGCAGATGTGTTGGCACTGCCGAAGCTTGAAGCCTTCGATCTTGTCTTTGACCGTGGGTGTTATCACCATATTTGCCAGTATAATTCGGCAGGATACGTGGAGACTTTACGCCGTTTGTTACACAGGGAGACTCGAGCATTGATCTTGGCTGGCAGCGACGTCGATGACAGACGCGGCGGACCGCCACGAGTAAAAGAGGAGACCATCCGCAATGACTTCTCGAAGCTGTTCGAGTTCGAGTGGCTGCGAGGTATCCGTTTCGACACGCGCAATTCCAGCGCCAATGGCGCCTCGGCCTGGTCGATTCACTTACGAAGAAAAGACGAACAACAAAAATGAGCAGGATGAGAAAAGGCACCTGGAACTGTTTTTTGGAGATATCCCTTCGGGACCGGCAGATGGACTGGGCGGATGTCATGACTGTTGAACGGTGACTAATTGTCTACCCAATCGAGTAAAATTGGCCAAAATGATTGACTACACCCCGCGATATCTCTTTATTCGGGATTCGGTCTGCTGCGGGGCACGATAGGGCCTCGCCAGATGCTGCCGCCGAACGTTGTGACGTACATAAGGGCGTCATCGGACGGATGGAAGACGACGCGCTGGATGTTTGAGAACGGCAGGTTCTGAAACGGCTCCCATGTTTCGCTGTTGTCTCGTGTGAGCCACAGGCCGGGGCCCGGGGCTCCCTCGGTGAGGGTCATGTAGATCCATCCGGAGTGTTTGGGATGGAAATAGCCTCCGAACGTCTGATGTCCCTGGCGGCCTATCCGTTTCCAGGTCTTGCCAGCGTCGTCAGTGCGGTACAGGCCACCTGACTTGTCTTGCCAGTTCGCATCGCAGGCACCCACGAGTATAATATCACTGTTTTCAGGATGAACGGTGAAATCCTTTGGGTAGAGAAACAGTTGAGAGGTATTGACCTTCTCCCAGTTCCGCGCACCGTTTCTGGAACGATACAAGCCGACACCCTCGCTCATTAACGGCTTCCCATATGCCGGCCGCTTGGCGCAGATTATCGAAAAGAGGGTCCCGTCCCTGTGCAGGATTACGCGGTAGACTCGCATGTTTTTCGGGTGGCCCAGGCCGTTACTTTTGAGAGTCCAGGTTTTACCATCGTCGGTGGATTTGTAGACGCCCTCCATGAAGACTCCTGCGTACAGGGTGCGTGCATTCTTTGGGCTCGTATGATCGAGTACGATCGAGGTAACCGGCCTGGCTGGAATACCCTGAGCTTCATGCTTCCAGGAAGCGCCAAAATCACTGGAGATGCAGACACCGCCGGGTCCGTTGTGGCCGTGGTGTTCGGAAATGATGTTGTCGTTGGGAATGTCGTGCACATTGGAGAAGGCGCCCCATATTTTGCCGGGGATGTCCGGGTCAAATGCGATCTCATAGCAGGTGTTTCGCCATGGAGCTCAGGAACGCTTGTCCCACCATATCCATGTGTTGCCGGTATCTTTTGACCGCGCGAATCCGATGTCGGTGTAGGCAATGTAGTGACGGTTGTTCTCAAAGGGGTCGATGTAGTAATTCCACGTTGTTGTGACGACCAAACCATTGCATACCCACGGCGAGCCCGGTCGCGGCTTGTGCCCTGCTGCGGGGTAGGTATGTCCGTTGAACCATGTATCACCCCCGTTGTGCGTGATATAGCATTGGCTCCAAACAAGGATAAGCCTGTCGGGATCAGCGTTGGATACAGCGACTCCGAAAGGTGTGCCGCCTCCCTTGTAGGATTGGCCTGTCGAGGCGGTGAAGTAGTTGGGGGCAACATTGTATTCCTTGAAACGCGGATCGATGAAAAACGTATCACGACATGTTCGCCCTCCATCGTCACTGCGATAGACGGTCTCATGATGGGGAGGATGAAACCCAGTGCTCGTGTTGAGAACATAGACAGTCAGAGGATTCGTATCAGTGGCAAGGAGCTGCGCGTACTGAGCGATCGAATCGTAGGCCCATTGGTCGGCTTTCTTCGTGTCGGTGTTTAGGCCGGCGCCCATAGCCGACTGCCAGGTCTGACCGCGGTCGCTGGAGTTGTAGACGCCGCCGGTGAAGGTACCTCCTTCGTTCTTGCTGCGGATAGTGCAGTAGAGCATGACGATGCTCTTACTATAATTGGAAGCACCGGCGAATCCCTGAATCTCCTTCCACGGTAGGCCGTTGGTCTTCTCAAGCCATGTGTCTCCGCCGTCATCGGATCGCCAGATGCCTTCCCCTGTGGCGGCGAACATGACACGTCCCGGGCGTGTGCGATCAAAGTGAAAGCCTATGATCTGCCCATTGGGCCCGGCGCATGGAGTCCACGTTTGGCCCGCATCGCGTGAGATCCGACATTTGCCGTTGCGTGTTCCGACGAGCATCAGATCCGGATCCGACGGGCATATTGCTATTTCACCGTAGAGGGATTCCCTGAGAGCGCCGATGGGCGAGAAGGTTTTGCCCCGGTCACGGCTGATTCGCAAGCGTCCGCCCGATGAGGTGTAGATGACATCAGGATCACGGGGATGGAATCCTGGTTTGCATCTTGTATCGGATCGGAGCTGGGCATGGTTGATCATTCGCCAGTTTCGTCCGCCGTCGTAGGAGATATAGGCTGCGCTCATATCGCAATTTATCATCATCAGATTGGGATCGGCAGAGGAGATCGCAGGTGCAAACATGCCACCACCGCCGGACAGGCCGAGGGGCTGCCAGGGGATCTGCTTGTCGGCTGGCTGCGAGTATACAGACCGGTCTCGTACACTGCAAAGAAACAGTAATACTGCAGAAAGCAGGATGCGGCCCTTAAACGGCCACAGTATCCGAGTCTTTATGTCATGCTCCTTCTGCTCACTTGGGTCTTGGCTGATGCAGTTTAGTGGGCCGGGCCCGGTATGTCTCTGTAATCCGGGATTTGCCATGTAGATGTTCTTCCAGCATTAACGCACTAAAACCGCTGACATCTTATTGAATCTCCTTAGAAAAATCAGCGTTCAAAGGTGCTCCATTCCCGAACATTTCTCCAACTTCTCTCTGCTGACCTAGTGCCTAACTGCCCGATAGAATGCATAACTACCTCCTTTTGACACGTTAATTCTTCGAGCCCATACACTGCAGGTACCCGTCAACAGTTGTAATGTACAATCTACCGCCCGTTGCAGCCATACCATCCCAGACAGGCAGAGCAGGCAGATCCGCTTGAAAGACCGTCTTGCCTTCCGACTTGGAGATGCCCATCAGTAAGGCGCCCTGTTTGCCATTGTAGGCTGCATCTTGCTCAAGGACTTTAGCCATGACCTTCTCATTGAAGGGGCTCTTAAACGTCTCATCCTCGTTCAACACGTCCCGCGGCCCGGCAATAAACAGCGTCTGGCCGGCGAGGATCATGGCCCGTACGTGGAGAGGTGGTTGCGTGACGGACCAGTGCAGCTTCGGCGCCAGACGATCTTCTAATGCGGCATGTCGCGTAAATTGACGGTCGAACACGGCTGGACGTCCCGATTTCCCACTCCACTCTTTTACACGGGAAATGGCCTCAGTATCGGCTTGTATAGCCGAGCAGAACAGGTGGTTCTCCAGCACGTGTGACCACACGAAAAGGCCCGGTTCACGACCGAAACCATATACATGGTCAGAGTCGAAGACCAACATTCGGCCCGCAGGAGCATATCGCCCGGCCCTGAACCACCAGTTGCAGCCGGATGAGAAGGCCCTGCCATATACCCAGTAGGACCTGTGCCAGGCATCATCTTCCAGAAAGCCCGTGGGACTGAACAAATGAACTCCCTCTCCCAACTGTTGGGTCGCCCGTTCAAAGGGTTCTGAGGTTGGATCTATAGTTTGAACATGCTTGCCCTCCATATCAAACGCCTGGGAACGCATGTAGACCATTTTCCCATCGCTGGAGAGGATATCCGTCAGAGCCGTGGGCATGTTTAGTACTTTTACGTTCCTTTGAGGATTCCGTTGATCGTTGAGAACACTCTCGGAAAGCATCCGCCCCGTCGCTGCGTCCAGGCGATAGAAATGCAGCCCTCCATCAAGATAAGTGGATCGGCCCGCAACACAATAAACCACCTCATTTTCCACCAGAACGCTGCCGTGGACCGGCCAGACCGACTCCAGTTGACCATACGATAGCAATCTCATATCCAGTGGTGCTGCCCTGAACGACCATACCGGCGCTCCGTCTGATGCTCTCAGGCAATAAACTTTGCCGTCTGCGCAGCCAAAGATCACAAGTCCACGATACACGGTAGGGGGCGAATCTATCCTCCCGTTGACTGTAAGCTTCCACACCTGTCCACCATCCTCAGCGTTCAGAGCATACAGGGTGTGTGTGTCTTGTGAACCAACATAAATCCGGCCATCAGAGACCACCGGGCTGGTCAATTTTCCGGCCACATTTATACGCCATCTCCTGGACAGCGGGAGATTCACCGTCGCCTTCGTCGCCCCGCTTCGAGCCGAGTCGTGACGGTAAGTGGGCCACTGGTTTACTTGCTTGACCTCAGGCCTGAGTTTGACACCATATGCTGGTCCTTTGAGCAGACGATCTTCGGGAGGAGCAATTCCGTTTAGTTTCCGCTGTGAGGCCGGTGCCAGCGCACAAAAGCCGCTGAGCTTAGACTCAAGGTAGCAGGCACATGGGTGCGGTGGGGCATAAATTAATCCGTTGCAGGGTAGAATCCCGTAGGTGCAGGCACCACGGACCCAGTGATGGGTTTCCCATGTGTTCGCACGAATGTCCACGAATTCTATACCTGTGCGTGAAGTGAGGATGTACTGATCCGTAGCCTTGGCACGATGACAGCGATGATGGAACCAGTAAGTCTTGACGTTAGGTGTGAATTCTCGCTTGACTTCACCGGTTCTGGGATCCCTGCCTGTAAATACTCCCGATTGGTTCCCTCCGGCAATCTTTCCACACCAAACAAGGCCGTCCACTACCATCAGGTCTTCCGGTGAGCCCGCGTGACCGGCGGGATAGTGGGGGGCCTCCCACAGCAACTTGCCGTCTGTTTTGGACAAGGCGCTGATCTTACGCTTCAATCTGCCGTCGGCGAATAGAATTACGTCATCATACGCAACTAAAGTGGGCCCGTAGACGTAACCCATACTTTCCCTCGGAGCCACGGTTTCCGACTGCCACTTTTGTTTGCCCGTCTTCCGATCAAGGCACCGGACCCTGGTCCAGTCGTGGAAATATGCACTCTGATCATCAACCGCCAGGGTTAAGGGCTCAACCGGATGCTCTGCTTTCCAGAGCACTTTTCCCGTCTTAGCGTTGACGGCAATGATGTCATGCTTCTCAGGCTTTAGTAGAAAGCCTTCCGAACTTTTCATCGTCCGATTCTTCTCGTCCCAACATACCATAAGTTTGGGATGATAGTCTTTCGGATTCATGGACTTGTCGTTCTTCAGCAGAAACAGAGTACCGTCTGAGTACAATATCTCTTCGGTGAACTGTGTACCATTGTAGGTGTGCAGAGTCTCTCCCGTAGCTGCATCCAACCGACTGACCGGAGCGTCTAAATCGAGGGCAACGTATACATAATCCCCTGTCGCCACGAGACGTCTTGGAGGCTGTGCGGGACCATCCTTGAGGGGCCATAGGTGATTGAACCAGGATTTTACAGGCCGTTCCCACAGCACAATGCCGTTGAATGCATCGCGGGCCGTTAGTCGCCACTTGGATGGCATATGGATCGAAGCACGACTTCCCATGTCCATAATGGAAAACAACCTGCCTTGCGCGGAAACCACCCCGGCTATACTCGATGTAAACTCATGGTGCCGAGAGTAGCGAGGACTCCCTTCCCACTGGAGATGTCTCAAGGGACCAATGGCCTTATCATGAGCCACAGCGTTGTTGCTGGAATCATGCAGGTAGTGAGTCCATTCATCGATATTATTTGGCCACGGTTTTACGGTTTTCTGCCACGTTCCATTTTTCTTTATATAAGCCACACCACGTGGACACAGCACACGCATCACCTCGCTCGAAGGGATATCACCGATATCTTCGGACACAAGCAGATTTACCAAGTTGTCTATGTAAGGCAGCCACTCTCCTTCAAAAAACTGCGCCGAAACGGGACCATACAGACCAAGTGACCTGATATGCTTGCGAGCCTGCTCAACGTTCTTCACGTTTGCATCCAGGGCATGTACTAAATAGCTCTTACTTGCGCGCAGAGCGGCCGTTAGTTTTCCGTCACCGCAGCCTATATGAACAATAAGGCCTCCTTTTACGCCGGTGGCATCCAGAATTCGCTCGGCTTGCTGGCTCTGAGACTGGGCCATCACAACCGACATAGTGAATGAAAAGAAGACAAGTGCGAGCATTATTCGGAATCGATAATTCGTATTCATAATTGAATCTCCATGTTGTTGGTTAATCCACGGCATACATACTAAGAAGATATTATAGCACACAATTTGCTATTAAAAAACCGGCTTCGTAATATTGCAGGAACTCTGCTCAAGACCTTTGACTGGATATTTCTGAACTGAAGTGATCTCAGCTTTTTTGTCTCGGCGCACCTACAACCAACCTACAACCATAGAACCTATTAACGACCAATTCTGCAAAAAACTTTTATCGTAAACTACGTTTTATAAGGTAGTTACGAAAAGTCAAAATTAGTGAGGGCTTTCAATATCCTTCGCAACGGCCTGGTTCCAGAGAGAACGAGATTAACACTATTGATAATAAGTTCTCACTCCTACACGAACTCCCGCCGGTAGACGTCACAGCGATGGCGAAGACGCCTGAGCATCGCCTCATGATCGTCATCTCGCGACAGGTCCTTCAATTCATTGGGATCCTTCGACAAGTCAAACAACTGCTCATACACCGGAATCTTCTTTGGAAACCTGGCGTATTTCCATTTTCTTGTCCGCACGCCCTCGGTCGGCCTGATATTTCCCTGGTGCTCGTAGAAATGTGGCTAAGGGGAATTTTGAAGCGTGAAGTGAGAATGGATAAACGGTTTGATGGTGAGTTCTTTTCAATGATAAATATTCAATTTCCATGATTAACAGAATCCTGCTGCGCATAACTGTATTTACAGCTTTGACTTATAAACATCTTCTATAAATCCCATAAAATCTTTTTTTTGTGTTGACACACCTGGCGTCCGTAATATGCTATTAATCAAGTAATTGGCCTTAATTTGGTTTTGGCTTGATACAGAGGATGGCTGAAAAACTGTTGCCGGCAAACCGGCATACTTTATGTTCAGTGCCTTCCAGGATGCAAAATCGATAATGGTCTGGGGGTATGGAGTTGAGAGATAACACGCCATCTTCGTCTATATACCTGAGGGAGCTTGGGGTTTGAAAGATTCTTGAGGTGTTTTGGTTGCACTTGCTCGGGTGGGATACTTTTACTTCGCCGTTTATAAGTAACTGGATAGGGTATTTTAGTATCGGGTATGTTGCCCGGTTCGCTTAAATACCCTGAAGCTTTATTTTAAGGAGAGCAGAAATGAAGAAGACGACGATGTTGTTTTTAGTGATTGGTGTCATGCTGACATTTACCCCAGCGCTGCAGGCCGAGTCGGATATTTTCAGCATAAATTTTTATGCATACGGTAAAGGAGGGGCTGATTACTGGGATCAGACATCATGGCGCGAAACTGTAACTATGGAATCGGATCAGTCTGCCGGTGTCGGTGTCTGGTATACAACCGGCTGGGAGAATTACCAGATTCCCTGGGGGCTTAGCTCGCCGGCAGACCCGGTGACAATAACAAGCACTTTAGGGTCTACGGCGACATTCACCCTGAATGATTGTCGTAACGGCAGCCCTTACTGGTGGACCCAGACACGTACCACCCTGCTTGGTGACGGTGATGGGGATATGATGGATGGTCATGCCAACGGCACCGAAGATCCCTATGACTGGACGGCGATATTCGACATGACGGTATCAGATATCACCTTTGCCCTTTATGATGTGATTATTTACATCGGTGGTAATCAAGGCCAATGGGGTGACGGTAAAGGAAAAATTGTCTTTAACGGCGGTGCCGAACAGGACTTTAATCTTGGATCGAACGCGGAATTTTCGGTTTATGCCGAGATCGTTGACGGTGTAACCCCCGGCAACTATATAAGATTCCGTGGTTTAACGGCCTCTACTTTCACAACTCAGATATGGGGTAACGGTTTCAATCACCTCGGTCCGACTGGTTTCCAGATAATGGAGGTCCAGCCGAGTCCTCCCGAACAGGCCACCAACCCGGTTCCAACCGATGGGGCGACAAATGTCTGGTGTGCTACGGACCTAAGCTGGACCGCCGGATACGAATCCGAATCCAGCGACGTCTATTTCGGGACGAACCCGGCTCCCGGCGCCGGCGAATTCCAGGGCAATCAAGTCGCAACCACTTTTGATCCGGGCGTCCTGGATCCTGGGACGACCTATTACTGGCGTATCGACTCAGTCAACAACCAGGGTACCACCACCGGAACGGTCTGGAGCTTTACCACAAATCCTGTGGCGCCAAGCCCGGGCAGAAATACTTTTTTGGTGCCCATGACTCATACCGGAGCCGGTTGGGAAGAGTTCGCATTCCTGGCGGCTGTTCCGGCATCGGCGGCGATCAATGATGACGAACCGTCGGTTATCGCCCTGGATGAAACCGGAACAATACCTGATAAGGTATACGAGTATCTTACACTATACAATCCGTACGAAGCGTACACGATTGACACTACCGGTTCGCTGGACGATGAGGCTTGTTACCTGGCACAGACTTTCTGGACGACGACAACCGATGTGGTACTGTGTGAGGACAGTGACTACGGCGGCGCCCTGGCGGCTTCGGCGCTGGCCGGCCGGATGGAAGTTCCTTTGATGTTCTTTGACGGTACAACAGGGCTGTCTGCGGCGGCTTTGGATGTTATCAACAACGATCTGCAATGCACCAGTGCCCTGACGGTAAGCGGCAACAGTACCGTAACCGGTCAACTGTCAGGCATCGGAGTCAGCGAGACTGCACTGGCAGATGACAAAGCGATAATAACCTGGATGCAAAACAATGGATACCCGGTAGAATATCTTGGTGTATGTAATACAAATGATAGAACGATGTCAGGTTATGCACCAAAAGGCTCACTTGCGGCGGCATTACTGGCGGCGGGAAGAAATGGTGCTGTGGCTGCATTGTCTTATGATACAGAATGGAATACTCCATTTCTCCGTAGCTCGACGACAACAACAAAACCCGCAGGATTGCCGTCAAATACCGAGCCTCCACGCATGTACCACGATCCTAACGACCTGGATTACGATCTCGGCAGTTGCACAATCAACGGCCAGACGTACGATTGGGTTGTCGTTAGAATGACCGATGGCGACAGACTCGACGCTGCCTTTATCGATTTTAACGGTGACGGCGATTACGGAGACGCCGGAGAATACTGCCCCCGTACTTGTGAGCTGACTATAAATGGAAAACGCTACACGTTTGGAGTAAATTCAACACTACCTAATCCCTATGCGTGGGGAGAGCTTAGGTTTACCTATCCATCCGATGACAAACTAAAGGAAGATCTGCAGGGATATCATGACCAAATAGGTCATTATCCCAAATACATGGCAATAGTAGGTGTGCTCCAGGTACTGCCTGCTGCTCACGCTCTTAGTTACGACAGAGGCTGGTGCGACTATGTCATGAACGACCATTATTTTGCCGATGTTGATGCCGACCCGCTTTATGACATAGCAACCGGCCGAATCGTCGGCGAGAACGTAACTTATGTCACTCTTAATGCCACGCGCTGTTTGACGTATGACGATCTGCAGTATCCTCCCGCATCAGACCATGTGTACCACCAGTGTACAGAGGAATTTGAGACGGGGTTGTATCGTGATACGCGTCAACTTGAAAATTGCGGCTTCACTATCGATGAGTGGTTATTCTTGGCTGAGCAGGATTATAAAATATATGGAGTATTTATCCAGGATGAACACGGCTGGCCTTTTGGCATAGCACGCGATGAATTCCTGCAAAATAGCTCCTGGACTGTTTGTTTAGTCGAGGGTGGAGGCTGTAATATGGCATCTCTTGATAAATATGATTCCTCGCGCGATTGGGATGAAACGAATGCTGTTGTGCTCGCTAGGGAAGGGGCTGTATGTTTCAATGCATGGTGTCGCGGAACCGGTTCGGGCAAAACCGTCTCCAGAGACGCCTTCTACAAAGCAATTTCGGAAGGCGCCTCAATGGGCGAAGCGCATCTATATGCATTGAATATAATGACTGCAAAAGATGAGAATAAGATCAAGTCATACGACCTCAATGCAAATATGATGTATGGCGACCCGGCCGTAACACTATATAGGCCCAGTACCCAAACTTATGCTCCCGCAAATGTTACAGCAAACGGCAACACTTTGACAGTCAATGCGCCTGAGATATATTGGGTTGATTATATTAATTCCACGGGCAAGTACGTTTATACCGCTCCCGGATTGGCCGGTTTTACGTCTGAATCCGTAGATGGGACGTTTTTCGCCACTTATACAACCAGCTTGCAGATAACCAATATGACGCAGGAAAGTGGTGTTCCAAGTCCGCTTGGATGGATACAAATGCGAGAAGGTCAGGACTACGTGATTGACGAACACTGGGACGATACTCGGACCATTTACTGGCGAGTGAGACTTGATGAATTTGATGAGGCCTCCGGCCAGTTTAACCAGACAATCAACGCGATTGATTACACTCTCACTACATCTGATGAAACCGACCCGCCGACGCCGAATCCTGCGACTTTTGCCTCACCTCCGGTGGCTGTAAGCGCAACTGAAATAACGATGACGGCGACAATCGGCAGCGATTTAAGCCTTCCGGTTGAATACTACTTCAATGAGATTTCGGGTAATCCTGGAGGTACAGACAGCGGCTGGACAACCGATCCGGTTTATACCGATACGGGCCTGACAGCCAATACTCAGTACACTTATACGGTGCAGATGCGCGACGCGCTGTCGAATATGGGGACTGCTTCGACCGCGGCGAATGCGACGACCTACCCTGCCCCGGGGAACGGAACCGGCTTGAACGGCGATTACTATGATAATATGGACTTTACCGCGTTCGTACTGACCAGAACCGATTCCACAATCAACTTTGACTGGGGTACCGGTTCGCCCGATCCGTCGATTGGCGCAGAGACTTTTTCCATCCGCTGGACCGGCCAGGTTGAGCCGTTCTTCTCCGAGACGTATACCTTCAAGACCACTTCTGATGATGGCGTACGGCTGTGGGTCAATAGCCAACTGATTATCGACAACTGGACCGATCACGCACCGACGGACGATACCGGCAACATTGCTCTTTCGGCGTCAGTCAAGTATGACATTACTCTCGAATACTATGAAAACGGCGGTGGGGCGGTTATCAAGCTTTACTGGTCGAGTGCAAGCCAGACCGAACAGATAATCCCGCAGACCCAGTTGTATCCGCCTGCGGGCGACACCGATCCGCCGACACCGAACCCGGCAACGTTTGACTCGCCTCCGGCCGCGGTAAGCGACACGGAGATTACCATGACCGCGACCACGGGCAGCGACGCAACCGGCCCGGTC
>JABAHP010001002.1_pt3 | contig 17708 bp, 15 predicted proteins | sample 7062081 | NCBI WGS metagenome assembly JABAHP01 (sample SAMN14534357, study PRJNA622989) | marine sediment metagenome | biome: marine biome [ENVO:00000428]; feature: marine pelagic biome [ENVO:01000023]; material: deep marine sediment [ENVO:00002113] | place: India: Gulf of Kutch | collected...
GATCTGACCTCAACTGAAGGCGGCTTCTACAGTGCCGAAGATGCTGACAGCGAAGCGGTGGAAGGTAAATTTTACGTTTGGACCGTGCCGCAAATCCAAAAGGCCATCGGCGAGGCGGACGCCCAAATACTCAAAAAAATCTACAATCTTGAGGACGACGGCAATTTTAGATCACAGGAAGCTGAGCCGGTTGTCGGCGGCAATATCTTGTACCTCAAAAAAAAATTGTCTGATCTGGCCGCGGAATTGGGCCTGACTGAAAAACAGTTGCGACAGCGATTGGAAAAAAACCGCGAGCAACTTTTTAAGGTGCGCAAAAAACGCGCTCACCCTTTTAAGGACGATAAAATCCTTACCGATTGGAACGGCTTGATGATCGCCGCACTTGCCAGAGCCGGCCAGACGCTTGGCGAAGCCCGCTATACCGCTGCCGCTGTAAAGGCTGCTGATTTTATGTTGCGTAAACTGCGCGCCGAAAACGGCCGCTTGCTAAAGCGTTACCGTAACGGAAAAGCCGGTTTGCCCGCTCATCTGGATGATTATGCCTTTACCGTCTGGGGCTTGCTCGAGCTTTATGAAACCACTCTTGAGGTGACCTATCTACAGGAGGCTATCCAGATAAATGATCAAATGATAACGCATTTTTGGGACGAAACCGACGGCGGCTTTTACATGACGGCCAACGATGGCGAGAAGCTGCTGATTCGCAGCAAAGACATCTATGACGGGGCAATACCCTCGGGCAACTCGGTGGCCACCCTTAATTTACTGCGCCTGGGCCATATGACCGGCAGACAGGACTATTTAAAAAAGGCCGAGGACATCACCCGTGCATTTACCGGAACGGTCAATCTGTATCCACCGGGCCATAGCCAACTGATGGTGGCCCTGCAATACGCGCTGAATTCAAATTACGAGGTGGTCATCGTCGGCCGGCCGGAAGCAAAGGACACGCGTGCCATGCTGGCCGCATTGCGCAAGCCGTTTTTGCCCGGCAAGGTGGTCGTGCTGCGCCCGGCCGACAAAAAGAAAGCTGCTGCCATCATTCGCCTGGCACCGTATACCGAATTTATGGTTGCCAAAAATGGCCGGGCCACCGCTTATGTCTGCACCGATTTTATCTGTAAACTGCCCACCACCGACATTGGCCAGATGCTGGCCAACCTTCAGGTGAAACAAAAATAACTCACCGCAAAGACGCAGAGTGCGCAGAGATTTTAATTTTTTTAGCTTTTCGCTGAGGCGCCGAAAAGCTAAAACCATCAAGCCCTGTAGGCTATGACGGTTTGTTTTTGTTTATCCGGTAAGAAATGATTTTTTGCCGCGAAGCGGCTTTGAAATAGGTAAAACCTTTAGATTTTGTTCGAGAGCGCGACGCGAGCTCGGTCGAAAGCGGAGCGTACACGGTAGTACGTGAGCATTTCGAGCGGGCTCGCAACAAAGCTCTCGGGCAAAAGATGAAGGTTTTACAAATTGTCTGGGAGGGCCCATTTGAGAAACTGCCAATCCACCTCCCAGGCGTGTTCCCCGTAGCCGCCTGCGGTCACATACGCCCGTGGAATGTGCTGGGACTTTAAAAAATGATAGACAAGCTGATCTCTTTCCTTTAACTGGGTCAGCGACAGCTTTAACTCGGCGGTCGAAGGCAATTCGTCTTTTTCATAAGGGTCCGCCCCGGCCAAAACAAGCGCAAGATCCGGCGGTCCAATGCTGCTGAGTTTTTCAAGCCCGTCTTCAAGTCTGGCGAGGTATAAATGCTCTTCTCCGGCCGCCACGGCGATATCGATGTCGCTGGGAACAAAAGATGGATTCAGCCTGCCCTGACCATCATAGGCATCACCATCCAGCGGCCAGCCGTTGGCCATATGGATACTGAGGGTGGTAATCGAGCTGTCTTCTTCGGTTAGGACGGCGGTTCCATCCCCTTTGTGCGCATCCAGATCGATCACCCAGGCAGCGCGAATGGCATTTTCGGACTGTAGTTTGCGTATTGCAATCACAATATCATTCACCACACAGAAACCTTCCCCATAATCTCTTTTGGCATGGTGCATACCGCCGCCAAAGGCAAAGCAAAAGTCTTTTTCAAGGGCCTCCCGGCAGCACTGGATGGTTTCTGCGGCTTTAAACAAAAGACGATCAAATAGCCGGGCTAAAGGGTAGCTGGCATTATCCGGGTTGTAACGATAATAGCGGCCGTTTTCATCAATCAACTCAAAGGTTTTGATGATCTCTTCTTCAAGCTGATCGGAATACAAACGATTCACATAGTCGGCAGAATGCACGCGCAAAAGGTCATTGCGGGTAACGGTTTCATTAACCCGATCGATGTGCCAGCGATCGATCCGGGGGCCCATTGTTGCATGCCCTTTTAATTTGGCAAAGGTGGTCGCCGCGCGGCTGCGCGCTAGCGGAATTTCAATACCGAATTCCGCTAGCCCTTCTTTCATGTTGGGGTCATATATTATCAAATGATCACCGGTTAGGCATTGCTGTTATTTAGCCTGTCGTTGGCGGCTCCTGGCTGCTCGCTGATAATTGAATGAAAGGTGTGTTATTGCAGTATCATCATGAGCCGCTCATATGAACGTGGCCAATTCCCGCCTCTACAAATGAAAGGATAATCGATCTTCTAAAGGCGGACTTTACTCCCGCCCGCATTCTGAGCCAGTAACCAGCAGCCGGAAGCCAGAAGAAATTGTTTAAAAGAAATCAGCTTCAGATATGAAGATGACAGCTTAAGCCGATTTGAAGGTAATACCGAATTTTAGAGCGCACAACCTTGTTTTGACAATCTGAGGAATTTTCCGTACAATAGCTGCAACCAACCTGGCCAACCATAATAATCAACATAGACAAAACGATTACCATAAATGGGCTGATAGCTCGCAGACCGTTTCAAATATATCTTTTTGCCCGAAAGTTGCCGATAACGGACTTAGCCCTGTTCGTCCGAGGCGATGTTTACTCAGAGGGAGGCTCAGATGGCGAACGGCGATAAAAAGCTTTCGATTCCGTCAGAAATTTCTGAACCAACAGATCGCGTAAGCGCAAACCTGTCAAAGAAGCCTTCTGGCAAAAAAATTATCCGGGAAGCCTCCGAATATGTAAAGGCCCATATTCGGCGTCAGCCGCCCGTGCAGCGCTTTTTCAGTTTCATGCCCACCATGTTGACACGGGTATCACCGTTTCATTTTAAAGGACGGCATAAATCAACTGAATGGCCGCTCGTCCGGTTAGATTCGGGTGATGGCAATTCGTGGGGCAGCATGCAGGTGGTAGGTGAACTGCTGATCATTTTTGACGAAACCATCTTATTTTGTCTACTGGCACTGATGACCCGGTATGAAAGCGATGCTTTTGAGACCTCCCTGGCGGATCTGGCCCGGATTGCGAGCATCGATCCCACACAGACGAATAGCATCAAAATCTGGAAAAGTATTCAGCGCCTGGCGGGCACCCGGATTGATTTGCAGCTTTTTAGCGGCAAAGGGAAGAAAAGAAAAACGGTAAAGGAATTAACCGGCTCGATCCTGAGTTTTGCAGATAAAGATCAGGCCGGCGGCCGCATTCGAATTGTCATCAATCCTTATTTTCTGGAAATGTACGCCGAAAGTTTTGTGACCAACATCGATATGAGCTTCAGAAGCCGCTTAAAATCTGACATCAGCAAAGCATTTTACCGTTTCTATCAGGGGCTATATGAGACCCAAACGGAAATCGACATCACCCGCCTGGCCCAGGCTGTCAATTTGAATCTCGCACAGGAAATGAAACAATTAAAATCAAAGGTTCGCATCGGATTGAAGGAACTGCAGGAAAAAGGATACCTGGCAGCGTATGAGATCACCCGGGACAATCGGGTGCGGGTATCAAAAACCAAAGACGCCGCTATCAAATTTGAGAGCCAAATACTGGGCAATACCCATATTGAATTTTTTGTCGGTTAAGCAGACTGCCGCCATTCGAGAAACCGCACGGCGCTGCCAATCAGTCATGTTGTTTCAGCCTTAACGATCTCAAAGCTTCTCAGCATAGAGCGGAATGCTTCAATGTCCCGTTGAAAATGAAACCGATCTGAGGCCGTAAACCGCAAGTTAAAAAAAGTATCCTCTTTGATAAATCCATAATAAAGCGTTTTGAAGGTGTGACCCTCGGTGTCCCGATAGGTATACAGGATTTTAAAACCATCAAATCCGTTTATATTTTCAGGGGTATTATTCAGTAACTTCAAATTCACTAAATTCTGATCGGATATGAGCTCATCGATAATGATCTGGGCGGCCTCTTCCGGAAGCATGGTACTGCGCATTTTCTTTTGGGTATGGCGAAACGATTTTCCGATGGGGCGATTTTGAACCAGGATATATTGCCGGAAGGGGTTATCTTTGGTTACCAGAAAGTAGCGGTTATTGTCTATTTTGCGCCATCCTTCAGGAATATCAACCTTATACCCATAGGACGCCGGTTTCGTAAGCCCGCTGCTATGCGCGCAGGCCAAAAAGCTGACAACACAAATCAATAGGCTGAACCACAATAATCTTTTCATTAGCTTTCCTCGCTGAGCGTGCATTGTTTTAAGTACCCTTTGATGTACGCTTTGTCTGGTGAATCGGGCGAAAGCTGCAAGCACGATTCGAAAAATTTTTTGGCCAGCGCATGCTGGCCTTTTTTATAATGAATGAGACCGATGGCTTTGTGCGGGGCGGCAAAGCTGGGATCCAGATGAATGGCACGGCTATAATAATCAAGTGCCGTCTGAACATCGCTGTGCAGTCCGCGTTGTCTGTAAATTTCACCCAGCAAAAAAAAAGCCCGGGTGTCATCCGGCTTGATGCTCAAAAATTTTTCAACACTCTCTCTGGCGACGTGAAACCGCCCCAGTCGAATATCCAAGCGTGCATTGTCCAACAGTAACTGATCCAATTTTGCAAAAAATGCCTGGCTGCTTTTATTCGACGCCGATATATTTATCATAGCAGGCAGGGACAGATTCTGCAAATTATCGGCTCGCTGCCGGATCTGGGGATGGCTGCCAAAAAAGAAGGGCTCTTCACGGCCATCCTGTGCATGGTCTGAAAGCATTTGGTCAAAAAGTGAAAGAGCTTCCTTTGGATTATAACCCGCCTTCAGTACCCATTCAAATCCAATACGATCCGCTTCAGCCTCCAGCTCCCGGGCATACCCGCTGATGGCCGTCATTGCTCCGGCAATCCCCATCGAGCGCGCCAATTTCTGCAAGCCCTTGGTCTTCAGCAGTGTTTGTTGTGCTGCGATGAGATAAGCCGGTTGATTCCTGTACTTTCTAAAAGCCCGCAATGCATGCCGGTGGATACAGTGAACCATCTCATGCGCCAGCACCGCCGCCAGCTGCGCTTCATTATTCATTCTTGCCAGTAAACCGCTGTGAATATAAATCATACCATTGGGATAGGCAAAAGCGTTCAGATAGGGACTTTTGATAACGTTAACGCGAATGACCAGATCGGCCGGTGCGGTTTCAGGCATTAGTCTGGCAACCACATGATTCAGATAGCTTTCAAGTTGCGGGTCGGCATAGATAAGGTCATTGCTATCAAATGTGCGCTGTTCCAGCTCTGATTTTTGCCAGAGCAATTGTTCAGCTTCACTTGCCAGCAGTGAATCCGCTACCAGGGATATCTCCGGTTTTGAACGGGTGGAGCAGGCCGTTGCCAGGGCCAGTAACGGCAGACCGATTAGGATAAGGAATAATTTACTCCGTCGGGTGTTCATTTTTGCCTTATGAATGAAGGTTGTCGATTTTATACATCCGCATAGCAACAAGTTTTTTCATAAAACCCGAATAGTTAGAAAGTTTACAGGTGATCATCGAAATCGAAAAAGCGTCAGAAAATCTGAATATGAGCAAAAGCCATGCCTGCGACGAAATCTGAATGCATCATCGGCAATTACAGCGCCGAACTTTAGGCTGATTCTGGCGGTTTCATGCAGATGTCAAACACTTGCGGGAAGGAACCTGTCCGGATGCGCTGAGGATTTTTACACAATACTTCTACATATAAAGTACGAATACTTTTTTTTCTCTTCAGTTCATTTTTTTGTTGTCTTTTAATAAATTATGCTTAATATTGTCGGTATTGATGATTCTATTTTCTGGGCATTGGGGGCAGATTTTAGAAAGGAGGAAAGAAAATGAAAAAGCTGATAGTTTTACTCATCATGGGGTTGCTGCTCTCAGGGTGCAGTGACGAATTTTTAGCCCACGATAGCTTGTTTAAAGACTGGGATCACGTTAAGTTTAGCTGGGGCGGGTACAAAAATCCAACTGCCGAGCATGCACAAATGTCAGCTGATCGTGGATGGTGGGGAGAAGAAATACCTTACATTCCGGCCGAATAATAGAAGTGTCTGTTTCACCATCGTATGAAAAGATAACCGGCCTTTCTTTGTCTTCTGGCGTATGCTTCTCAGTGGTGTCCATTAGCTAAATCTCTGGCGGCGCCGAATGCTTAATTAAAATACGATTCTGAACCAGACGTTCACTTGTCGATTAATGAATATAAAAAGGGTGGTACTTTCAGTGTTATAAGCTGAGCCGCCCTTTTTTAGTGGTTTTGCATGAAATTAGATAAGAGCCTTATCACATGCCGTTTTAACGGATTCATACCTGTATGGAGTACGGCATACATCGTTTCAATCAAAAGATAAACCAGATGATGATTTTTATATTTCTTATCTAATTTCACCCTTTGGGCGAGCTGGAGGCTCCCATATGCTGCGTTATTAAGGGCGAAGCATAGTTGACTATAGCTTCGCCCTTAAGCGCCTTGCCTATGGAATCCTCCAACTCGTGCAAAACTAGGTACACGCTTGGTTTTGCATGAAATTAGATGAGAAACTTGTCGTTTTCTAGTATTATCAGATGCAGAACACCTCAGATTGAATACCCGGCTCGTTGGCGGCCCCTGCAGGTTGACAAGGGTGTGCTTTGACAATATAAGATCATGTACCCCGAGCTTTTGAACCGTTGAGGTATCGACCATGCGCTTAGCAAAGAATTGGATCGGAATCCTTGCACCCTTGTTTATCCTCATCGTTCCAGCCGCCTGCGTTTCCAACAAGCAAATGACGGTCGGCTCCACTGCAACGCTTCTGGAAGACATTTCAAAATCGGCCAACAAACAATCTGATTTAAGAGTCATAAGGGAAGGGATGCCCGCCTATCTGATGTTGATTGATGGTATGGTTGAAGCGGTTCCGAACAATGCCCGTCTGTTGATCACTGCGGCCCAGGCGTATGCGTCATTTGCTTCAGCCTTTATCGAAGATGCTGACAAAGATTATGCCCGGGTTCTATTTGCCAAAGCTAAAGATTATGGCCTGCGGGCTTTGGAAATTCGCGGATTAAAAGACCCTGTCTCCAGTCTGTTTAACGAATTTGAAGCAGCGGTTAACAAACTGGGAAAAGACGATGTTCCCTATATGTTTTGGGCCGGGACCTGCTGGGGGAGCTGGATTCGGCTCAATCTGGGCTCCATCGCCGCAGTGGCGGAATTGCCCCGGGTGGAGGCCCTCATGAAGCGCGTGTTGATACTGGACGAACAATTCTATTATGGCGGCCCGCATCTGTTTATGGGCATAATGTTTGCTTCCCGTCCGCAAATCGCCGGCGGCGATTTAAACAAGGCCCACTATCATTTCAAAAAGGCCCTGGCTTTTAGCCAGGATGTTTTTCTCATGACCCGGGTTTATTTTGCCAGTCATTATGCTCGCAAAACGCTTGACAGAGAGTTGTTTACGGCCAGCCTCCAAAAGGTATTGGACACCCCGGCCGATAAAGTCGCGCAATTAACCTTGCTCAACACGGTGGCTCACCATAAAGCACAAGAACTGCTCGCACAGGCAGACGATCTTTTTTAGGAGACCGCTCTATGCAACGATCAGCCTCGATGACAATTATCGGACTCTGTATCATCACATCTATGGTAATGGTATCCATAACGCCCGCAGCAGCCAAACCAGTTGTTATTAAACTGGCCACTCTGGCGCCGGAAGGTAGTTCGTGGATTGAAACGTTTAATTCCATCAATGCCGAGATACAGCAAAAAACCGACGGGCAAGTGCGCTGTAAGTTTTATGCCGGAGGGGTGCTGGGAGATGAAAAAGATATGCTGCGCAAAATGCATATCGGGCAGATACACGCTGCCGCTCTGACTTCAGCGGGTTTGTCGGCGATTTTCAGCGAAATGGATGTATTCCAGATTCCTTTTCTTTTCGAGTCCCACAAGGAAGTTGATTTCGTGTTGAGCCAAATGGACGCATTTTTCCGACAGGGTTTTGACAAAAACAATCATATCTTATTGGGCTGGTCGGAAGCCGGCTTTGTGCGCCTGATGTCAACCAAGCCGGTGGCCACAATCGCAGATCTCAGAAAGGTTAAAGTCTGGACCTGGGAAGATGCGCCCATGACCCGAATGATTTTTGAAGAGGCCCGTGTTTCGGCCATTCCGCTTTCGGTCCCAGATGTTTTGGTGGGACTTCAAACCGGTCTGGTGGATGTCGTTTACGCACCGCCGAGCGGTGCGATTTCCTTGCAATGGTTCACCAAAACCCGCTACATCACCGATGTCAAACTCATCTATCTCATCGGCGGCGTGATCATAAAGAAAAAGGCGTTTAACAAAATTGCGCCCGCCCACCAGAAAATCGTTATCGACGTCTGGCAGCGCCAGATGAAGCGACTCAAGCAAATAATCCGTAAGGAAAACCAGCAAGCCATGCAGGTGATGGTCAACCAGGGTATCAAAATTATTACCCCGACACCGGACCAGGTAGCTGAATTTAAAAAAGTATCCGCCAAAGCCATCCAACGGCTTGAAGGTCAGACCTTTTCCCAAAAAATCCTGGATGAGGTCACTGCCGCAATAGAAACCTATCGAAAGAAAAACCAATAATGATCAGCTGGCAAAAATGGGACGACACGCTCGGCCGGATTGAAAAATTCACGCTAACTGTCATGTTGAGCGTGATGATTCTCCTGGCATTTATACAGATCATACTCCGCAATGTGTTTAGCAGCGGGATTGCGTGGGGAGACCCTCTGGTTCGATATCTAGTGCTATGGGTCGGATTTATCGGGGCCAGCCTGGCAACCCGAGAGGGCAAACATATTACGATCGAGGTGTTTTCGCGATGGCTCTCGGAGAGCGGCAATCGCTGTCTCCGGGCGATCTCCAATTTAATCTCAGCTCTGGTTTGCGCCCTGCTGGTCTTTGCCGGTTGGACATTTGTTTCAAACGAGGCCCAAATGGGCGGTATGACCTTTTTGCAGATTCCGATCTGGATTCCACAAATCATTATTCCCGTGGCCTTTGCAACGATGACGCTGCGGTTTTCCCTGCGCTTTTGTGCCGAACTGGCGATGATCGTTAATTCCGGAAAACGCATTAAACACGGAAACCCATCATGATTTTGCTGGCTATCCTTGCCGCCATTCTTTTAATGCTGATGGGTGTGCCTGTTTTTGCCGTCATCTGCGGCCTGGCCCTTTATCTGTTTTATGCCGGCGGCATCGATGTGTCGGCTATTATCATTGAAATGCACCGGATGGCCACTACCCCGGTGCTGGTTGCCATTCCATTGTTTACATTCTCCGGTTTTCTGCTTTCTGAAAGCGGCGCCCCCAAACGTTTAATCCGTCTGTCAAACGCGATCCTGGGCTGGTTGCCCGGCGGAATCTCTGTGATTGCTCTGATCTCATGCGCTATTTTTACAGCCCTGACCGGTGCCACCGGTTTGACGATCATTGCATTAGGCGGCATCCTGCTGCCGGCGATGACACGGGCCCGATATCCGGAAGCCTTCTCATTGGGCCTGCTCACAACCTCGGGAACCCTGGGATTACTTTTTCCTCCCAGTCTGCCCCTGATTATCTATGCCATCGTGGCCGGAATCAGAATTGATCAGCTTTTCATTGCCGGTATTCTGCCCGGAATTTTGCTGGTGGTGCTGTTGTCGCTTTTCGGTATCGGCCGGGCGGTGCACGCCAGCGTACCCAAAACCCGATTTCAAGTACCTGAAATTTTGAGCGCCCTGCGTGAATCGCTTTGGGAATTGCCGTTGCCGCTGGTAGTTCTCGGAGGGATTTACAGCGGCAAGTTTGCGGTCAGCGAGGCAGCCGCCATTACGGCCGTTTACGTCTTAATCGTAGAAGTTGTCATCTACCGGGATATCAACTGGAGAGAGCTGCCGCAAATGATGAAAAAAAGCATGGTCCTGGTGGGTGCCGTACTGATTATTCTGGGCGCTGCGATGGGCCTGACCAACTATCTCATTGATGCTGAGATACCAATGCAAATGCTGGATTTTTTCAAAGCCCATATCCAGAGTAAAATCCTGTTTCTAATCGTCTTAAACCTGTTCTTGCTGGCGGTGGGCTGTACCATGGGCATATTTTCGGCGCTGGTGGTGGTCGTCCCCCTGCTGGCACCGATTGCGGCAGCCTATGGCATGGACCCCATTCATCTGGGCATCATTTTTTTGGCCAACCTGGAAATCGGCGCATCGATTCCGCCGCTGGGCATCAATCTGTTCATTGCCAGCATCCGTTTCGAAAGACCGGTGCTCAGGCTCTATTGGGCCTCACTGCCGTTTATCGCCATCTTGCTGGTGGCCCTAGCCCTGATTACCTACATCCCCTGGATAAGCCTTGTATTGCTTAAATAAGCGGTTGACATATCGAACCACTTTGCCGCCATATTTGCCGGCGAACACCACCACTAAAATTCCAATCACGGGAATTAAAAAAGTTGAGGCGGGTCACAACGGACCGCTTTCAAGGGGTACCAAAAACTGTAAATCTTCAAATGAAACCGAAACCATGATATCTCCTGAGAAAATTTCCGGATGTGGACGTCATCATCGATTAAATAATATCATACCAGCAAATATAAGCAGCATTCCGATCAGATGGAAGGCCTTGAGAGATTCGCCGAGCCAGATGATGGCCAGTATGGAGGCAAATACCGGAATGAGATTGATAAACAGGCCGGCACGATTGGCACCAATCAGCTCTATGCCGCGATTCCAGCAAAAAAAGGCGACAATTGACGGAAACGCAGCGACATACAAGACACTGGCCACCACTTCAATGTTGAGCACCAATGGCGGGCTGTACGTCAACTCCATCAGATACAATGGCAACAGGCCCAGGGCTCCCAGGGCAAAGGTGAACAGGAGAAAACTGAACGGATGAATCGGAGGCCGGCGATTTAAAAATGCAGAATAAATCGCATACAGCAAAACGGCCGCCAGCATTAACAAATCACCCAGGGCAAAGGACAAATCCAAAAAGGTTGAAAACCGACCGCGCAGTACCACCAGTCCGGCGCCCAGCATGCACAGACCGACACCCAGACTTTGCAACCGGGTGACTCTCTCTTTAAACGCAAGCACAGAGATTAGGATAATGATGGCCGGCATGGCGGTTTGGATGAGCGCGCCATTAATGGCGGTGGTGGTGTGCACGGCTATATAGAGTAGCGTGTTAAAGCCGGAGATGCCGACCAGCGATAAAAACAATACCATCCTCCAGTGCCGGATGAAAAGCGGCCAGTCTTTTTTGGCATACCGACGGGCAAACGGCCACAGCAACAATGATGCAACCGTCCAGCGCCAAAATGCGAGCGTGATGGGCGCAATGAGATCAACGACGCCTCGGGCTAAAACGATGTTACCGGCCCAGCACAACGGCGCAATCGCCAGCAACATATAGGGCCGCCAGTTAATCGGTCGGTTCTGGGGACCATTGTTGCATGGGTATTTCATGATAGATGCATGTCCTGTTCGCGTTAATTTTCATGCAATCAGAAAGGGCGGCCTCGCAGATCGCAGGCCGCCCCTAATAAACACTCGATGGAGGTTTTGAATATGGCATTACCGTTGTGAATAAACCTCCGACCGCAGATCCAATCTCCACGGCCACAAATATAATAAGGCCCAGATGGGATCCGTCAAGGTTTTAGGCCTTGCGCCGGCTAAATTCACAAAGCCTGTCTGAGGTTCGAATCATTGACAGCCTTTCAATTAGTGATAATATCCAAATATTATGGATGACGTTGAACAGCAACCTACTGAACATCAGCCCAATGAGGGGCCCATTCAGGTGAGCCGGTATTGGTGGATTCGCCAGGTCGTCTTGATTGTCATCGCCGGCTTTTATCTGGTTTTTGGCATCCAGCTGCTGATCTCGGCCTACCATCTGGATAATCCGTCTTATTTTATCTTTACCTTTTTCGCATCCAATTTTATGATTCTGTTCAGCGGGGCCCTGATGGTGGGTTTCATCATCCGCATGGTGACAACCTATCGGCGTTTGAAAAAACCCAACATCTGAATCCAGCCCGGCGCCGCAGCATTTGACTGCGTTCAGAGCGCTATCACCTTAATCCCGCCTCTTGCAGGTTTGCGATAATCTGTTTCAGCGTTGCCGGATCCTTATATGGCTGGGTGGCCGCATAATTTTCAAGTCGAAAATCCGGGGAGATTCGCTCGACTTCAGCAGCAGCTTTTTGGGCGGCTTGCAGTCGATCCAGCGCAATGTTGGCGGCTGCCAGGATCAAATAAGCGGCCTGATGATTCGGATCGGCTTGGATCGCTTCTGTCGCTGCAGCGATGGCTTTGTCGTATAGGCCGCTGCCGAAGTAGGCTGAGGCCAGAACCACCTGAAAAAAGGGCGGGCAAACCGGCGCCAGACGAATGGCAAATTTAGCCATGCCGATGGCTTCTTTCGCCCGGCCCAGATAGATGAGGATATTGGCTTTGGCCACAAACGAAAGATCACAACTGGGACGGGCAATGACCGCCTTTTCGGCAGCTGCCAGCGCTTTTTCATGATCACGATTAAAAAGATCGATCTCCGCCATCACCAGATGTGATAGTCCGGTAAAGTCATCCATTTCCATGGCCTTACCGGCACGCTCGGCAGCCCGCGTCNNGCCCACCAGTGCGACCAAGCCGCCATGGCATAACCAAAAGACGCTTCCGGCGCCAAGCGGATGGTTTCTTCAAACATCTGCTGGGCTTCGCGGATATCCTCGCTGGTAGACCCAAACAAGGCTTGCCAGCCCCGGTAGTAGCATTCAAGCGCCTCTGGATTGCGAAGNNCTGCGGCTGACTTCGCCGGTCACCAGCTGAACGTCCATGGCGGTGACGATTTGTTCGGTAATTTCATCCTGTACCATAAAAATGTCGTCAATCTTGCGATCAAACCGTTCGGCCCATATCTGTCGGCCGCTGGCGGTCTCGACCAGCCGGGCGGTAATCCGGACGCGATCACCGGCTTTGCGAACCCCTCCGTCCAGAACATGGCTGACACCCAGTTTTGTGCGTAGCTCATCAATGGAAGGAATCTGAGATTTATAGCTAAACATCGAAATTTCGCTGATCAGAAAAAGACCGGGAATTCTGACCAGAGCGGTCATGATGTCCATTGTCAGCCCGTCACTGAAATAATCCTGCTTGGGATCGGCACTGAGGTTTGCAAATGGCAATACGGCCAGCGAAGGCTTATCGGGGAGCGGTGGTGTTTGGGCGGACTGCGGCGCGGCCGTTGCAGTCGATGGGGGTTTTTCAAGCCCTTCGGGGATCACCCGGTACACATGCACCGCATCGGGAATATTTTTCAGCGCCTGAGGCCCCATATCGACATACTCAAGTTCGCGTTTGTTGTGAACCTGGCTGTAAACAACTTCCGAAATGCAGATGCCGCAGGTTTCAGCAAGACTTTCCAATCGGGCGGCGATGTTGACCCCGTCACCATAGATAAGATCTCCATCTACCAGAACATCACCAATGTTAATGCCGATGCGCAGGTTCATTTGCCGATCGGTGTCAATTTGCGCATTCAGCAGGGCCAGGGTTTGTTGAATTTCCATGGCTGCATCCACCGCTTCGATTGCACTGTGAAACTCGGCCAGCATATTATCGCCGACAAAATCAACCACCCGGCCTTCATGTGCATCAACAATCACAGAAATTTTTTCCCGCCAGGCTGCCAGCGTCCGTACAGTGGCGATTTCATCTTCGGCCATCAGGCGGCTGTAACCAACCACATCGGCACTTAAAATAGCCGCCAGTCGGTGTTTGAGTTCATCTTGTGTCATTTCAAATACACCTCAGATAAAAAAGATCTTCGTTATACATGTGAGGAGAGATGGTCATGAGAAGACTTTAGCTCTTTTTGACTAACACATAATTCCGAACAAATTCAAATGTCAATACCCTAAAAGCGTGCGTATGGCAGGTTCCCGAAAAGTGAGCCCTGTCGGCCGAGGCATGAGTTTAAAAGGCGCATGCCAAAAAATTCTGTCATCGGTGATTTATTTCAATTCCGATACACCTTCGACAAAATCGAGCGGCAATGTAAACAATATTCCTTTGCCCGGCTTACTCAGATCGCCGCATAAGGATTTGACAATTTGGATGGCCTGGTGCAGCCGATCTTTTTCTTTGATCACGGTCAAAACGGTCTTGTTTGAGGATTCCAGATCCGTGGTGACCTTGTTGATCTGCTGCATCACGGGCAATGTCGCCCGGGTTTTCATTAACACCCGGCCCATACCGGTGCTGTCGAGAACCGTGGAGCCGGTGATGCCAATTTTGGCAAATTGCTCCATAATCCGGGGTAATTGTTCGGAGCGCTCCACAACATTTACCAATAGATACATCGGATGATACCTCCTCTTATGCTTTCGTCAACCGTACTTGCGGGCCGGCAGAATTTTCTTTTTGTGCAGCCAAAATGAAATGGCCGCGTTTAGGCCTGCAAGCCCGACCGGCTATCTTCTTTCATTTCCCTTTGCGTCTGGGGCCTTAGTGGCGCCCCAGGGTTATGCTTTGAAGCCCGCTATTCATTACAATTTTTCGCAATAGGGGTTTGAATATAAAATGAGACTTCATGTTTTTTAAAAATATATTCTTGCGCAGTTGTCGAGTAATCTCATAATACCGTTTTTCAAATCCATGGGGTGAGCGCTGCAAAGCCTCGGCCAGCATCAGGGCACTTCTGAATGCGTAGCTGAGCCCTTCTGCTGAGCTGGGGCTGATCCATCCGCCGGCTTCGCCTAGCAAGGCAATACCTTCGCGGCCGGTTGATAATTGATTTTGCCGCAGGGGCCTCAGAATCAAGGTGCCTTCCCTGAATACGGTTTTACCGAACTGCATACCGAAGGCTTTCAGCTTGGTTTTTAAGAGCGCAAATTTTTCAGCAGCCTTTTGTTTGTAAGGCAGGGCTGCTCCAATTAATAGGTAGTTACCTTTTGGAATCGTCCAGCAATAATAATCGGTGATGTTGATATCAAAAATGGAAGTAAAATAGGGGCGATCATTTTTGCGTTCAACCCATTCCTGTATGGCAACATATTTTTCAGGGAAATCGTTGCGGCCGGCAAACTGCGCGCGGACTTTTGATTTGGCGCCGTCGGCGCCAACGAGAAATCTGGCTTTTTCGTCGAACCGCTTTTTACCTTCTGCCAGGGTGAGTTTAAAACCATCTCCATCGGTAGCATAGGATCGAAGTCGACAGCCGGTTCGAATATCGACATTGGCAGGGACCAGCGAAAGCAACCAGGCATCAAATTTTTTGCGATTCATGTTGATGTAGTGGCGTTGATAATATCGCTCCAGTCCTTGCGGGATATCGATGGATTTAACCACAAACAGCTGCGGATCTTCTAAAACGCTTTTGGGCAGGCCCAAGCCCAGTTTGGACAGCATCATCTGGGCATCGGGCGCCAGCAACCCTCCGCAGCACTTGAGCGCCGAAAAACCTTCAGGTGCGTCTGCCAGCCGACGATGTTCAATTAACAAAACTTTGTAGCGGTCGCCAATAAGCCGGGCGAAGGTGGCGCCGGCCGGGCCGCCGCCTATGATCGCAACATCATACATAAATTTAGCCAGCCCAGCGATCTTTGTACTGGTCGTAGCGAGTGCAGGCTTCTTTATTGCCCAGTTCGCACGATTTTTTCAGATCCTTGAGGGCATTTGCAAAATCCTTTTTGTGATAGTAGGTGCCGGATCTTTCCAGATAAGCTCTGGAATGGTCCGGTTCCAATTCAATAAACTGATTCCAGTATTGGACGATCCTGTCCAATTCGTGTCTCTGAAAAAGCGTATAATCCAGCATCAAATAAGCGCTAAAATGGCGCGGATCCAGTTCAATTGCCTTTTCCAGATCAGCCAGCGCCAGATCCAACTCATTCAGGCGCGAATACGCCACTCCCCGCCAGTAATGGGCCTCGACATTATCCGGATAAAACATCAGCGAAAGGTTATAGTTGTCAAGGGCCTGGTTTAAATCCGTTTTATAGATTTTATGGCCTTTTTTGAGCAAATGGGTGCCGGCCCATTCCTGCCAGTTCAAAGTGGACGAGTCCGCCGGGCTTAATACAATGGCGGTGTGTAAATCATCCAGAGCGGCATCATAATTATTTTTTTGGAAATGAATTCGGGCACGTGTGCGATAGCTTTCCTCTCTGGTCGCCCGCAGATATATACTGTAATCAGCATCCGCCAGCGCCTTATCCGGCGCTTTGAGATAATGATGATACACCTTGGCCCGCTCGTTATAAAAATACCAGCTATCGCCGAACGCCATGGCTTTGGTATACAGCGTTGCGGCTTCATCGTATTTTTTTTGGCTCTTGAGCACTTTGGCCTGGTCGCAATAGATGTATCCGTATAAGCATGTCAGGTAGGGATTATCCTGTGCGTATGCCTCAGCTTCTTTGGCAAAATTTTCCATTTGCCGGTAACTGCCTCCCCAGCGGGGCGTAATGGCATTCATATATGTGGAACGAATTAGAAAGGAATGCGGAAACAATTCAAGCCCAGTCTGTGACCAATCCTGCTCTCCAGGATCATTGCCGGTGGCATTGCTGATGCCGATCAAAATGATGTAGGCCGTCAGCAGCCTCGGGTAGATATCGCGGGCTCTTTGTGCGTTATCAGACGCTTTTTGAAAATTCTGATGCATCATCCTGAATTGCTCTTGGGTCGTATCTCTGGCCCAGCTATAGCCGCGGCTTTCCCACCCTTTGGTATAATAATAGTGCGCTCTGGCAAGATATGGGGCAAAGTGATCGGGGGAATATTCAATCCAGGCTGCAAATAGCTCCTCATAAAAGGGCAGGGTCGTGGCAAAAATACTGAATGCATCCTGAAGCTTATATTCGTTATTAAAATGGTCTTCAAAATCCTGCTGGACCGCTTCGATTTTTAAATTAAGGGTCGCAAACTGCCGATTTTCGAATAATTCTCTTAATTGTTCGATTTGATCCAGCGTCAGCGTTTTCTGAGGTTCTCTTGAGACGGGCAGATCTTTGGCGGCTAAGGTCACTTCATAAATATCGTTTTGCTGTAATTTAAGCCTGTTTAAAAGCTGAAAGGGGTTGCCGACCATTTTGCTGACGCCAAAGCCGATAGCACCCAGCAAAACAATCACAATGCCGGTTATTACCAGGGCTTCAATCAAGCCGGTCTTTTTTTCTTTGGGTCCACCGCAAGCCACACACTCTCCTACCGGGCCTAACCGGCGACCACAAGTCGGACATTTACGGGTCATCATGTTTTCCTAATTTTCGCTTGGGCAATGGCCCCGTTCCCGTTTCACTTGCCGATCGGTGTGACTTGACATGAAGCCGTATGTCCAGACCGATTTTTAAAAATAT
>JABAHP010002829.1_pt1 | contig 17666 bp, 17 predicted proteins | sample 7062081 | NCBI WGS metagenome assembly JABAHP01 (sample SAMN14534357, study PRJNA622989) | marine sediment metagenome | biome: marine biome [ENVO:00000428]; feature: marine pelagic biome [ENVO:01000023]; material: deep marine sediment [ENVO:00002113] | place: India: Gulf of Kutch | collected...
TCCGTTTTCGGTCATCTATCTTTAATGCATCGGTTCTAAAAACTTCCTCTCTGAAACTTACTGGCATCACATATGAAAGTCTCAAACTACTCCCGTCAAGGTCATCTGGCTGCTTGACATCGAAATACGGCCCATGTTAAATGCTTATAAGTAATGACAAACCGGAGTCTCGGATGGCAGAAGGTGTGACAAAAAGGCTTTCGTTCATTGACAGGTTCCTCACGCTCTGGATATTCGCCGCAATGGCCTTGGGCGTGGGGATCGGGTACTTCTTCAGAGGGGCCGAAGATTTCATTGAAAGCTTCAGTGTGGGGACAACCAATATACCGATCGCCATCGGTTTGATACTCATGATGTATCCACCCCTTGCCAAGGTCAGATACGAAGAACTTGGCGAGATATTCAGGAACAAGAGAGTACTGGTTCTGTCCCTTGTCCAGAACTGGGTAATAGGCCCTGTGCTGATGTTCGCCCTGGCCATACTCTTCCTGAGAGACTATCCCGCATATATGACCGGCCTGATACTCATCGGACTTGCCCGCTNNAGGGAGTATGCCGCAGCACTGGTGGCGTTCAACTCACTGTTCCAGGTCTTCTTCTTTTCTGTTTATGCATATGTTTTTATAACGGTACTTCCCCCGATGCTCGGACTTGAGGGGCAGGCGGTAAACATCACGATAGGGCAGATAGCAAAAAGTGTTTTTATTTACCTGGGCATACCCTTCATTGCAGGGATGTTTACCCGGTTTTCCATGCTCAAGGTGAAGGGAAGAGAATGGTACGAGAGGGTCTTCATTCCGAAGATAAGTCCTATAACGCTCGTGGCCCTGCTGTTTACAATAGTGGTCATGTTCACGCTCAAGGGCAATTACATAGTCCAGCTTCCCCTGGATGTTGTCCGGGTAGCCGTCCCGCTGCTGGTCTATTTCGTGCTCATGTTTCTGGTATCCTTCTGGCTTGGCAGGAGGTTCGGGGCCGGGTATGAGAAGACCACCACGCTTTCATTCACGGCAGCAAGCAATAACTTTGAACTTGCAATAGCTGTGGCGGTATCGGTGTTCGGGCTGAACTCGGGAGAGGCGTTCGCGGCGGTCATCGGACCTCTGGTTGAAGTGCCTGTGCTTATCGGACTGGTGAATGTGGCCCTGTTCTTCCAGAAGAGATTTTTCCCCAGCCAGTACTGTAAAGTCACATCCGTCACAAGCACATGAGCAGGCAGACACCTTTTAACTCCCTGAACTGACCTCGTCTGAACTTCCGGAACAGGTTGTCCTCTTTCTGGTGCAAGCTCTCTATTCTTTACTGAATGGGTTCCGAAAGCTCTTCCCTTATTGTCGTGAGCATTGTGGTAATGACCTTAGGGTCGAAATTGATGTCCAGATGCGGGATGATGTTCGGCTCGGGCAGTTCCCCGCTGATCTCCTTCTCCAGGGCGTGGCAGAAGGCCGTGATGGTCTCCGGGTCGAACTGGACGTGCGTGCAGCGGNNCAGCGGACGATCTCCTCGATGGCCTCTTCGAGTTTCATCTTCTTCCGGTAGGGCCTGCTCGTGGTCATGGCGTCGAAGGCGTCGGCGAGCGAGAGAATACGCGCGCCGGGGCTCAGGGCCTTGGCGTCAAGGTGGTCAGGATACCCGGTGCCGTCGGGCCGCTCATGATGGTGCTTTACCGTGGCGACGAGGTCCTCCCAGGGGAAATTGATCTTCGAAAGGATATCGTACGAAAGCATGGGATGCCTCTTTATCTCGTTTATCTCCGCCCTGGTGAGCGATTGGTTCTTTTGCAGTATCGCGTCGCTGATGACTATCTTTCCCACGTCGTGAAGCAGTCCGGCAAGGTACAGCCCTTCTATCTCGGCCTCGTCCCATCCCAGCTCCCGGGCGATGGCCACCACGTACTTCGCCACACGGTGGGAATGATCGCGGGTATAGGGGTCCTTTGCGTCGATGGCGGCGGCGAAGGCCTGCACGGTCTCATGATAGATAAGGCGCATTTCATCATAGAGCCGCTGGTTCTCCTCAAGCTTCTCGGACAGTTCCATGAACAGCATATGATTGTGGAGCGTCACGGCTATCTGGTTCCCGACCGCCTGGAGGAGTTCGATATCGTCATTACTGTATGGCTCCCCGGTAAACTTGCCGCTTAATGCCAGGATGCCGATGAAATGATCACGATACCGAAGCGGCAGGACGGTATCGACCCCTGCGCCCTGGAACCGCTTCATCATGGGAAGGGACTGGTGCTCTGGACCCAGCCCGTCCACCCTGACAGGTTCGCGGACATCGAAGATCGGGCTGTCGAAAGCAACCTTCTGTCTGAGGGGCAGTCGTTCGAAGCCCTTCTTGGCCACCCGGACAAGCAGGCAGTCAGTGCCCTCGTTCTCATACAAATAGATGGTCCCCTTGTGGGCGAGAAAGGTGCCCATGATTACATGGAGCACGGAGCCTATCTGCTGTTCAAAATCTCTTGAGGAGGCAATGGCGTTGCTGAGGTCGGACAGGGCAGAGATGTTATAGAGCAGCCGTCTGGTCTCTTTTTTCATGACGCATGCGCCTTCAGGTGCCTGATCGCTTCCTCCTCGGTGGGAAACACGAGCATGTGTTCGCTCAGTCCGAGCATATCGAACGTCTCGGTGAAGAGCTTTGGCATGTTGCTGAAGCATATCTGGCCCCCGGCCTCCTTCGCATCGTTCAGAATGCCCAGCAGAATAGAGATGCCGATACTGTTGATGACCTCCAGTTGGTCGAAGTTCAGCACGATCTGCTTCCGGCCTCCCTTCAGGGTGTTCAGGCACTCCCGGTTCAGCTCTTCGCCGATGATGTTGTTCAGATAGCCCTGGGGCGCGAGGACCGCTATGTCGTCGATCACCTGGGCTACCACCTTAAAGTTTGTCACTGGTTCATTCCTCCTGATGAAGGTTCTTGACGAGGGTCACCCTCGTTTTGTCCGCAGTCCGTTCAACCTTTACCTCATCCATTATCTTCCGCATGATCGTCAGACCGAATCCCCTGCGGCGGCCTGATGCCGGGGCATCCTCCGTGTACAGCTCCCGCTGCAGCGGCTCGAAGGGCCTCCCCGGCGACTCCACCGTGATCATAAGCCGCTCGGGGGACACCGTAAAGGCAAGGGATATCTTCCTTTCATAGCTCCCGCTGTGTTCCATCGCGTTGATGCACGCCTCGATGAGGGCAAGCCTGAGCTTCTCGGCCTCCTCCTTTTCAAGTCCCGTATATGTCCATATCTGGTCGAGCGCCTTCGCGGCGACAAGCTCGGCGTCCGGCGCCATGGGTATGGTCAGCTCAAAGGAGAATGACCCTTCCGTATCGTCCGCGAGGTGCCGCTCAAGCAGCTGCCCCCTGACCCGTTCGTGCGGCTGCGCCTCGACCTCCCGCAGGTACGCACACCTGACATAATCACGGAACACCGTATCTTCTATAGGTTGAATGCCTCCCCTGGAGCTGATGGCCCCGGAAAGCTCGAGCGAACGCAGTACCGGCCGGAACGTCTCTTCTGAAAGCCCCAGGGCACGCGCCGTTGTGTGAAGGTCACGCGCGGCAAGCGGGCTTTCAAGCGTGCGGCTCAGCAGCTCAAGGGCTACCCGGCGCTGCGCCGCGTCCTCAAGCCCGGAGTGGAGGACGGATGTCCAGTAAAAGGCTATCTGGCCCTCGGACACCTCGTGGGTATAGCACTCCCAGAAGTCCTTCTTCAAAACCCTGCTGCGTTGCAGCTGCTGAAAAGACCGGGCAAGCCCCCTGATATACAGCGGATTCCCGTAGAGCGCTCCCATGAGCCCCCGGCACTCGGCGGTGACCTCTATCCCCATCGGTTCGGCCAGGGAGGAAAGCATCGTAAAAGCGTTGTCCTCGGGGATGGGGCCGAGATACAGTCGTTCGGCCATGCCAAGCAGCGCGTCGTCGGTAAAGACCGAGGACAGGCTGTCATCCGACGAGCCCGAAAGCACGTGTGCGCAGAAAGGCGACCGGAGGGCGTCCTCGAAAACACTTTCAATGCCCGGGGAATCGCCGGGACTCGAAGCAAAGAGCAGCGGGGCCAGGTGGAAGTCGTCAAGGGCCACCAGAATGCGTTTTCCCATCTGTTCGGCGGCCACAGAGGGGGCCGAGAGCACGGATATCAGTTCGAAGGGAAAGTCGCGTCCGCCCAGCTGTGACTCTACACTGATGGCAAGGTCCGACAGCCGCCGCAGCGGGCTTCCGGCCAGGAAGGTGAACAGTTCTCCCAGCGGACGTCCCGGGTTGTCGATGAACGATGGGTCGGCAAAGGCAAGCATCTGACTGAGAAAACGGGAAAGAAAGTCACGGGCAAAGTGAGGCCCCTTCAGTGTTGCCCTGCGGAACCGGTAATAAAAGGGGATAATGTCCTGGCCGTCCCAGTAGAGCGAGCGGCAGGTTTGTTTCAGCAGTTCGGTCTTCCCGATGCCGCGTCCGCCAATAAGGAGCAGGTTACGCCCGCCGGGAAGCATGGTATCAGTGGCGAGTCTGCGGAGGGCGGCAAGTTCAGGCTCTCTGTTGTGGAAATCCTTTAATGGGATGGCATTGAATGACATCCGGCCCCCTCCCTGTTGTTTCCCTATTATATCAAATCCGCGGGAAGAGGGAATACCGTCATGAACGGCCGTTACCGGGAGCCCGCGGCAACGTGCGCTATGCGCCTCCAGTCCAGGCCCAGCAGTCCCGCAGCCGTACGGTCCATTTCCCACGGATCGTAGGCGGCCACTATTTTGTTCACCGGAGGGTCACAGTGCGGCCCGCCAAGATGGTACTGGGCCATGCCCACCGAGCAGTCCATCACCGAGAGGTCGGGGACAAGGTATTTGCCCAGGTCTATCAGCGACTCCTGCATCCGCCCGTGGAACACGGCCTTCTTCCATATGCCGTGCTGGCCTGAATAATATTTGGGAGGGGCGAAGCCCATCATGTTCTTCAGCGTGCCGGTCAGTATGGCAAGCGAGTGGGCCTTGAGCACCGGGACGGAGATAATGTAATGGGTGAACGCGATCTCGGGCAGGTACATCTCGGGGAACACCTCGCAACCGGGATCGGCGAGCTTCCTTAAAGGCTCATGGTTCAGGTCAACCAGGGGAACGCCGTAATTCCGGGCCATGTCCGCATACCCAAGCCGCTCGAATATCTCCGGGGTCTCAAGCACCGCGTCCCCGCTGCCCTCGGCGACGACCACCTCGGCCTTTGAATGCCTGCGGACATATTCGATGATTGCCCCGCAAGAGTCTGCGGAGGTGGTAATGGGGTGCGGGGAGTCATTGACCAGGTTCGGCTTTATCAGGACCGCCGACTGCTCCGCCAGCCGTTCATGGGCAGCGATAGCATCGAGCGCGGCACTTATGCTTTTTTCATATGACTCGAAATCAACAGTGACAATATCCATAAAACACCCTACCCGCTGAATGATACATGGGGCTCCCCCCTTTCAATATATTATAAATGCTGCCTGACGGTTTATTTGTTTCCAAATGTCAGGAAAATTTAACGATAACTATTGCTAATCAGTCCATTAGTTACTATAATTCCAAGAGAGGGGCTTCCCGTATCTGTGTGCGGGCAAATCCATACTGAAGGTGTTATACCCACTCATGAAGAAGATACTTACAGTATGTCCCTATTGCGGCTGCGGATGCGGCATGTATCTGTACGTCGAGGGTTCACATATCACAGGCATTACTCCCAGCGATAACCACCCGGTCAACTCGGGCTCCCTCTGCATCAAGGGCTGGAACGCCCACGAGTTCGTGGAGCACCCCGGCAGGCTCCGCCATCCACTGGTCAGGGACAACGGCGGGTTCAGGAAAGCCACATGGGACGAGGCCCTGACACGCATTGCCGAGAACCTGGGCCGCATCAGGGAAAGTCACGGCCCGGACTCCATCGGGCTGCTGAGCTCCGCCAAGTGCACCAACGAAGAGAACTTCCTGATGATGAAACTGGCCCGCGCGGTCATCGGCACGAACAACGTCGACCACTGCGCGCGGCTGTGCCACTCCTCCACGGTGGCCGGGCTGGCGGCCACCTTCGGTTCGGGCGCCATGACCAACTCCATCAGCGAGATACGGGACGCCAGGGTCATCTTTGTCATAGGCTCGAACACCACCGAGCAGCATCCCATGGTGGCCAAGCACATGATACAGGCCATCGATCAAGGGGCCACGCTCATCGTGGCCGACCCCAGGCGGACCCAGCTGGCAGACCTGGCCCATATACACATCCAGCATCGGTGCGGCACGGACGTGACCGTGCTTCTGAACATCATGCACGCCATACTGAAGCGCGGGCTCGTTGACCTCAACTTCGTACGGGAGCGCACCGAGAACTTCGACAGCATCGAGAAGATCATCATGAAGCATCCTCCCGAAAAGGGAAAGGACATAACGGGGGTGGATCCCGAACTGATCTACAAGGCCGCGCACACCTATGCCGCTGAAAAACGTTCGATGCTTTTCTATTCCATGGGTATCACCCAGCACACGCACGGCGTGGACAACGTAAAGGCATGTGCGGACCTCGTGATGCTCACCGGGCATATCGGGCTGCCCGTGTCCGGCCTGAACCCCCTCAGGGGACAGAACAACGTTCAGGGCTCTTGCGACATGGGCGCTCTACCCAATGTGCTCTCGGGATACCAGAGTGTGGCCGATGACAAGGCGCGCCGCAGGTTCGAGCGCGCATGGCGCGGAAAACTTCCCGCCACGCCGGGCCTGACGCTCATGGAGATGCACGACACCCGGAAGATAAAGGCCCTGTACATCATGGGTGAAAATCCCGTGATCTCGAATCCCGACATAACTCATGTAAGAAAAAGCCTGAAGGAACTGGACTTCCTCGTGGTACAGGACATCTTCCCCACAGAGACCACCGAACTGGCCGACGTTGTGCTGCCGGGGGCCTCGTTTGCGGAGAAGAACGGTACATACACCAATACCGAGCGCCGGGTCCAGCTCATCCGCAAGGCGATCGAACCGCCCGGGGAGGCGCTTGCGGACTGGAAGATCATATGCCGCGTGGCCCACTATATGGGATACGAGATGCACTACCGGGGAGCATACGAGATCATGGAAGAAGTGGCGCTGCTCACCCCTTCCTATGGCGGGATGCTTCACCACCGGCTGGAGGAACACTACGGTCTTCAGTGGCCGTGTCCAGACGCCGAGCATCCGGGCACTCCTTACCTGCACCGCAAGAAGTTCTCCCGGGGACTGGGCTCGTTCATGACGGGCAACCCCACCCTGCCCGCCGAGATGCCTGACGAAACTTATCCCTATCTGCTGACCACCGGAAGAACGCATGTACAGTACCACACCGGGACCATGACCCGGAAGACCCACGTATTGAACCGGGACGAACCGTACTGCTCGGTGGAGATCAATCCAGAGGACGCGAAAAAGCTCTACGTCTCTGAGGGATACGACGTGAAAATACGCTCCAGACGCGGAGAGATAACGGCCTGTGTACAGGTTACTGACAGGGTGCCCAAGGGCACGGTGTTCCTTCCCTTCCACTACGCGGAAGCGGCAGCGAACATGCTCACCAATACGGCCATGGACCCGGGGGCCAAGATCCCCGAGCTCAAGGTATGCGCCGTGGCGCTGGAGGCAGTGTTATGAGCATGTGGGTGCTGAAGAAGGACCACCTCTCGTACTGGCTCCGCCAGATACGAAAAGATATGGAGCTCATCGCCCCGGTTCGCAAGGGCGAAGACATCGTACTTGAGTCCATGGAGCGCATACACGAGATCGCATTGGACGTCCCGGCGCTCACTCCGTCGGTGAAACAGATACTCTTTCCCCAGATGGAAACCATGTTCACGGTGGACGGGGACAGTATCTCGGAGGAACCCCCCTTACAGAAGACGGCCGTCTTCGGGGTCAGAAGCTGTGATATCTCTGCCCTGAAGGCACTGGACAGGTTCTTCCTGGCAGGAGATTACCGGGACACCTATTATGAGACCAGACGCAACAATACCATCCTCATCTCCATCGTGTGCAACAAGCCGGACCCAACCTGTTTCTGCAACGGGCTGGGGACCGGCCCGTACCTGACCGAGGGATTCGACATCCAGCTCTACGACCTGGGCGACAGATATTTCGTGGAGGAAGGCTCCGCGCGCTCAAGGCGGTGGATACGGGACTTCACCTTCCTCATGGAACGCCCCAAAAAGGCCGACCAGGTGGACAAGTACGAGGTAGTACTGAGCAGCCAGGCCCGCTTCCAGAAACGCATCAATCTTGAAAACGCCCGGCAACGCATTCTGACCGGGAAACTGGACGACGCCTTCTGGCGGAGCGTCACCGAGCGGTGCATCGAATGCGGCGGATGTGTCTATAAATGCCCGGTCTGCTCATGCTTCTCCGCCATCGACAGAAAGCAGGAGCAGGGCATCGGGCGGCTCAGGGTCTGGGATACATGCCTGTTCAAGGGATTTACCCGAATGGCCGGACGGGAGCTTCCCGCAAGGGACAGGATCTTGCGCACGAAGCGCTGGTTCAACCACAAGCTCGTCCATTACCCCGAGAACCATGGAGTGTTCGGCTGTGTGGGCTGCGGGCGCTGCACCGTGGCATGCCCGAGCAATATTGATATGGCAACCGTACTGATGAAGGCGAAAAGATATGAAAAACAACTCTAATGTATATATTCCGGCCGTGGCCACGGTCAACGAGGTCAGGGAAATGGCCCCTGATATCAAGCTGTTCACGTTCAAGACCGGCAGGCCCATGCCCTCCAGGCCCGGACAGTTCTTCATGATCTCGGTGTTCGGCTACGGAGAGGTGCCGATATCCATAACCTCCACCGAAGACGAGCCCTTGGGCCTCTGCATCAAGAAGGTGGGATATGTTACCGGCGCTATTCACCAGCTGCGTCCGGGCGACAAGGTAGGGCTTCGCGGTCCCTACGGCAGGGAGTTCCCCTTTGATATCGCCAGGGGGCGCGACGTTATTGTGATGGCCGGCGGACTGGGCATGATACCCCTCCGGCCCGTGATACATGAGTTCTACTCGAACGCAGGTGACTACGGCAAGGTATCCATACTTTACGGCTGCCGAAAGGACGAAATGCTGTATAACGAGGAAATAGACGACTGGGAGAAAGCGGGCATCGACGTGATCTACGGCCTCAGGGGAAAGCAGATCGACGGCCCGGACGGATGCGTAAGGGCCCCGCACCATCTGTCGCAGGTGGAAACGGATTTTTCGGAAGCCGCCGCATACATCTGCGGCCCGCAGAACATGATCGACCTGTCCATGAGAGAACTTGAGGACAGGGGCATGCCGCCCGAAAGAATAGTGACCTCTCTTGAGGCCCACATGAAGTGCGGTGTGGGAAAATGCGGGCACTGTTACATGGGCCCGCAATACGTATGCACGGACGGTCCGGTATTCACCATGGATGAGCTTCAGAAGATAAAACACGTTTAAACCAGGAAGGGAGAGATCACATGGTAAAGGTTTCGGAACTGAGCAGGCAGGCGCTGTTATCTGATATCCCCGATGAGCTGCTCGAAGACCTTTCGGGAGAGATCGTCGAGATAAACCTCAGAAAGGGCGATGTGCTCTTCTCGGAGGGCGAGGAAACCAAGGGCCTGTATATGCTTACCTCGGGAAAGGTCGAGATATCGAAGCTCACCGAGGACGGGTGGAAACAGCGGCTTGCGGTCTATGGCAAGGGCCACTTCATCGGCGAGCTTTCGATCATGGAAAGGCGTCTTCATGAGGCACAGGCGGTGGCCGAGGAGGACGCACGCATCCTTCTCCTGCCCAAAGAACTGTTCGAGAGGCTTGAGCAGGATAACAAGACCCTTGCATTCAGGATACTGAAGAATATAGCCATTGCGATGAGCAAGAACCTCAGGACGATGAACGAGAGGTTCGTCAAGGCCATGATAAACTACTGATTCTGATAATACAGGGATACCACTGGCCGCTTTGCGAGGATCCTTAACAAACCACCGACCAGGCAGCCCGGCCATGGCCGAGATGGCATCAAGCGCTTCACTTATGTTCTTTTCGAATGATTCAAATTCTAGGGTAACAAAGTTCATGGTGCATCCTTGTATAAATATATAAACGTCCTGCTATTTTAAAAGTATATGTGACGTCAGGAAAGCACGTGCCTCAGATATAACCCGTATAACCCGGAATGCAAGGGTGCCGGAACTCCCCTCGAAGAGAAGACGCTCAGAAAAGAACAGTGGGCCAACCCTCGGATATTAAAAAAATAAAACACCTTTCACGTCTATAAGTTTGTATGCAAAGCGCTTGTGCTCTTATATAATAATCATTAATGGAGTATATTGAAAACATAACCTCCGTACTGGTGCTGGGCGGGATACTGGTACTCGCGACCTCACTGGTCGTCGGGCTGAGGGCTGTAAAGGATATCCCGGCATATCTGCGAAAGAAATGGAACTTCCTTCTCACCGCTCCGGCGGCATTTATCGTCTGTTATGTTCTTTTTCTGTACTTTCATGCTTTGGGAACCCTGCATGACACCGATGCCGTCACCGGCATCACGTTCCTGGCCGGCGCCGGATTTGTGCTTTTCGTTGTGGTGCTCCTGAAAGCATCAGTAAGCCTTATCAGGGAGAAGGAACAAACCCTGGCGCTCAGCGAGGAACGTTACCGGGCCATCATAGCGAACTCACCCGTAGGCATCGTCGTTACAGATCCCGAGGGACAATGTATTTCCACCAATCGCGCAATGGCTGATATCGTCGGTGCTACACAAGAGCAGCTAATGAAGCAGAACTACCACGATATAGAGTCATGGAAGGAGTCAGGCCTTTACGATAAGGTAATGAGCGCCATAAAAAACAACAGGACCGAGCATCTGGACACAGAGCTCATCTCATCATTCGGAAAGAAGATATATCTCAGCGCTCACTTCACTCCATTGCACACAGGGGAGATGCTTGTGATGATGGATGATATCTCAGACCTGATGATAACGCAGAAGAACCTCAGCAACGCACTTCAGGACAAGGATATCCTCCTGAAGGAAGTCCACCACCGGACGAAGAACAACCTTTCCCTGATTCAGAGCCTGCTTTCCATTCAGGCGCATGATGTTCATGACGAGAGATCAAAGGAGCATCTGACTGAAGCAAAGGGCAGAGTGAAAAGTATGGGGATCATCTACGAAATGCTCAACAGGACCGATGACCTGAAGAGACTGGGAAGCAGGATATATATTCATAAACTGGTGGACATGCTCTTCCAGACCCATCGCATCGGCTCCCAGGACATCGAGCTTCAATATGATATCGAGGACATCGACCTGGATGTGAACACCATGATACCCCTCGGGCTTATCATTAACGAGCTTGTTACCAATGCGCTGAATTACGCCTTCCCGGACGGCAGAGAGGGAGTACTGGGTATCTCACTGAAAGAACTGGGGAACAAGAGCTACGAGCTTGTCATCCGGGACACCGGCGTGGGGCTGCCGGAGGGCTTTGACCTCGGCAGTGTACCGTCTCTCGGCCTTCAGATCGTAAGCTCGCTGGTCAACAAGATAAACGGGACCATTGAAGTGGTTGGGGTCACAGGCACAGCGTGGAAGATACGTTTTGCCGACAGCCTCGACAGTTAACCACAAACGCCTCCGGCATATCAGCATGCAGCTGTCTCATACGGAAACATTAAGCGGTAAGGGGTCTTTTTTGACTCATCCCCTGATTTCATATAAAATGATTATAAAAGATGCGTACAGGATTTTAACGCTACCGTTATGTATAAGGAAAAGGTAACAGCATGAAAACAAAAGCTTTTATTTCTCTGGTGATCATATGCGCCGTGCTGGCAAGCGGGGCCCTCCCCGCACTGGCCCAGACGACAGATGACACGGCGGCCCAGACCGAACAGATAACAGAGCCTTTATACAAGCCCCTGATAGAGCGGTATATTCTCGACGAACTGAAACAGTTGCGTCATGAGCAGTTGACCCTCAAGGCGGAGGTCACGGAGAAAATTGCCACGGCAAAGCTTGAGGCTTCGGACCGGGCCATCAGATACACGGCCGACACCACGAACAACATTTTCTATATTATCACCGTTACCGCGACCATCCTGGTCCTGCTGGGGTGGAAGTCCCTGCGGGACATCAGGCAGAACATAGAGTCCATCACTGAGGTCAAATTGGCCGAACTGACCCAGAAATACGAGGAGCGCCTGAGTGAGCTCGAAGAGAAGATACGGGTCCGCTCGGAACAGATAATAGCCACCCAGGAGGATATATCCAACACCAACGTTATCCATTCGTTATGGATGCGGGCCGGGCTTGAGAAAAGCGACCAGGAGAAGATCAAGATATACGACCATATTCTGCAGCTCAAACCCGGCGACATCGAGGCCCTGACCTACAAGGCCGACGTCCTGCTGGACATGGGCGAGAAGAAGTGGGCGCTCTCGCTTGCCGACCAGGCGATAGAACGTGACAGGGAATACGCGCTGGCATACTGGCAGCGGGCCTGTGCCAAGGCCGAACTTGATCTGACAGACGAGGCAATGGAGGACCTGAGAACGGCCATCAACCTTTCGGAGCACTTGAAGAGCGAGGTCGCCGGAGAGAAATACTTTAAAAAACTTTCGACGATGCCCGAGTTCCAGGAACTGATCCAGTGATGTCAGGGTAATCCACCTGCCCGGGAAACACTTCGGGACCGGCTGAGGCACGTCAGTAAAGGCAGTTTTTGTGACTTCCCACCTGTACTACTTGACACATCGAAGCCCATCATGGGTTATTATAGAGAACATGCAGTGATTCGCCGCCGGATCATATTGCATATAAGCAGCGAAAAGTACGTAAAGAATTTTCTGTTTATTCTGTTTATAAGGAAGATTCACGGCAATGAGAACTAAAACTGCCATTGCGGCGTTCATCACCCTGGTCCTTGCCCTGCTCGCCACGACATCAAGCGGCAGAGAGACCTCAGGTGATTATGTGATAGAACCTGAGTACGAGCGCACCCTTCAAAAGGTCGTCCTCTCGCTTGAAACCACCACCGAGGACCTCACGGAACACAAAAGCATCCTGGAAAACCTCCCCTACTATACGGACATCATCATACTGGCCCCCGAGGACAAGGGGAAGATGATACGGCGTGAGATGAGCAAGTTCGGGGCCTCTCATGAAGTGCGTATTATACCGTTCCAGCCCCGGGAACTGGTGATGGAGAACGCATATGTGCTCTCCACGGAAACTTACAGAATCAGAAGGCTCGACCAGAAGGTCACCATACCGCGCGGAACAGTGTGGGCCCAGGACCTCTTCGAGGTGGCAAAGGGAGCGGACAGCACCACCGTGGTGCTCACCCCGTTCATTCACAAGTGGATCATTCAAAGCATCGCGGACAACGACAGCCAGCTCTTGATGGACAACCAGTTCGTCTCGAACCTTCAGGCCGAAGGCATATCACACCTGAGCACCCCGATAATCTTCAAAGGAGGAAATGTCCTGGTCGATCACAGGGACGGCAAAAGGATAGCCCTGGTGGGAAGAGACATCATTAACGAAACCATCCTGGTCTTTCACGAGACACTGAACCAGTACATATCCGAGGAGGACGTGATCAACAGCATCAGGAAACATCTTAATGTGGACAAGGTAGTTGTCGTCGGAAGCCACGACCATCAGCCGCTGAAGATGTTCCATCTTGACCAGGCCATGGTGCTGCTCGGAGACGGCGTTGCCGGAGTCACCCGTGTGGTGGGCCGGACAAAGGACAGCGGCAACGAATACCTTGAGGACATACAGAGGTTTCTTGCTGAACTGCGCTCCGACCTGAAACGGCTGGGATACAGGATCGTAGATATCGAGGCCACCGTAGACGATATCTTCAATTACAGGTTCTATGTCAACGGCATTGCTTACCGGAACAGGAACACCGGGAAGAAGGAATTCCTGTTCCCGATGTTCGACACTTCCCTGGAAGGCATGAACCGCAAAGTCTATCTCAACAATATCCGCAGACTGGAGTCCCTTGAATACCGGGTTATTCTGGTCCCCACAGAGTCCAACCACCGCCACGGCGGACTGCACTGCATGGTCAACGTCGTCTCCTGAGAGACCGCCTTCTCAGCATACTGGGCCTGACCGATCTCAGCCAGTATAAAAATATAACAACGCCTCCCTGCCCGCTCATACCGGACAATAGTTCCCCGTGGCTTGAGAAAGGCTATCCTGTACCCGGCGGTCATCCAAGTCATCATTGATTGTGGCTAATGTATTTTTAACAACTTCCTGTACCATTACTGTGATATTATATTTTCATTGGCGATTAACTATCAATAATTGTGTCAAGGGAGGAGACAATGAGACTTGAGCCGGTAATATCAGTAAAACAGATCAACTTCACATTACTTAAATCGAATCCGCCGGGACTTATCGTAGAGGCTGCAGGTATTGTGCCTTTTCCTGTGTGGACCGACCCCGTTCTGAAATTGCAGGATGATTCCCCGGAAAACGGTATTTATGAGTTCAATTTTGAGGCCAAAAGGCCGGAACCTTCCGGAGGACCTGTAATCCAGCCGGTTTTCACCATATTTGCACATCATCAATTCCAGACGATCCCGGATAATTTCCGGGGAGTCATTGTCCACGCAAAATCGAACAGCCTCGAAAAAATGTACTACGATACCAGCGAATCACTTAACAAAGCCGCTTCCATGAGCCAACCGCAGGAAACCGGTCAGTTTATTGTTTCTGGAGAGGCCGATGGTGTCTCATTCGATGAGGCTTTCAAGAACGCAATGGAAAAGGCAGCTGAAATACAGCCGCCGGGAATGGACATGTTCACCTATTACAAACTCATCGACTTCAGGGTCAAGCAGGGTGGGTTCGTCGGATTACGTCCCAGAAGCCATATTACGATCGCCGTTTCTTTCGGGTAGTCGGCCTGCCCGACACCGCATAAAAACATGTCAGTTCGAAGTGGCGCCCATGAAAACATGAGCGCCACTTTTACCATGCCCCTGTCCTCAGTGCGAGCGCCCACACAAAACAGCAGGACAATAAGACACAGGCTCAGTTTCCTCATACGGATATCCCTCCATGTCGAAAACGCTCATTGATATTATGATAACACCGGAAAATCCGGTCACGCACCCGTTCGCTGCCATTGCGTCACTGCCAACTGTTCATATTCATGTTATAATTCGGCAGAAGCACCCGGTGCGAATGTGCTCAGGGATGCTCGGAATCAAGGCGGGAGGATTTCAAGATGAATCGGAAGAAGTGCGTACTGACGGTCCTGCTCCTGGCGGGATTGTCCCTTATGACGTGGTCCTGCACCGAAAGTGGAATTGGCGCCCCGGAAGAATCCCGTGACCTGGTCCAGGCGGTCCGGGCAGTGGAAGACATGACCCGGCCACAGAATCTCAGACGCTCCATGTTCTCGGCGGCCTACGGGGACGAAGGGAAGCCCTCGGACTTTGTAAGCTATGTCTTTTCGGATATGGGCTCGGCCGAATGGCCCCCCACGGAGGGCTCATCGGAGTTCGACGAGGTACAGCGCGAACCCTCCGGTGGATCGGGACAGACTGCCATCCCCGCCGGAGTAGCCATTCTGCCCCTGAAGACAAACCCAAGAAAGGGCCCTCAGGTAGTTGTGAACTATGACGATGAGGCAGTTGAAGTGGTGCTCACGGCATACTCGAACCCGCTGAAAGGCCCCGTTCTTGAACGCAGGGTACCATTCGTTGCGGTAGAGGCCGACACGGTGGCGAAACAGTTCTTCGAGTCGAACCTGCAGATGGGAATGAGTTATCGCTCCTTCTAAAGAAGAAACACGGCGTCCGGAAACCGCCGGGGGACTTCCCCCGGCGGTTCAGTTAGAGAACGATATATGCTGCCAGGATAATAACGATCATCAACGGCACGATGAAAAGCACGGGCTTCATCTGCCAGCGGCCGGTCTTCTGTTCAGCCCGTTCGGTCCTCAGCCTGTTGACCTTCTCTCTGAGTTCTCTTATATCCCCCATATTAATCCTCCAGTATTCGGAACTTAAAATCTCCTATATATCGCTAACGGGACACATGTCCCTTGCGCAAAAACATTTTTCACAGTAAGTGAGGGGTGCCTTCTCCCAAAAGCCTTATAACCCTTCACATTAATAATAATAGCTCAATCATGCTCCATGTCAAGTACTAAAAATGCCCAAGGAAGAAAAACCCCCTTATGGGTTGCTCTTGCGGCAGAGGCCACGACTACCCTAACGAGGGGCAACTGCCCACCATTGCATCATATCAGCTTCATCATGTTAAGGTACGCCAATGCTTCCGGGCCGGAACCCGCACTTCCCCCTGGATAACGCTCCCGGCGCTTACTCCTCCTTCGGCCTCCACCCCACATTCAGGTACCCGCGGCGGGTAAAATAGTCCCGCGCCTCCTTCGTCAGGCGCCTGAACCGGGTGCAGACATTGGAGCGGTATCCCATGCTCGACGGAAAGGCCATGCCCTCCCTGACACTCCGGGTGCGGATCTTCCGCGCGATGACGGTATAGCTCAGGGATTTTGTGCCGGGGGCGCTGAACCGCGAGAGCAGGATCTCACGCTCCCACCACATGAGGTCCGCAAGGAACAGACCCACATCGCCGATAAAGGCCTTCTCCTCCTCACCCCTGGAGCGGACCTGCTCGGGGTTCGTGTTGCGGGGCATGTCCACAAGCTCCGGGCCCAGAGAGTGGACGGGAGCGGATTCATGGCGAAGCTTCAGGTAATAATAGTAATTAAAAAGACTCCTGATGTCGTCGAATGTCTCTTTCATGGCGTTCTCCGTGCCGGCGGCTCTTCCCGCCGTGCTGACCGTGTCCAGTACCAGTGTCATGTTCACCTCACGTTTCCATTTCAGAGACGAGTATGAATATGCGGGCGCCCTGTGCTTATGCCTTCCCTCCCTCCTTTCCGCAAAAGATCAGCGCGCCGGAACCCGGCATATACGATTCAACCCGAAGGCCCTTGTATCCATACTCAGTCCTTGTTCTCATGCTACCATTTGGTATTTTCCTCTGTCAAGACTTTTTTTGCCTTGATTTGCGCCTGACTTTTTGGTAGTCTATTGGGATGGGAACAAGAAGGGGACCGAAAAAAACCACCTGGCAGCCCTCCAAGCGTGACCGCGTGGTGGCCGAGAACATCAGGAAGTTCCGTCTCGCGCGGGACCTGACGCAGGAAGAGCTGGGCATGAAGCTCGGGGCCACCCAGGCCTACATCGGCCACATCGAGAACCTCCGCAAGGGCGTGGGCATGCATTCGCTCTTTAAGCTCTCGAACGCCCTGAACATGCCCTTCGAGGCTTTCCTCGAGGACGAGGCCGAGGTCACTCCCCCGAAGAACCCCGAGGGAAGGATACCGCGCCTTACCTGGAAGCAGGCAGCGAACTGGCAGAAGATACAGAAAAAGGGCGCAACCGGCGGCGACATACGGTGGATATCCTTCGATATCGAAGACCCCCAGGCCTTTGCGCTCGTCATGGACGGCGACAGCATGGAGCCCGAGTTCTCCGAAGGTGACACGCTTATCGTCTCGCCCTCCTACGAACCGACCAACGGCGATTTCATCATCTCGAAGATCAACGACAGCGTGATGCTCCGCCAGTTCAAGTTCGTGGACAACATGACCATGCTCATCCCGCTGAACTCCC
>JABAHP010001342.1_pt12 | contig 17614 bp, 8 predicted proteins | sample 7062081 | NCBI WGS metagenome assembly JABAHP01 (sample SAMN14534357, study PRJNA622989) | marine sediment metagenome | biome: marine biome [ENVO:00000428]; feature: marine pelagic biome [ENVO:01000023]; material: deep marine sediment [ENVO:00002113] | place: India: Gulf of Kutch | collected...
ATAACAGTTGGTGACTGTGCCATGATAAATTTTTCCCACCATGCCACCGACGTAATCGTCTCCCGAAACGCCGGCTGATGAATAGCAGTTGGAGATTTTGGCTTTAGAATTCTGTCCCACAATGCCGCCGACATAAAATTCTCCCGAAACGCTGCCAGTCGAATAACAGATTTTGATTGTTCCACGATTGTCTCCCAGCAGGCCGCCCACATACTTATCTCCCACAACGCTGCCCATAGCAGAGCAGTTGGTGATTCTGCCATAACCATTGCTTCCCATTAGCCCGCCGACTTTATAAGCACCTGAAAGGCTGCTAATCGAATAGCATTTGGTAACTGTGCCACGATTATTATATCCCACCAGTCCACCAATATATTCATCTCCTGTAACACTGGCGGTTGCATAGCAATTGGAGATTGTGCCTTTATAATTGTCTCCCACCAGTCCACCGACATGTTTATCTCCGGAAACGCTGCCGGTCGAATAACAGTTGGTGATTCTGCCATAATCATTGCTTCCCACCAGCCCACCGACTTTATAAGCACCCGAAACGCTGACTGCAGCATAGCAGTTGGTGATTATTGCCCCATATCGGCCATTCCATCCCACCAGTCCACCAACGTATCGTTCTCCCAAAACGGTGCCGCCCTCAGCATAACAGTTAGTGATTGTTCCTTCTCTCAGGTAGCCCACCAGCGAACCAACAGCCCATCCTGTTCCGGCATCAACATTTTGTTCAATCAATCTCAGATTCTTGATCTCTGCATTGTAACCATACACATACCCAAAAAGTCCTATGTAGTTTGTCCCTGTGTAAGTGTAGATAAAGTTGGAGATTGTATGGCCGTTACCGTCGAAAACGCCGGTGAAGGAAAGGTCGTACTCGGTCCCGATGATATTGAAACTTGTTCCGGTATATGCGCTCAAGTCGATATCGGCCATCAGCTTGAAGTGTTTATCCCAATGGCAGGGTATCAGACCGATTGTTTTAAGCTGTTCGGCTGTCCGTATCTGATATGGATCGGTCTCAGTGCCACTACCACCACCATACACCGGCTCGTAAGTCACAATGAAAACGCCTGGAATGTTCTGCCATGCAAGCCGAGGATAGTCGTTACCATCGTCAATAGTCCAAACACCTTCATTGCCACATGCTCCCCAGTATAGAAAGGTATTTAGGTCCTGCATTTGGTCTGTGGTCTTTCCTGTTCCGCAGGCACTCCATATCTGGCCGCTAGTCTGAATGTCCCAAAAACAACTTAAAACATTACCAGAATAATTTGATCCAACCAATCCACCGACATTACCATCTCCAGAAACGGTGCCACTGGCATAGCTGTTGGTGATTGTTGCGACATTAACTCCCACGAGTCCGCCGACATCAGTTGTTCCCGAAACGCTGCCGGTCGAATAGCAATCGGTGATTGTGCGGTAGTTTATTCCCACCAAGCCGCCGACTCGCCAATCTCCCGAAACGCCGGCCGATGAATAGCAGTTGGTGATTGTGCCTTTCCCATTATGTCCCACCAGTCCCCCGATGCGAGTATATCCCGAAACGCACCCGCCCCCAACATAACAGTTGGAGATAGTTCCGTCGCTCAGCCAGCCAACCAGTGTACCAATAGACCATCCTGTTCCGGCATCAACATTGGGGGCAATCAATCCAAGATTCTTGACCTCTGCATTAGAACCTTCAACAAGTCCGAAAAGTCCTATATTCCCTTTATCTGTTGAAGTGTAGCTGAAGTTTGAGATTGTATGGCCATTGCCGTCAAAGACACCGGTAAATGGAATCTTATCAGAAAAAAGTACTCGGTATCCGATGATATTGAAACTTGTTCCCGTGTAAGCGGAAAGGTCGATATCGGCCATCTGCTTGAAATGCTTATCCCAGTCGTTTTGGTCCGCGCCAATGGCATTCATTTGGTTTGCATCGTAAATGAGATATGGATTATCCGGCTCTCCGGTACCGCCGCCGTATTTGGCCATGGCTGGCAGGCAACAATAGCAGATAATAAACAAAATAGTGATTTTCTTCAGCAGATTTGAAATCCTCGCTCTTACCATTTCTATCTACCTACATTCTCCCAACATCTCATTTTTGAGCTGTTATTCGCCACAACACACGGCCCACGCTCTCACGAAACAGCAAAGAAAATCCCTCTGGGTTGTAAAAAATTACCCTACCATAACTTCAGGGACTTGTCAAACAAAAAAAAATGCAAAAATGAAGGCGGGGATTCGGGCAGGAGTAAAGGAAATTCCTGACGGAAACCGGAACTATCCCCATCGTTCTTTATCCAACATGTCTTTAAAATCGGGATTCCACTGAGGATCAAGAACTTCTTTTCGCAGTGTCACGTCTGACGCCTCTGATAGAGTTAGGATGTGCGCCTCGGGTGTGCGCTTGGCCGGGGTGGGGTAATCCTCTCTGTAAAATCCACCGCGGCTCTCCTTCCTCTCCAGGGACGTTTTGGCCAGCGCTTTTGCAAGGATCAAGAGATTGTCCACCTCCACCGGCACCTCGCCGGGACTGGGCGCTATTTTTCGGGCCTCTTCGCTAATTCCGTCAATCAGGATAAGAAATTGATTGATGGAACTTTCACTCTTTATTACCAGTAGATTGTCCCAGGCTGATTGGCGAATCTCCATAATGAGGCGGGCGTATTTTTTTGCCAAATCGGGTTTGGCGGCCAACAATTGCTTTGGCCGGCAGGGGGGGTGTTCGGCACATGTACGGTCCTGTGCACAGGCGGCTGCATGTTGGCCGGCGATTCTTCCCGTGATGATACATGCTGCCAGCATATTCCCCCCCAAGCGGTCGGCCCCGTGCAGGCCGCCGGCGTTCTCACCTGCCGCGAAGAGCCCGGCCACCGTTGTTTCCATCTTTTTGTTGATCCTTAAGCCCCCATTGCAGCACTGAAATCCCATAGAGACCTCAACAGGATGGGCGGATGTATCTATCCCCCTGTATCTGAAGAAATGGTCCTGACGGGTGTTTCTGAAGGAAGGGCAGTTTCTCAAGTCTACGTAGATGCCGCCGGAAGGAGTGCCTCGGCCAGCCTTAATCTCCTTTACAATCCCGATGGCCAGATACCTCGATGCCCTATCGCGGACACTGAATGGGGCATGAAGAATGTTTTCCCGAATGCATTGATTTAGGCTGATTCCTTTAGGAAGGTAGCGGGAGAGAAACTTTTTTCTCTCGACATTATAAAGACTGGACAGATATTCGGCATTGGCAAAGTGGATAAGATTCCGGGTGGGGACGGTTGTCATGGTAAAGATTTGCATGAATTCCAGATTAATCGCTTCGGCACCGGCCTTTAATCCCAAGGCGTAGCCGTCCCCGGAGACACATTCCGGATGAACGTTCACCGAGAACAGCCCGGCGTCACCGCCTGCGGCCAGGACGACCGCCTTTGAATACAACGGGGACGTCCGGCCAGTGGATTCATCAACGCAGAGTGTTCCGGAGCATACATTGTCTTTGACGAGGAGTTGGGCTGCCGTAGTCTGGCAATAGATCTTTGCATGCTTTCGAATGAAATCGAGGTGGGTACGCACAAGCGGAGTTCCCAGAGAAAAAGGGCCGGGCTGCTGATAGCAACTCATGATCTCTTCTGCTTCGGATTTCATCTTTACGAATTCTTCCATGAAGAATGAGACCATATCCGGTTCCACCATACCGAGGCCGGCGTTGATAATCTTATCCCGATAATTATCGGCATCAAAAGATTTGTCCAGTAACCGGAAAAAAGCCGGCCTGCCCCCTTCCGATGCTCCGCATCCCGACGCTCCCGAACCCCGGATGCCAATCCCTCCCAGCCATCCCTTTGTAACCAGGGCTGTTTTCGCTCCTGCCTGCAGGGCCTGCCTGGCGGCACAAACTCCGGCAAGGCCGGCGCCAACGACAATTACATCGAACTGGTTCATAAAAGTACCCTCTCGATTCGATCCGGAATCCGATTGAAACAATCCGAGCCAAGAGTATCATACAGGAGTATGAGTATAAACAATCTTAGTCGTAATTGTAACTTGATTTTTCCTCTCTTTCCTGATAGTGTGCCGCTTTTAACAAGGAGGTTGGTGAATCAGAGAAACTAAGGATTATGATGGTAAAGGGAGTAGAACATATAGCTATATGCGCTGAAGATGTGCCTTCCCTCATGGCATGGTATCAGAGAATCTTCCATCTTGAACTGGTCAAAGAGAGCCAAGAGGGGCCATTTTTGCTGAGATTCCCCGATGGATTTCTTATCGAATTTCTTGAAACTTCAGGGGATATTCCTCCTGTTCCCAGGGATAGAGAGAAGGGCTTGCGACATATTGCCCTGAGTGTTTTGGATCTTGAAGAAATGGTTGGGATATTAAAGAAAGAGGGGGTGGAAGTTGTGGATGACTTTAAAACTGTCCCCAACGGCACCAAGTTATTTCTTTTTCGGGATATCGAAGGAAATCTTATTCAGTTGGTTGAAAGGAAGATTCTTTCAGGCAGCGCCATGCCCGATTGATGAACTGCATTTCGGGCGCTTATGCATCAGGTATTATGGCTCCATGTTTGCGTAGTGTTCTCCGGATGTCTTTTAGCGGTACCTCAAGAGGGGTTGTATTCGATTGCGCGGCCAGCGCGGCCGCTGCACCTGCGGCCTGACCCATTGCCATACAGGAGGCCTGGACGCGAAGCCCCGAATTGGCCAGCCGGTCGCTAGAGACGCACCTGCCAGCTACGATGATGTTACGGCTTCCCTTCGGCACAAGTGCGGTCAAGGGGATGGTCGGTATCTTGCCTTTGGCCAAGGGTTTGGGCTTGACACCACTTTTCGTATGCAGATCCACAGGATAAAAGGCGTAGCAGACCGCATCTTCGAACACCCGCCCTGAGGTATAGTCGTCCACGGTGATTACGGTTTCGCCCTCGATGCGGTAGCTTTCACGGAAGCCGGTCTCCGGCTGCAAATGCATCAATCGCTTTTTCTCTTTTCGGACTTTATCAAGAAGAGCCCTTCGACCGGTCAGGTTTGCTGCGGTGACAGTGCGGGAGTTCGTTGAATCGGCTCCGTGAATATATAAACTATCCAGCAAACCGGATCCCGGGCCATTCGGGCGTCCGGGGTTATTTGCTTTATCCAACATAAACAGCATAGAGCCGGGCTGCGTTTCGTGTCCACGAAGCCTTGGCAGATTCAGCATCCCGACCACTTCGGCGCCGCCCGTGCAGTCAATGATCTGTTTGCACAAAACACGACGTCGGGTTCCGAAACCGACACAATCGACCTGCCACCGCTCAGACGTTTTGGTAATTGCCTGCGGGAATTCGTAGTAAGCGACCTGGACACCTGCAGCTTCGCATTTTTCTTCGGCAAGTATGGCATAGAGAAACTGGTTTACCCGCACCTGATTCATCCAATGACGGTTGGGCACCCTGGAAAAATCAGGGAGCTTTCCGCCATCTAATTCCACGCTTTCGCGCACCAATTCCCAGCCGATACCGGCAATTATCTGCTTGCCCCAAGCATCAAACAAACCCGGAAATGAGACTCCAGCAGTCGTAGTAGTTCCGCCAAGTTGGCTGTTCCGTTCAAGTAGTAAGGTCTTTACGCCTGCCCGACCGGCCTGAATCGCCGCGATGGTGCCGGCCGCCCCTCCGCCGACGACCAAGACATCCGCTTTTTGGGTCAGGCTGTCTTGCAGCTTAGCTGCCGGTTGAGGCTGTGATGCCGCATCGATTTCCAGGGACATACCGGACGACGCAGCAACGACAATACCCCCAACAGGGTATTGCAGGAATTTCCGTCTTGCTATGTGGTTGTTTTCCATTTCTCATCCTATATTAAATGTCAGCGCTTTCTTATGTGTATTATTGTTAATCGAGATAATCGGATTTGAGGTCAAGCCAGGAGACTTCTTTCTTTGTCAAGCTTATTTCCAGAGCTTTGACGTTCTCTTTAAAATGAGTTATGTTCGACGAACCGGTGACAGCAAAACAATTGAGGGGCTGTTGAAAGATATAGGCCAGAGCAATCTGGGGGACTGTTGCTGCCTTTTTCTCAGCCAGCTGCCGGGCTCTATCCAATCGTACAAAATTATCCTCCCCGGCGTAACAGCGGATACTTATAAGAGATTGTGGATCGGTGAAGGCGGATAGATTGTCCCTTGTAAACTTTGCACTGAGAAAACCTCTGGCCAGACTGGACCAGACCAGTAGAGGGAACTGGGTCTGCTTGTACCACTGCCATTCGGAATCATCAGAAGAGCTGTTTATGCTGAACGTACCGGGATAAGGATCATCATGTTGAACTGCCAGGCTATACTGATTACTGGCCACCGAAAAGGTAAAGAATCCGTTCTTTTGGGCATATTCTGCCGCCTCTTGGAGCCTTTTCCGGCTCCAGTTGGATGCGCCGAAGAGGGCTATTTTCCCTTCGTTTTTCAGGTCGTTAAGAACTTCTATGATGGGACCTGCCGCTATGGCGGGATCATCCCGGTGTAAAAGATACAAATCGATATAGTCGGTCTTCAGCCGGGACAGTGATTCCTGCAAATCCTGTTTTATACTTTCAGGATCGACCCTGTTTTTTCCTCTTATCGGATGAGCACCTTTATCAATGACGATAACTTCGGTACGATTATTCCTCGATTCCATCCAGTTTCCGAGTACGCGTTCCGAAGCTCCGTCACCATAAGCATGGGCGGTGTCAAAGGCATAACAGCCCGTTTCTGCTATTGAGTCGAGAAGGGAAAAGGTTGCCGCGTCCGTATTCACTAACGGCAGCGTCCCGAAAATGAGCCGGGGCAGCGGCCTGGATAATCCTTCAATTGCACCGTAGATCATATAAAGGGCCTCCGGTCAAGAACCTGACGCAAAGGGTGTTCGGTGATAAACTCACCCGGCAGAGCCAACTGAAACTCCGAGAGAGCGCAGATCATGCCAAAGAGTGTATGGAGGTCATTGAAAGCGGTATCGCTGTTATAATCAAGATGTTGAAGGTAGTCGATATACTTTTGGGCAGCCTCCTGGATTGCTTTCCGGCACTCTTGAAGCCGATATCCACACTGTCGAACACTGCGGTTTAGATAGAAGACCCAATCTATCTCAGCATAGCTTATTCCCCGGCAGAAAGGCTCACCATACAAAGGCTGGTGATTGTTTTTCCATATCTGAAGGCAGGTATCGACGGCCTTTTCGGGGTAACGCTGCTTTCTCCCGGCATACACAATATTGAATAGATAGTGAAAAGATCCACCCAGATAATGGAAGAGGGGAACTGGTGACTGCTGATCGTTCAGCGGAATAGTATTGCCTTTTCGCCAGAATCCGGTTTCCGGGTCCTCCTGTTCCCACAGCCAGGCAAAGTACCAATCCTCCCATTCCCGGGAAACCTCCCGGTTAAGTACCAGGGCCGAATAGATGCCCGCCCCCTTATGCGATTCAAGCCACGGTTCTTTATCCCATCTCAAATTGTCGAGAAAATCTATCAACTGCTGTCTCTCTCTTAAAGGATGCAGTGCCTTGAGTGGATACCTTGCCCGAGCATCAAAAAAATTCAACGCGGCCAGGGCAAAGGCCGTGGTGTGAATCTGGTGGTGTGAACCTTCCTCAAAGAGACCGGTCTTCGGGTTCTGGAACCTGCTAATGGCTTCAATCCAGACCTCTCTCTCTGCCGTCTCTTCCGGCAATTCATCCAGAGTATAAAGAATACTTGCCGCATCAGCACAACCGTAAACAGTGACGCCGGTTTTGATGCTCTCGGCCTTCGAAGGTTTTAAAACTCTGTGATACTCTCCCGGAGTTGTCCCCGCATGGGAGGAAACGACTTTTCGTGCCTGGCTCAAAATTTCTCTTATGTCGAACAACTTAGCTGTGCACCTCCCACGGATGTGAGTTCGAGAATATAAAAGATGCACTCATCCTTCCTCCTCCGCATCCTCAAGAGTTGCCAGGGTGAGATTCTTTAGCAGGCGTTCCCGGGCCGGCAGGAAGACGCTTACGGCATATCCAACCACTACACACATCAGGACCACGGTCGCCGTGAGGTAGTCATAGATATGGATAGGACGAGGATCTATATTTCGGAGTACGACCAGCACCACAATTGATACCGCTACACCGGCCGGCAGGAAGATGCTCGCGACATAGCCAACAATCACACAGGTCAGGACGCCCACGGCCGCAGTGAGGAAGCCGTGGATGGGGATGTCAAAGGTTCGGAGCATGATCAGTGCCATAATCGATGCGGCTATACCCAGCGCTGCTCCGCGTGCGCCTGCACGTCTTGTGAATACTCCCAGCAGGAATACACCGGTCAGGCTGCTGCCAAAGAGCCCGACAAGCAGAAGTATCATCTCCCATAGTGAATCCGGGTTAATCTTTGATATAAGCACAGCCGAGATTGTCCCGAATAAACCGGCTGCAACCGTGAGTATGCGAGCCATTATCAGACGCTGCCTGTCATCAGCATTCGGCCTGAGCTTGCGATGTACATCGTTTACCAATGAGGTTGCAATACTGTGCATGCCGCTGTCTACAGTTGACATTGTGGCTGCGAACAGACCTGCTATTACGAGCCCTGCAATTCCGTCAGGCAGCCGGGTAGCGATGAACCATGGCACGATTGCGTCATTCTTTACATCACCTGTCGGCAGCATCTCAGGGCGTGAGGCGTAGTAAACAAACAGGGCCGTTCCCAGGCCGAAGAACAGTAATGACGCCGGGACCACGAATCCGGCGTATGCCCAGAGGGATCGAACTGCGGATTTTTCATCGCGAGTGGTAAGAAAACGCTGGGCGATGACCTGGTCGCTTGTGAAGGGTACCAACTGTATGAAGAACCCGCCGAGGATAACAACCCAGAAGACCGAAGAATTAATTCCTCCCGTTGTATTGAAAATATGAAACTTATCAGCTTCGTCGGCAACGGCCAGCATATTGGTGAAATCAAATTTTTCAGCGGCAAAAATTGTGCCGATGCAGAGCAATCCACCACCGACAAGAACACAGGACTGGAGTACATCAGTCCAGATAACGGCTTCGATCCCTCCGAGTACCGTGTAGATCGTACAGAGCAGGCCCATGACCATGATGCAGACGTAAACATTGAAACCCGTCACGGTAGACAGTGCCAGCGACGGGAGCAGAAGAAAAACGCCCATCTTTGCAAGCTGGAGAAATACGAAGCTGAGGCTGCCGTATATCCGTATACCGGGGCTGAATCGCATTTCCAGGTATTCGTAAATCGTAGTTACATTGAGTCGTCTATAAAAGGGGATAAAACAGAAGATCGTGACCGGCGCCACGAGGATGATGCCCAGATTGATGAGAATTGTAACCCAATCGGCCGTGAATGCTTTGGCGGGAATGGCCATGAACGTGACGGCGCTCAGGTATGTGCTGAAAATGCTAAGTGTTGCCGCCCACCAGGGAACGCGCCGGCCGGCGAGAAAGTAATCTTCTGTAGTGTTCTCGCGCCGGGAGAAATATGCTCCTATGCCGACGACCACCACCAGGTATACGATTAGTGCCAGATAATCCAACGCATGAAACGATGCGCTCGGGGCTGAAGCTGGTGTTGACGTTGCAGCAGAACAGGGCACAGCAATTGCGCACAAGAGCATGGCCGCAATACAGATTTTTGTCACTTGCTTCTTTGTTTTCATATTATCAAGCCTGCGGCTCTTGGAGCAGGGATGCGATTTCTACGGGCCTTCCCAGTTTATCCGATTCCACAGCAGCCAGGACGACGGCCAGGTTATGCAGTGCCGCCTCGCCTCCGACTTCAGGACTCTCTGACGTCCTGATACACCGGACGAAATCCCCAATCTCCTCTACAATCGCCGGCATAGGCGGGGTGACATTGGCCGGGGGGGCGATATCTTTTCGAACCTCTCCTTCTTCCCAGGAATCCTCTGTCAAAGTGAGGCCACCCAATTCGCTGTAAAAGGCGTTTTTTTGAGTCCCGTAAACCTTTATCCAGTGAGAAAAACCGGAGACATAGGAAGAACCAAGGTAGCCCCGCAGACCAGACTCGAATTCCAGCAGTGTGGCCGTGACTCCTGGTATATTCGCCTTCAGACCTCCCTTATCCTGCCAACTGAAGACCCGGCTGATGGGACCCAAAAGATAATACAGGGTATCAATAACGTGGATTCCGATTTGAATCAACGCACCCCCGGGGCACTCATTCTCCAAGCTTCGCCACTGGCCCTGTTTTATCTTTAATCCGTTGGGAGTCGAGTAATTAGCTTCAACCAGATGTACAGTGCCCAGCTGACCGGAGTCAAGAATCTCTTTCAATTTCCGCAAAGCCGGCTCACGGCGGGTTTGGTGTCCTACAGCCAGAATCACTTCATTTTCCTTGCAGACGGCGATCATCCTCTTTCCCGCGGCAATGGTAGTAGCTATTGGCTTGGTAACCAATATGTGCTTCCCTCTCGATGCGGCAATCGTGACATCCGGCTCATGGGCAGCATTGGAACTCATTACGACGATCCCATCGATCTGTGGATCTTCGACCATATGTTCGTATTGCTTATAAGCCACGCAGTCAAACTCCGAGGCGAAAGCCTTCTTCGTATCGGGATAACGAGAGTAGCATCCGACAATCCTGACTTCAGGCAACTCGCCGACTGCCTGAAAAATCTGCCTGCTCCAGTTTCCCAAACCAATAATGCCGAGATGTACCCGTTTGTCGTCCAGGACCTGCCCTCTCATTCTTCTGAATATACAGCACTCATCAGTGCCTGCTTAATTGTTGGTAACCTTTCACGGGTATTTTGAACATATTGGGCAATGCACCCAACATTTAATCTTTCGATTCACCTCATAACACACACAACGTTGGAATTCAAGAAAATAATGTGTATTTTTCGGTAGTCTAAACTCTTTTCTGTAAACTTGTTAAGACTCGGATTTGGATGGGTGGAGGCTGGCGTAGTTAGCCGCGGGTGATTCATGACTACCAAAGAACTGTGTGCAAGAAGGCTCGCAGTGCTTTCCCTGATAATGGTATTTACCAAGATGCGTTAATAGAGATTTCAGTTTCAGCTTGACTAAAGCAGGATTTTTCATTGTTCCACTCTAAAATCAGCCCAAAATCAGTACCTTTCATCTTATCATTGTCTTGCCACCTAAGCGAATTTTACGATGTTTGTTACTACGCTGACATCACAAAATATGCAGTGTCTTGATTTTTATTACAGACAACCGGTTTTAACAAACTGTTTACGGCGGCGGCGGAGGCGGGGGTGGAACTGTCGAAGTGGTAAAGCTCCAGAGCGGCCCGAAGATTGTGCCGGATGTAGTTTTCTCGTTTACGCACCAGTAGTATTTTGTACCAATCTCCATTCTGCCGGGGTCGAATGTTGCGGCGGTCTGGTTCTGTATGAACGGCAGTATCATACTTGTTCCAAAGTACACATCGTGTGAGATGGCACCTGAGCCTGGTGTCCAGCTCAAATCTTGATCTATTGAGACACCTGTCGCACTATCGGCAGGATTCGGATTGCTCGCCTGTCCCGGCAGCGGCGGTGGTGACGACATCGTTGTGAACTTCCAGACTTGTCCTGTGGTCCTGCCCCAGCCGTTGATCTCGTCTATACGCCAGTAAATATTAGTTTGATATGGCAGCCAGCCGGGAACAAATGTTGTAACAGAAACATTGCTTATAAAAGGCGGTGGATTTGATGTGCCAATATAGACATCGTGTGATATGGCACCGGTATCCGCCGTCCAGCTCAAATTAGCATCTGGAGCAATGCCGGTTGCATGATTAGCCGGATAAGGAGTACTCGCCTGAACCGGAAGTGGGGGTATCGTTGTAGCTGTAAGCCAGTATTCGACCAAAAAACCCAGATCCCTGAAATCCACTTTACCGTCACCAAGAGGTTCTGGGGCGATGTCAACTTCTGATTCCTCCTCGGACCAGTCATTAGCAAGTATGCAATAGTCCTTGTTGTCTATCCTTCCATCATAGTTCAGGTCCCCTGTTTGAATATATTTAACTCTGAATTCCACATCCTGCGGCACATCATTGGGTGAATCCAGCGGCAGATTATATGTGATCTGCCAGGTGTTGCTGATTGCATCATAATCTGTTTGCCAGAAGTCATTGCCGTGCACGGACTGGTCGACCGGAATCCAGTTACTTCCGTCTTTCCTTTCCAGTGTAAATCCGCGATAATCCTGAAGATTTGTAAATGTCACCGGAATATAACCGAGTCCGCCATTTACGATAAATTGAGCCTGATTTCGCAGTGCTTTGATCCTGATCGGATATTCGCTAAGTACCGTTCCAGTCGAAGCGGTTACAGTAAGATCATTGACGACAGCCTCTCGATATATCATTCGCCAGGTATTTTCCTTTGTGGTCAGTGCCGTTGCAAGATTTGCATTGGGACCATAGTAATCGGCAGCAAATTGAGGCACGATGATATAAACGACCTGAGCTTTAACATAGTCACCTGCCTGCAGTTGAGTGATATCTGCAGGAACCGAAAGCTCGACATTCGCGCTGGCAACTCCACCGTTGGTTGTTCCGTATACGCTGTAGTACGGTCTGGTATAACCGGTACCGCCCAGCTTTGCATCGTAGGAGCGGACAACCATTCCTCTGTTTGCCCATGCGCCGTAAAGAGAAGTATCCCTTGATACCGCCTGATGCAGCGAGAACCAGGGCGTATCAGCAGAGCATATCTGTGCGAATCTGCTGTATGTGTTTCCACCCTTGACCGGTGCCCACTCCTCAACCAAACCGCTGGCGTCACCTCTGGCCATCATATTGAAAGTGTGATTATTGTAGCCGTCGGCGCCGAGTTGGAAGAACGCGATCCTGCCGATCCTGGAATCGGGATTGGTATTGACTGCCACAGAGTCGAGCACCTCGTAGTCCAGGTCATATATCGCCCGAACATAATCATCAGTGCGATACAAACTGGCTGTACAGCTAATCTTGATTTTGCCACCCGCTCCATAGCCTGCATAGGTTACATCGGTCATACATGGACAGTACTTGGTGTATCTGGTTTTCATATTGGAATTGTAGACCTTGTTGCCGCCGGTGTCCCAGTAGGCAAGGAAGTCACAACCGCCGACATTATTTGTCCAACCCCATTTTACGGGCGTATCATTGTTCATGACGTAAACCATCAGCGGCCGGCAGTCGTCGATCATGGACCTGTTGAGATTGATATCCGGATCATAAGTTATTGTTTCACCCCATCCGCCAATGGCTGACTCATCCCAAAGCTGATTGCCACCCCAGCCGACAAGTGAAAGCTGGGCATGAGAAGCAGCAGCAATACCTCCCCAATGTTCACTGACCTTTGTATAAGTAAGGTTTAACGTTGTGTTGGCCGGTACCGTCAACATTGTAAGACCTTTAAACCAGGGACCATCATAGCGCTCGGGGGGGTCTTTTCGATGCCAGTTTTTGGATAGTTGAATAGGTATGCCGGTCGGATAACTTGACTCGTCGCAAAGTATCGACGAAATGCCTACGATGGAGTGATAGGACCCGGCCCTGTTAAAATTCAGCCTTACCTCGACATCTGATGGATTGATGTTTTCAAGTGTCAGAGCAACGCGTTCCATAGCATCATTGTCCGAACTACTTACGTCATTCCTAAGATCGATCTTGTACCAGCCGTATCTTGACTGATATGTGCTTGTCAAGCCTGTCGAAATGGGTGCTGTCTGGGCCGCTGTCACTGATATCCCCGTCGATTCCGACATTTCCGCGGCGGCAAGCCGGCCCCTGCAATCATCGGCCACCGGGTAGACCGTTATGCCGACAGAATTCTCCTCGCCCGCCGACCATGTACCCGGAGCAAGGCGAACGGTACATTTTGTGTTTGTAGAATCACACGTTAACGTTGCGTTCGAGTCGTCTTTTACAAATATGTATCCTGCTCCTGTTGAGGATACAGCCAGGGCCCTGGCAGAACCGTTTGATAGAAGGCTTGAGTAGATGCTGCCGACATCTATCGTTATTTCAATGGCGCCGTTTGTCATGGACGCGCCGGGAGCAAAATACAGAGAGAAGTTTATCCTGTCGGGCCAGGCGGATATTTCAAGATTCGCGGACCCAGTAGGAGCACCTGCATTAAAAGTAAGGCCCTTGAGCCATTTTCGGTGGAAAAATTTGCCGCTTTCTATCAGTTGGCAGTCTTTCCAGCTGCTGCCGGCGCCGGTGTCCGTGTAACGGTTAGAGTTGTTCTCGATTACACAATCAATATCAGCGGCAGGCAGAGAATTAACGATGCTGTTGTCCTGCTTAAGTGCTTGCTGCTCTGTTGCAGGATTATTGATCGGGCCAAAAGTATTTATGCCCAGGTCATCGTAGTCAAAACTAAGTCCATACCGACTGGTTTGTATATTGAATACCATAGCCGCGTCCCTTAGACCGTCTGCCCACCATGCGAAGACATAATCATTAACATTGTTCCATGCCTCCACATCGTCAAGTCGCTTTGAGCCATAAGCATAGATTTTGGCTATTTCGCCGGCAGAAAGCTCATGGTCATAAATTCGATAGTCGTCTATTGCGCCGTCATAAGTGTAACAAATTGAAATGCTTGTTATGCCTGACATGGTTTTCGTCTTGCCGGTTGCGCTATGCCAGATCCGATTGTTTAGGTATATTTTCATGTCGCCGGATTTAGTATTCTTGGTAAATACCCAATGATTCCATACGCCTATGTATATATCCGGTGAAGTTGCTTTTGATATTCTGTCATAACCGTCGGCATCGTTTCCTGCATCCCAGTATATATAACTGTTGGTCCACGGTAGATGGATATTTAAAGCTCTGCCGTTTGGATTAAAGGCGGAAACCATACTGTTTGCAACCGGCATGGCTGGATCCCCATAAGCCCAAAATGCAATTGAGACCTCTGAACCGACAGATGACACGCTTGCAGCAGGAATGTCGATTTTCCCGATACCGCCCGGGTCGATCGCTCCATCGATCACCCCTGTCACCCAGGTTGAGGAGGTTACGGTTCCGTCATTGGATGAGGCTGAATCTATGGCGGTGGTCCCCGAGCCTTCATCAAACTTCCACCAACCGACGAGATTAGCCTGAACCGCACTCGTTAGGACCATACCCAAAACCAGAACAAAAAATATAAGTTTTGTGCTAATGATAGTACTCCCTGTAAAAAATTGAGTTTTCTCCTATCTGATTCAGCCTCGTGTTATATGATGATAAACCTATGGCGGCGGTGGCGGTATTGTCGAAGCGGTAAAGCTCCAGAGCTGCCCTACGATTGTCCCGGAGGTGGTTTTTTCGTTTATGCGCCAGTAGTATTTTGTACCAAGCTCCATTCTGCCGGGATCAAATGTAGCAGCCGTCTGGTTCTTTATGAACGGCAGTATCATACTTGTCCCAAAGTACACATCGTGTGAGGTGGCACCTGATCCGGGCGTCCAGCTCAAATCCTGATCTATTGAGATACCTGTCGCCCCGTCGGCAGGATTCGGATTGCTCGCCTGTCCCGGCATCGGCGGTGGTGACGACACAGTTGTGAATTCCCAGACTTCGCCTGTGGTTCTGCCCCATTCGTTGATCCCGTCTATACGCCAGTAAATATTAGTTTGATATGGCAGCCAGCCGGGAATAAATGTTGTATCAGAGACGTTGCTTATAAAAGGCGGTGGATTTGATGTACCAATATAGACATCGTGTGATACGGCACCGGCACCCGCCGTCCAGCTCAAACCAGTAGTTGTACTTACACCCATCGCGCCATTGGATGGATTTGGATTTGTTGCCGGAGCCGGTCCCTGTCCCGGTAGTTCCCTTACACCTGCCAGCCAGTTATTGACTACTACGGCAAGGTCTAAGCCATTGACCACACCATCTGGAATTTCAGGAGCAAGGTCGGCTCCACCGCACCAGCCGTTGCCTGCACTACAGAGGCCTTCCTGCCAATAGCCGGCCAACCAGGCAAGATCAACAAGGTTCACACATCCATCCAGACTCACATCGCCGTCGGGTATGATCTTGTTGCCTTCGCCGTCGTTGTACAACCATGCAATCTCATCCTCATTCAAAGCACGGCTCCACACAGCCACCTCATCATAATCGGCGACGGCATTACCGTATCCCGAATATTGGTCCAGGTCTCCAATCCGATTCCAGGTAAGTATAAACTGAATCGGGGTGCCGCTGGGGTCACTGCCCTGCGTTCCTTTACATTCGGTGAATACTAACACGCCTTGAGAGACACCATCGGCGAACAACTCGCACTGGTCGGTCATACCGTTGGCATCCGTATCCGTTCCGACGAATACGAGCAATGCCCATGTCTCGGATGGTAAACTGTAAGCTTGCGACTGAGAGTCTGTCCCGTCCCAACTCGCGTTCACATTGGTTACAGTGTCGGTCAGGCCCGGGTGGCTGGATGCTCCGAACTGCCCGGGACATCTGATATCACATGAGCCCCCACACAAAAAACCACCGACGTCCTGATTATGAACATTCATCCATGCCGCTGCCGTCCAATTGCCGTTAAGACTGTCTGTTCGATTCAGGCGAACATAATCAAGAGTGCCCTGACTGTTGCAGGCGAGAGCTTGACCAAGCTTACCCGGTACATACGATGCTCCGCCCTGGAGAGTACCGTCGTTTGAACCGGCTTTGTCCTCGGCACTGTTGTCAAACGGCCAATAGCCTATCAGACCGCAGGCAATATCAAGCTTTTCACTAAGCATGGCTGACACTTCATCTGAATAGCCGGACTCGTTGCCATTAAGGTCTTCCGCCGTTACTACATAGTAATAGGTTATACCGTTATCTACATCGCCGTCGCTGTAAGCGCTTGTGGTCAGATTGGCAACGATACGAACATATCCACCTCCGGAACTCGTACTGCGATAGATATTATAGCCGGCAATATCCGGTTCTGTATTATCATCCCAATCGAGATAAACCTGACTGCCGCAGGCTTTCGCTGATAGACCTGCCGGCGCGGCCGGCGCGACAGTATCGTTGGGCGTCGCCGAAGCTTCGTTGGAATGATCCGACTCATTATCGCTCGTATCAATCGCGGTCACTACATAGTAGTATTGCATCCCTCCGATTACGTTGCTGTCGACATACTCACTGGTTAACACTGCCGTGGCAATCTGAACGTATTCTGTACCGGAGGTTGTGCTGCGAAAGACATTATAGCCGGCCAGATTTGGCTCCGTATTATCATCCCAATCGAGATAGACTTGATTTTCACCACCAATGGCTGACAAATTCGTAGGTGCAGCGACTGGAGGAGGGATACGGTCGGGATGAATCTTGAATTTGTACGGATACCAGTCCCATCCACTGAATATATCCGGAGTGGTGGCAACCACAAGATATAGTTCATCACCGGCAAGAGTCGAAACTTTGATGCTTGATGGCTTCCCTGCCGCAGCAACGCCCAGCGGGTGGTAGCTTCTTTCGCCCGTTCCTTTGTTGTATACCACTACCCGGACCTGAAAATCGGAGTATGCAGGATTCGAAATATCTGTATTAATACCTACGATATAATCACCATCCTCATTTACATCCACCTTATAGGCATTCCAGGCCCAGGAGCCGGGAATATACTTTTCCGGCACACTGGTCCACTGGTTACC
>JABAHP010001496.1_pt1 | contig 17613 bp, 11 predicted proteins | sample 7062081 | NCBI WGS metagenome assembly JABAHP01 (sample SAMN14534357, study PRJNA622989) | marine sediment metagenome | biome: marine biome [ENVO:00000428]; feature: marine pelagic biome [ENVO:01000023]; material: deep marine sediment [ENVO:00002113] | place: India: Gulf of Kutch | collected...
CCTTTGATCCTTGCATGTCTTTCAAGTAGGGCAAAAAAATGCTGCTTTTCACCTTTATGCTGTGGGATATCTAAGGAAAAAATGCTATTCTATAACCTCATTAACAGGAAATCTCAGATTGATTAGCCGCTTAATGGCTAAGGAACAACTAAAATGAAAAAACTGAACATCGCAAAAGTACAGAAAATCATCCAAATGGCGATTGAAGAAGACCTCGGCCAGGCTGATATAACCAGCGAACTTCTCTTTAAGGAAGATACTATCGCCAAATCGAATATCATATCACGAGAGGAAATAGTTGTATGCGGAATGGACATCGCCAGAGAAATCCTCAAACAATACGATAAAAGTCTCAAGTTAAAGGTATACGTCGATGACGGCCAGTCCGCTTATGTAGGATGCAGGCTCGCTACAATCAACGGCCCCCTGCGTTCCACATTAAGCGCCGAACGGGTCATGCTCAACTTTCTGCAGAGGCTCAGCGGGATAGCTACGACAACACGCAAATATGTACGTGCCGTTCAGGGCACAAAAGCGAAGATTTACGATACGAGAAAGACAATGCCCGGCTGGAGAATACTCGAAAAATATGCCGTTCGATGTGGCGGCGGACACAACCACCGTCTGGGATTATACGACGGCATCCTGATTAAAGATAATCACTTGGCGCAGCTCGGTAGAAATTTCTACCCGAAACTGAAAAAAATAATCCAGCAGGCCAAGAATGTCAAAGGCGCCAAATTCATCGCCGTAGAGGTCGACCACGTCGACGACCAGCTTAACCACGTTTTGAAAATCCCGGATATCGATATCGTCCTGCTCGACAATATGGGCCAGTGGCAGTTAAAACACGCCGTGGACATGCGGAACGAAATGCGAGGCAAAGGCAAAAAACCGCTCCTCGAAGCCTCAGGCAATATAACCCTAAGCAACGTTTCAGCTATCGCCCAGTGCGGCATCGACAGAATAGCTGTAGGTGCAATCACTCATTCGGCAAGGGCCGTGGACATTGGGCTCGACAGGTAATCTATGGCTCGTTCGAAAACAGACCTACTGGATCCCGACAGGATAAAGGCGAATCTGAAGACCCTGCGGATCGGCAGAAAAATCCTGGTCTTTGACCGCACATCCAGCACAAACGATATTGCCGCCGAGTATGCCAAAAACAAAAAAAATAACGGCCTTGTAGTCTTTGCCGAAGAGCAAACCGCCGGCCGAGGCAGGGCCGGCTCAAAATGGCACGGCGGCCGGGCCGAAAGTATTCAATGTTCAATTGTTTTAACCGGTTACAAGCTGAATCCCGAGTTGCTCTCGCTTACCTGTGCCGTGGCAGTCGCCGATGGGCTGGGCAAAATCGGAGGGACTGAAGCAAAAATCAAATGGCCAAACGATATAATCCTCAATGGCAAAAAGGTGGCCGGCATCCTGCTCGAATCAAAACTAAATAACGACAGCGGCTTCTACATCCTCGGCATCGGAATAAACTGTCACCAAAAGAAAGAAAGCTTCCCTGCCGAATTACAACCAATCGCGACAAGCATCGACATCGAAAGTCATTCGGCTACCGACCGGGTCTCGCTGGCAAAAAGATTACTTACATCGGTAGACCACTGGCTCGAAATCGCAGAAAAAAACAGCGAAAAAGTTATAAACCAGTGGCGTAAATTGAGCATCCAATTAGGTCATAGAGTGTCGCTTGTTTTCAACGGCAGGAAATTCACCGGCAATTGCATTGGAATAGACCCCGAAAAGGGCCTAATCCTCCAACTCGATACCGGCGGCGTAAGAATGTTCGACGCCGCCCATACAACAATAGCAAAACAGACTTAGGAAATGGATTTGATACAGTGATTTAATTGATTTTTATCTCTTCGATACCGAGTGCTTTAATAATTTGTTTTCTATAATCAGGCCACAGCGATTCCGCATCACGGCCTCTGACATAGACATAACCCCATTTGCATTTGCCCCACAGTTTAAGTTCGTTCACATACTGAGGTTCAAATGGGCCCTCATCTTTGGCAATTAAAAGAAATATATCCACATCTATAATTTTTCCTCTCCTTTTACCTATCATGTGCACATTAATTAACGGTCCCGACATGTTTCCGGAAACTTGTCTTGTCGGAACCAATCTCCTTGTGGCTTTCCATCTTCCCGGCATAACAGAACGAACCTTTGCAAAAACACTATCCGCCGCTGATAATTCGCCGTCTCTGACCTCTACATTGACAACATTCGAGCCTTTGGTATCTGTTGGCCAGCCTTTGAATTGGAACGTATATCTTCCCGGCCTGGTTATGTTATACTGACTGACCACATCATAGTTGTCAATGAGAACGATTGTCTCATCAGGTAAAATCACATTCGACCGTAGCGCAATCTGATAACTCGTATCAACATATTTTATGGCCTTTCCTTTCGGATCGGTAATAATCATACGGTCATTAGCGACCACAGATGTAGGTCCCGTTGCCATATATAGAATGGGCTCTTCACCTACGTTTACCATTTCTATTCGAAATAACATTGGCAGGCCTATTTCAAATTCCTCGGCCAGGGGAATCAGCCGAAATTCTATGTCTCGGTCGAACTTGGCAACGCGAGTCTTGGCGTCCTCCTTTTCAAGTTTCCGACGGAGAATCTCTTTTTTGACAAGTATCTTCACAGGCAACGGCTCGAAGTCAACCAACCACCGGCCGGCTTCCTTCACTACTGAGCATTTCCAACGTATTGGCCATTCTGCTTCTGGTGCTTCAAGCCCAAGAAAAAAGGACATTGACGTGATTTTACCCACTCCTCCACTGTAGCTGCGTACGGGAAAGCCAGACAACTCAGTTATCTGCTCAATGGGAATAAAATCCCCGAAAAAGGCTCCCGCTGAATCGTATTCTTTTGCTTTTGCCCTAACTGGCTTTGAGCAAAGCGACAGAGCCCTGTCCCAGTCACTTTCCTTCAGCCCACGCTGAAAATTATACAGGACTGCATCAGCCCAGCCGCACAAGTCGACATAAGAGTTGATACTGTATGCGGCGAACTTCGTCCATTTGGATTTCTCATGCTGTTCATAAAGTACACGGACCGCCGCTTCGCTCTTGTCAAATGTGGCCGATAGAACGCCAACCTCTTTTGCTCCGGAGCCTTTCCCAATTTGTCCACAAAGCCAAACATAAGTCCACCCATTCTTCAGATTCGGTCTACCAAGAAGAGAAAGTATCTGATCACGTGAAAGGGATACTTTGGGCGGCAAATATGAATTTTCCGATGAATCAAGTTTTGACTGGTCACGACGAGACCCAAGGTCAGATTCACACAGTTGCCTGCCGATGTCGACACGTTCGTCGGGTTTCATCCTGAATTGCTCACATAAGGAAATTATCCTTTCAGATAAAAGTGGTAATTCTGCTTCTCCTATCACTCTACCGCGAAACTTACTAATGGATGTGTTTGCATATATCCTGCCCGCTGTTTCGACAAGAGCCCGTAAATTTTCCTTCCTTGAAATATCCACTTCAATTATATCATCTCTGTGGCTCCAGGAATAACAAAACGGATAATCCTTCGTGACAAACATGGCGTAGGTAGAACCTAACCTGAAATCAGCTCCATAGGTCGTACCGGCAAATAGTTCCACAAGTCCCTGCAAATCATCCTTTGTCAAATCGCCAGGAATTATTGGTCGAATGATCCTGACCTTGTAAAAAAGGAACCTGGTGTCTTCTGCCCTGCGACGCGAAAGTACCTGGGCAATAACGAGAGACCTGCCTTTTTCGAAAGCATCCATGAGGACGGATTCCGAAAATACGTCATCTTTTGAGTAACCGGCCGGAACCCCTGCCACGAGCAGAAAATAAAGCGTCGTCAATACTAAGAAATAGTATCTTCTCATTTCTGTAGCCCCTTAAACTTGTCAGATTTATTCATTATTCATTATACCAGCATACCTTGATCTCGCTTGTAAATAGCATGTAAAAAACCGGATGGTATAAAAGCCCAAAAAACCAGTACTTTGGACCTTTTATCAGGATTTTTGAGTTCTCGCTTAACCTTCAGAGTTCTAATCGGACAGAAAAGTGGCTTTTGAGTTCGTTTCCCTCCAAATTAGTAAAAAAGCAAACTCAAAGTTTCATTTTTCGCATTTTTCTGCTATATTATCGTTTTATATCAACGCATATTTTCAAAATCGAAAGGGTGAATATTATGTTAAAGCAAAAACGGAGCATGTGGTCATTCGTAATTTACATGAGTTTAGCATTATGTTTACTTACAGCCTGTTTTACGAAGCAGGTCGAGGCCGGCAGTTCGGAGAAGCCTAAAGATTATCTGAAGGCCGGGGAGAAAGACATGCAGGCCTGGCGGGAGATGAAATTCGGCCTGTTTATCCACTGGGGGCCGGTCAGCCTCAAAGGAACAGAAATCGGCTGGTCACGCGGCGGCGAGCGGCGGGGACGCAGCGGCAGAGGCTCTATCCCTGCCGAAGAATATGACAATCTTTATAAGAAGTTTAATCCAGTAAAGTTCAACGCTGACGAATGGGTGCAGGTGGCCAAAGATGCCGGGATGAAATACCTGGTTTTCACCTCAAAACATCACGATGGCTTTTCGATGTTCGACAGCAAGGACACAGACTACAAGATAACCAACTCTCCTTTCAAACGCGATGTGGTCAAAGAGCTGGCCGACGCCTGCCACAAGGCCGGCGTGAAGCTCGGCTACTACTACTCCCCTGTCGACTGGTATCACCCCGACTACCGCACGAAAAGCCACAACAAGTACATCGAGTTTATGCATAACCAGATACGCCAGTTATGCACTGAATATGGCAGGCTCGACATCATGTGGTTCGACGGTCTGGGCGGCTCGGCGAAGGACTGGGATTCTGAAAACATGTTCAAAATGATCCGAAAGCTTCAGCCTCACATCATCATCAATAACCGCGCGGGTTTGGCCGCCGACCACGACACACCTGAGCAGAGAATCGGCAAATTCCAACACGACCGCGCGTGGGAGACCTGCATGACAATCTGCCGGCAGTGGGCGTGGAAACCAAACGACCAGATGAAATCATTCAAACAGTGCATACAGACACTTGTTTCTACAGTCGGCGGTGACGGCAATTTGCTGTTTAATGTCGGCCCAATGCCCGACGGCCGAATCGAGCCGCGTCAGGTCGATAGATTACGGGAAATGGGTGAATGGCTAAAGAAACATGGTCAGAGCATCTACGGCACCCGCGGCGGGCCGTTTAAAACCGGCTCCTGGGGCGCCAGCACGCAAAAGGGAAACAACATTTATGTCCACGTTTATAATTGGAGCGAAAATGGCCTTTCATTGCCGCCAATCCCCAAGAAAATCATTGCCAGTTCAGTATTGACCGGCGGTAGCGCAAAAGTAAAACAAACTGATGAGGCTATCGAAATCTCCGTACCGAAGGAACATCGGCAGGAAGTCGATACTATCATCAAATTGGAATTGGACGGTCCTGCAAGTGAGATTGCCCCTATAGGTATGCGGTCATCTTCTCTGGCTTATGGCAAAAAGGCCAAAGCCTCGAATATCTACCGGAATTCAGCCGGGTATAGACCGGCCAAGGCTGTGGATGATGACCCGGCCACTCGCTGGGCCACCGACGCAGGTATTAAAAAAGCCTGGCTCGAAGTAGACCTGGGGAAACGGACGAAGTTCAATCAGGCCGCTATCATTGAGGAATTCGACCGTGTAAGGCAATTCGAGCTTCAATACAAGGAAGGCGGACAATGGCGAACAATCACTGAGGGAACGAAAATCGGCAACAAACTGCAACTAAAATTCACGCCTGTTACCGCCCGACACGTTCGGCTGAATATACTAAATGCTACTGATGGCCCGACGATTTGTGAGTTTCAGCTTTTCGCACCAAAGAAAAGATAAATCATTTTACACAAGGTTTAGGCAAAGTTGAAGAGGAGCTTAAATTATGTCAGAAAGTTTCGATGTTGTAGTAATAGGCAGCGGTCCCGGCGGCTATGCCGCAGCTATCAGATGTGTACAAAGAAGCGCAACCGTGGCTGTTGTCGAAAAAAGCTTTATAGGCGGAACGTGCTTAAATTGTGGATGTATCCCATCGAAGGCATTGCTTGCATCCGCTCACACACTGCTATCCATAAAGCACGCAGCGCTGATGGGAGTGGACGTTGCCTCAGCTACCGCTAACTGGGCCAAAATGCTGGCCAGAAAGGACGCCATAGTAAACGGCTTTCGAAAAGGCCTTACAGGATTGATTCAGAGCCATAAGGTAAAAATACTGCCGGGTCGGGCTGTCATCACAGCCCCCGGTACACTCAAAATCGAGGCGGAAGGTTCCACAATCCAGATTCAGGCCGGCAAGATCATTCTCGCTACCGGCTCGGAGCCAATAGAACTTCCGGCCCTGCCGTTTGACGGCCGGACTGTTATCAGCAGCAAAGAGGCCCTTGGGCTCGACAATATTCCCAAATCGATGGTAATCGTCGGCGGCGGAGTAATCGGCTGTGAGATGGCCTGCGTATATGCGGCAGTTGGGACGAAAGTAACTATCGTAGAAGCACTTTCGCGACTAATACCGATGGAGGACGAATGGGTTGGCAGGCTAATAGAACGTGAATTCAAAAAGCTCGGAATCGACTCTCTAACCAGTCAGAAGGTCACCTCAGTCGACACTACCGCTGAACCGGCAAAAGTGGCCCTCGAAAGCGGCCAGACAATCGAGGCCGAAAAGGTCCTCGTTTCGGTCGGACGAAGACCGGTTGTTGACAAGGAGACCGTTGATTCTATAAATCTGCAAATGTCCGATCCTGCTATTTCAGTCAACGAAAAATTGGAAACAAACGTTCCCGGCGTTTATGCTATCGGTGACGCTGTAGGTACAACCTATCTGGCCCACGGCGCCTTTGCCGAGGCCGAAGTTGCAGCGGTCAACGCCACGGGCGGCGATGAGAAAATAGCCGACTATTCACTCATACCACGGGCGGTCTACACATTCCCGGAAATCGCGTCTATCGGTAAAACAGAGCAGGCCTGCCAAAAAGAAGGGCTGGATGTCTCCGTCGGCAAGTCTTTTTTCAAAGCCAATGGACGAAGCGTTGCGCACAATGAAACCGTCGGACAGATAAGTGCGGTAAGGGATAACGCTACCAACAAGATTATCGGTGTTACAATGGTTGGTTCCGTCGTAACTGAGATGATAGCCGCGGCAAGGCTGCTTTTAGGAAGTACCGAGAAAATCACCGAGGTCAGCTTCCCGCATCCAACGGTCTCGGAAGTCCTTAAAGAAGCAGCTGAAGACGCCTTTGGCCTGAGCCTGCACAATCCGCCCAGATGATAAGTGAAAACTTAAAAGCGAAAGGAAAAAGGAATTAATCCTCAGTCATTAAATTTTAGCGGTCGTTGTTATCAGCGTTTAATCTGATAGTATGATCTTGCTATTCCACCACAACATGTCAAGTTTTCTCTGCTCTTTTTGCTCAAAAAGCATTAAGTCCTGTTTTTTCAGAGGCTTACAGGCACAAAAAAGTCCGATAAAATTTTGTTTTTTTCTTGCCATAATCCTCTCATGCAGATATACACGTGTGTAATACTCAGGGAGAAACGCTTAAGAATACATTGAGTTCTCCCATAAAAAAACCGCTTATCTTAGAGCACAAGCACACAGTTGATTGGGGCGGGAAACAAAAAAATCACAAAGGTTTATACAAATAGTCGCATTTAGTTACGCAAAAACAGGGTAATCTGAGGAGCATAATCTATGAAAATCCGTTCAGCTTACGGCCTTTATCGCCGGATTATTTGTATCTCTATGGCTTGGATTTAAATTCAAACCAAAATTGTATTTTGTCAAAAATCGTGGAATTAGAAAGGAGAAATGACAATGAACATTAAAAAGAAAAGAAACATTGTCCTGTTGGGCATTATTGGGCTGACTGCCATAATGCTTACATCTCCCTGGAGGATAGTCGCAGGTTATAACGAGGGGGATGATGGGATATCGAAAACAAAAAGCGATATGCCCGAACCAGGTTGGGCCGGTTGGCCGGTCGAAGGTGTATGGATTGTCGTTGTTCCCACACCGGCAGGTAACATTACTATGCTTCATACCTTAGACTCACAAGATCCTATGGGAGCCCAATTTACCACTGTGATCCAGCAGGTAAACAAAAATCCTACTTTTTTCGGTATGTTTCCGGAGGCTGACTCTGCGTCTGAGTGGGCTGGACAGACTACTAAAACGGGCCGGAATAGCTACGAAAGCACCATGATAATATACGGAACCAAAGAGGGGCAGGGTCCACTGGCCGAAATCGTACACATGGAAGTTTGTAACGCAAACTGGGAAATCATCGAACGCAACAGGATTGAGGGCGAAGCAACGGTTGCGGTATATCTGGCGGCCCAGGATGGCGATTCCGATGGGCTGCCGGATGAGGACCAGGAGCCCATTATCTGTGCATATTATACGTATACGGCCAAGCGCTTGCAACCAATTCCTCCTTGTGAGCCGATCCCAATGCCTTAATTCAAGCACATTAAGGCATAACCTTGCCGGCGATAGAGGTCATATTTGAGACCGGTCTTACAGTTGTGCTCATGTTTTGTTGTCGGATGAATCCCAACGCGGGATGCTCGGGGTAAAGGAAAACTTGTGCAGATGCATTGTTGTGGGCCTGGGCCTCGTTGGTTGAACAGACATAGAATAATATAGAATCTAAAGAATGGCAGGATGATAGGGTTGTGAGTTTAATAACTGCAACCTTTTTCTATCTCTGTGCTATCTGCGGAAAGAAATAAATTTCGTGAAAAACGTCCAAATCGTTGTTAAAATTGAATCTGTGAAATCAATGACTAAAATTGACAACAAGGGTTCCATGAACGTTTATGATTGCGGCCTTGCCGAATACAACCAGGTTCTACAGCAACAACTCGAATTACAGGATAAACGACGCCGAGGTGAAATACCGGATACTGTCTTGATTACCGAGCACCCCCCTGTTATTACCCTTGGCGCCCGGAAAAGCGCCAACAAGCTGCAGGTCAGCCGGGAAAGCCTTACAAAGCAGCAAATCGATGTAGTTGATATACGCAGAGGGGGCGGTACAACAGCACACAATCCGGGCCAGTTGGTTTTCTATCCCATTTTAAATTTGCAGGAGCTTGGCCTAGGCATCAGCGAATATATCAGAAAACTCGAAACAATCGGTACAGAACTGCTGGGAGAATTAGGCGTTGAAAGCCAACAGCGAAAGGGTTTACGCGGCTTATGGATTGATAATAGAAAAATCGCGTCCATCGGTGTCCGCGTGTCGAAGTTTGTTACATATCACGGCATGGCAATAAACATCCAAAACGACCTGAGCATCTTCGATTATATCACACCGTGCGGCCTGGATGGTGTAGAAATGACCTCGGTGCTGAAAGAGACCGGCAAACACTTTTCGATGACTCAGGTAAAGGAAAAACTCTCCCAACTGCTAATCAAGCACTACTCCACTTCAAATAAACAGCAGAACACGGGCATTAAACAACAAAAACTACCGCCGTGGTTGCGCAGGCCGTTACCGGATATCAAACACACTAAGGATATATTAGAATCTCTAAGTCTTAACACTGTATGTTGGAACACCAATTGTCCCAATCGTGGCGAATGCTGGGATAGGGGCACAGCAACCGTCTTGATTTTAGGCAATATTTGCACTCGAAGGTGCGGTTTTTGCTCTGTAGCTACGGGCAAACCCGCCCCGCCGGATCCTACTGAGCCGGACCGGATTGCTGAAATGGCAGAGCAAATGGACTTGAAATACCTGGTAATTACCAGTGTTGACCGCGACGATTTGCCTGACGGTGGCGCCGGCCATTTTCGCGACTGCATTAACGAAGTAAGGCGGCACAGCCCGGACATGAGATTTGAAATACTAACGCCCGATTTCCGACACTGCCAGGCCCGGGCTATAGAAATCCTCCGGGATGCCCTACCTTTCGTATTTGCACATAATATCGAAACTGTGCCCTCTTTGTACCCAGTTGCGAGGGCCGGGGGAGACTATCAAAGGTCTCTGAACCTGCTCAGAATGGCCAAAGAAAGCTACGACGGTATCCAGACTAAATCCTCAATTATGCTCGGATTGGGAGAAACGGACGCCGAGGTCGAACAGGTCTTAAAAGATTTACGCGATGCCGGCTGCGACAGAATCACAATCGGTCAATATCTGAAACCATCGAAAGATTCACTCGAGGTCGTCGAATACATAAAGCCTGAGAAATTCAACATCTGGAAGCAAAAAGCAATCGAACTGGGATTTTCCTTTTGTTTGTCCTCACCTTTCGCCCGCAGCTCATATTTCGCGGAGCAGGAAAATACTATATAGCGAACCGTACGCGTTCTTATCGGACACCGCATTATTTAACATCACTTATTCCGTTCGTTTTGCCTTCATAACAAACATTTCTTATACTTTAGTTGGCAGATAGAAGTTGTTGAAGTTATGTCAAAATATGGTGTTTTCCTGAGGGGGGAAATATTATGAAAACTGCAAAGAAGTTGTTCTGCCGAAAACACAGGGGCGCAGCATTTGTCGTATCAATGATATTCATCCTCGTATTTTCCGCGCTGGCGGTCAGCATGGCCACCCTGTGTGACACGAACGTGCAGATTGCCGAGAACCAGCGTAAAGGAGATTGCGCAAGGGCAAGTGCCGAATCCGGTGTTGATGTTATCCGCTTCTGGCTAAGCCGTTTTTCGGTACCGGGCGCCACAGATCAAAGCATCGTATTTAGTGAACTTGGAACCTCTCTCCAAAGCGATTTAACTGCAAACGGCATCACCAACATTACGCCCAGTTTCAATGGTACAACACTGACAATCCCAAGCGTCACACTGGATTCGAATAAGAGTTTTTCCGCAGAGATAATCCAGCTTGACGCCGACACGCTGCAGATGGACGTTACAGGAGTTTATAAAACCAATTCACGTACAATAAGGGCAAATTACACCTTCGGAGTAAGGTTACATACGGTTTTCGATTACGGTGTGGCTACAAAGGGCCCCCTGCACCTGGCCGGTAATATTGAGCTTTCAGGTGCAAATGTCCAGGTTGAATCAGACGTCTATATCGTAAGTGAGAATTCCAATCTGGCACTGGAAATCGTTGGCAATTCGTCAATAGCCGGCGAAGTGCATATTGCTAATCCTCTGGCCACTGCTGATTTGCAGGGAGGACAGGCCTCGGTAGGGGGACAAACCGCCCCTGAGGCTTACGACCATATTATATCCGGTTATGGCGACGTCGAATTTCCAGTCCCGAATCCTGAATATTTCGAGCATTATGTCGTTGAGGATATAAACTATCCATCTGGCGAAACGACATTTACAAATGTAAGAGTACCACCAAACACAAATCCCATTTTCGACGGCGGCGAAACGGTTAACGGTGTATTGTTTATCGAGACCCCAAATTTGGTAACTTTTGGCGGCCATGTCACCATAAACGGCATAATCGTAGGCAACGGTGACGTAACCGATGATTCAGGGACAAACCGTATAGATTTCCTGGGCACCGTTAACAGTAATCCGGTCGATACGCTTCCGGAAGAATTCGGCGAGTTGAGAGAAGAAACCGGCACATTTCTCATGGCCCCCGGCTTCAGTCTGTCTTTCAATGGAGACTTCGAAACTATAAACGGCGCGATAGCAGCAAATGGGATTACATTCGCCGGGAACGCAGGGGGAACAATAGAGGGATCAGTACTTAATTATGCCGATGTAACCATGGATTTAAGCGGTAACAATTCCCTTGTATTCAATCGTTACGCAGACACCGAAATTCCGGCCGGTTTCGAGCCGGAAATAGTGCTGAAATATGACCACACCTCCTATTCAGAAGGCCCTTTTTAGATTTGGGCGCAATAAGTATTGTCGTCTGAATAATGAACAGGTGTGAAAAATGGAAAATAAAAATATAAATATAAAAACAAAAATAATTGTTTGTTTATTCGCAGTCCTAACTGCCAGTCCCGTACTGGGGGCCACTCACTATGTCCCTCAAGGTTATGCCAGTATCCAGGACGCCATAAATGCCTGTCAGGACTTTGACACCATTGTCATAGCTCCTGGAAAATACACTGGTTTGGGAAATCGTGAAATAAACTTCAGGGGTAAGGCAATTACTGTCCGCAGTACCGACCCGGCCGACTCTCAAATCGTAAGTGAAACTATCATCGATTGTGGAGGTCAGGGGCGAGGGTTCGTATTCTATATGGGAGAAAAGGCCGATTCAACAATATCAGGGCTTACAATTACCAACGGATACGGAATCTTCGGGGGGGCGATTTACTGCTATAACAACAGCAGTCCTTCGATAACCAACTGCGTTATCAAAACTAATTCAGCAGTTTATGGCGGCGGATTTGCGTGTACAGGTTCCAATACCAAACCTAAGATAACTAACTGTATTATCACAGCAAATACGGCAATGGTCGGAGGCGGCTCCTTCTACATAAATGTAAGCAGCCCAATAATAAGAAATTGCGCTATAAGTGGAAACACCGCACCTGAGGGGGCTGCATTTTTCAGCTACAATCCGGGCAAACCGGTTATTACCAATTGCACTATCAGCCAAAACACTGCTTCCGGGTCAACAGGAGTGATTATCTATTGCTACCAATCAAGCAATATGACTTTCACGAATAGTATCTTCTGGAATAATACAACCGCTAATGCAACGCAAATTAAAGTCGGCAACTCAGGTGCCGCCACCTCAATTCAAATCTCGTACTGCAATATTCAGGGCGGCCAAGGTAATATAACATCAGATGAAAATTGCACAGTGGAATGGGGCCCGGGCAATATAGATGCAGACCCGTACTTTGTGAATTCAGGCAGCCTAACAAGCAGCGGAACCCTTGCCTCGGGCGACTATCATTTACTTGATGAATCTCCATGCATTGACGCCGGTGATCCTGATTTCGTCGCAGAGCCCAGCGAAACTGATATCGACGGTAACGCGCGTATATTAGGTATGAAGATAGATATCGGTGCTGATGAATTCGTACCACCATTAAATGTCGTTGTTAAGATAACACCCAAGACGATAAATCCTCGCAGTAAAGGAGGATGGATTAACTGCACCATCCAGTTTCCTAACGATTATAGTGTCGGTGACGTGGACACCGAAAGTATTCTTCTCAATGAAAAAGTCCGACCAACATCGTACACAATCGATGAAAAAGCAAACAATCTACTTATGAAGTTTGACCGGGGCGCACCCGATATCCAGGAATTGCTAAAAGATTTGGTATCGGAAGGTTCAATCCCTCTGACAGCCACTGGTGCGCTTAATGACGGCACTATGTTTGAGGGCTTCGACACAATCGGAATACTAAAACAGGGAAAATAAAGGCAACTTTTTCGATCTCAGAGACCAACAAATTGCAGGGTATATCACCGGATTTTCCAGGTCCGGTGATATACCCGCCTTACAACCTCTGCTTTGCAAAGGAGGTTTCTTTTTCCTCAAGGTTTTTGGCTTTCTCCTGCTAATCAATTTTGCCTGCCCGGCGGTATAGTTAACAAGTCGCCAATCAAATCATTTGACAAACCGGCTCCAACACTGTTTAATCTCCCCAAATATAATTGCTTAGCACGGTTAAAGGCAAAATATGAAGGCAATATTAGCTTTAGAAGACGGCACTATTTTCAAAGGCTCCTCTTTTGGCGCGAGGGGAGAGTGCTATGGCGAAGTGGTTTTCAATACCAGTATGGCCGGTTATCAGGAAATCCTCACCGACCCTTCCTACAAGGGTCAGATTGTCACAATGACCTATCCCCTTATAGGTAATTATGGCATAAATCACGAAGATATTGAGTCCAGAAGGCCTTTTGTCGAAGGTTTTGTGGTTAAAGAATGCAGCGGTCTGGCCAGCAACTGGCGCTGCGAACAAAACCTTGATGAATACCTTCAGGAAAATAATATCATCGGCCTCGAAGGTATAGATACACGTGCACTTACCCGGCATATCCGACTGCAGGGTGCGATGAAGGCGGTTATTTCCACCGAGGATTCCGATGAGAAAAGCCTGATTGAAAAGGCAAAAGCTTCGCCGGGCTTAATCGGGATAGACCTTGTTAAGAACGTGGCTTTCGAGGGAATCCAGCAGTGGAATGACAAAGGCCAATATCATGTAGTAGTTGTCGATACCGGCGTTAAATACAACATACTGAGAGAACTCGTTAATCGCAAATGCCGGGTAACAATCGCCCCACCCCGCACAAGTGCCGAACATACTCTTGATCTTAAACCCGATGGCATCATGCTTTCAAACGGACCCGGCGACCCGGCCGCCGTGCCATATGTAGTTGAGACGGTAAGGAAAATATTAGGCAAAATACCTATCTTCGGTATCTGCTTCGGCCATCAAATGTTAGGTCTGGCCCTCGGCGGCGAAACATATAAACTCAAATTCGGCCACCATGGAGGAAACCACCCGGTTAAGGATCTGAAAACCGGAAAAGTTCACATAACGGTGCAAAATCACGGCTTCTGTGTGGACATAGATTCTCTGGATAAGAACGATATCGAAATCACTCATATTAATCTCAATGACAGCACTCTTGAAGGAATCAGACACAAAAAGCTTCCTGCCTTTTCAGTACAATTTCACCCCGAGGCCTCACCCGGTCCTCACGATTCACTCTATATGTTTACAGAATTCGTCGAGATGATGGAGCAACATCGTGCCTAAAAGAACCGACATCAAAAAGATTCTGATCATCGGCTCCGGTCCCATTGTCATTGGTCAGGCGTGTGAATTTGATTACTCCGGTACGCAGGCCTGCAAAGTACTGAAGGCCGAAGGTTTCCAGGTAGTTCTGCTCAACAGCAATCCAGCCACAATTATGACCGACCCGGACACGGCGGATATTATTTACGTTGAGCCGATTATACCCGAAGTGGTTGAAAAGATAATCGAGAAAGAAAGGCCCGACGCCGTTTTACCCACATTAGGGGGACAAACAGCCCTCAATGTCACAATTAAAGTCGCGGAAAAAGGCGTTTTTGACAAGTACAATGTGGAAACAATAGGCGCAAACATCGAGGCCATTCAGAAAGCAGAGGATAGAGAACTTTTCAAGCTGGCAATGGAAAAAATCGGCCTGGATTTGCCCCGCAGCGGAAAGGCCCATACCCTCGAACAGGCCCTGGAAGTCGTCGAGAAAGTCGGTTTGCCCGTAATTATCCGGCCGGCATTTACTTTAGGTGGAACAGGCGGAGGCGTTGCATACAACAAAGAGGAATTCAAATTAGCCGCCCAAAGAGGCCTCGAAGCCAGCATGGTCAGTGAGATACTGATTGAAGAGCTGCTCATAGGCTGGAAAGAATACGAACTGGAGGTAATGAGGGACCTGAATGATAATGTAGTTATTATATGCTCGATAGAGAATTTCGATCCGATGGGCGTTCATACAGGAGACTCAATCACTGTTGCTCCATCTCAGACGTTGACAGACAAAGAATACCAGAACATGCGGGATGCAGCAATCGCTTGTATTAGAGAAATCGGCGTTGAGACAGGCGGCTCAAACATCCAGTTTGCCGTTAATCCCGATACCGGCAGGACGGTCATTATCGAGATGAATCCGAGAGTATCAAGGAGTTCCGCATTAGCTTCCAAGGCTACCGGGTTTCCCATTGCCAAGATTGCAGCAAAACTTGCCGTCGGTTACACGTTAGATGAAATACCTAACGATATAACAAAAAAGACGCCGGCCTGCTTCGAGCCGACCATCGATTATTGCGTTGTAAAGATACCCCGCTTTACATTCGAGAAGTTTCCTGAAGCAAGAAAATATCTGACAACCTCCATGAAGTCCGTTGGGGAGGCGATGTCCATTGAACGGACATTCAAGGCCTCCTTCCAAAAGGGTTTGAGATCACTGGAGATAGGTGTAAGCGGTCTGGAAAGTCCAAAATTTGACGTCTCTATTGATGAACTTTATGACAAATTACGTGTTCCCCGCCCTGAAAGAATATTTTATATCAAATATGCCTTCCAGAAGGGAATGTCGCTCGAAAAAATCTATGATGTTACGAAAATCGACCGATGGTTCCTGCAGAACATCAAGGAAATAGTAGAGCTTGAGAATGAGATAGTCGAGAAAGCAAAAGGCAGGGACATCAATCCTGAGCTTTTGTTAAAGGCAAAACGATACGGCTTTAGTGATAAACAACTCGCCGAGCTTATAAAAACCAGTGAAGGCTCCATTCGCCAAATGCGCCAAAAACTCGGTATAAATTCCGTTTACAAAGCGGTCGATACCTGCGGAGCCGAATTCGAGGCTTTTACCCCTTATTACTACTCGACTTACGAGAGTGAAAATGAGAGTGTCCGAAGCCCGAATAAGAAGTTCCTCGTCCTCGGCGGCGGCCCCAACAGGATTGGGCAGGGAATAGAATTTGATTACTGCTGTTGTCATGCCTCTTATGCTCTGGAAGAACAGGGCTTCGAAAGCATTATGGTCAATTGCAATCCTGAAACGGTCTCAACGGATTACGACACCTCGGACAAACTTTACTTCGAGCCTCTCACCGTTGAAGACGTATTGAGTATATACGAGCAGGAAAAGCCTGACGGTGTCATAGTTCAGTTTGGCGGACAGACTCCGCTTAATATTGCAAATGAGCTGGCGGATGCCGGAGTTAAAATAATCGGAACATCTCCTGAGAAAATAGACTTAGCTGAGGACAGAGACCGTTTCCGGGCGATGATGGAAAAGCTAAATATACCTATGGCTGAATCCGGTATGGCAAGTAACCTTGACGAAGCCATTGAAATCTCAAAGAGAATTGGCTATCCCCTGATGGTACGACCCTCTTATGTTCTCGGTGGACGTGCCATGGAAGTGATCCACGATGAAGATATGCTCAGACACTACGTCTCGGCAGCCGTCGAAGTCACGCCCGAAAGACCTATCCTGATTGACAAGTTCCTGCAAAATGCCATAGAAGCCGAGGCCGACGCCCTCTCCGACGGCACAGACGCATTTGTTCCGGCCGTCATGGAACACATCGAGCTGGCCGGCATACACTCGGGCGATTCCGCTTGTGTGATTCCGCCTGTTAGTATCTCAAAAGAGCACCTTGACACCATCTCCGAATACACAAAAAAGATAGCAATAGAATTGAACGTCGTCGGTCTGATGAATATGCAATATGCGATTACCAATGATACTGTCTATGTACTCGAAGCCAATCCTCGCGCATCCCGCACTGTGCCGTTCGTATCCAAGGTCTGCGGCATTTCCATGGGTAAGGCGGCGACCCAGCTTATGCTCGGTAAAAAGCTGTCGGAACTCAATCTTCAACATCAGCCCATTCCCCATTTCGGTGTGAAGGAAGCGGTATTTCCGTTCAATATGTTTCCTGAGGTTGACCCGGTTCTGGGGCCGGAAATGCGCTCGACCGGCGAGGTGCTGGGCTTGGCCGATTCATTCGGCCTGGCTTTCTTCAAATCGCAGCAGGCCGCAAAACAGCATCTCCCTTCCGAGGGTTGTGTACTGATAACAGTTACAAATCCTGACAAACCCAAAGCCCTCGAAGTCGCAAGAGA
>JABAHP010007052.1_pt1 | contig 17607 bp, 22 predicted proteins | sample 7062081 | NCBI WGS metagenome assembly JABAHP01 (sample SAMN14534357, study PRJNA622989) | marine sediment metagenome | biome: marine biome [ENVO:00000428]; feature: marine pelagic biome [ENVO:01000023]; material: deep marine sediment [ENVO:00002113] | place: India: Gulf of Kutch | collected...
TACAGACTTTGTTTTTTCTGCTTTTCAGTTATACCATATTTTTCATATTTTGGGTAGTTAGACACAAGAAAAAAGAAAGTATTGTAAGATAAAAAGTTATCTTTTAAAGAGATTATTTGGCTTTAAATCAAGATATATCAAGTATATTTGATATAAATAAATCTCGATCAAAAGCTTCCAAGTCTTCATAATCTTGTCCAATACCAACGAATATGATTGGTTTTTTGGTTTCAAATGAGATGGATAATGCTGCTCCTCCTTTCGCATCAGCATCAAGTTTAGTCAAGATATTAGCATCAATCCCCACATGTTTTTTGAACTCTTTTGCTTGAAAAAGAACATCGTTACCTGCTAAACTGTCCCCTATAAAAATAATCAAATCAGGTTGAGCAACTCTGCATATTTTTTGAATTTCTACCATCAGGTTTTTATCACTAACCTGACGACCAGCCGTATCTACTAGGACTAAATCAATATTTTTAGCCTTAGCATGTTCAATTGCATCATATGCAACTGAAGCAGGATCAGACTTATATTCGTGTTTAATTACTCGGATTCCTACATTCTGCATATGATAAGACAACTGCTCTATGGCTGCAGCACGAAATGTATCCGCTGCAGCCGCTACAATCGAAAAACCATTTGCTTTTAAGAAATGAGCAATCTTAGCCATAGTAGTAGTTTTTCCAGTTCCATTCACACCAAGAAATACAATTATATAAGGTGAGCTTTTTTTCTTAATCTCAGCAATTAAATCAATTTCTTCCTCAGGTGTTAAGATTTCTGTAATAGTTTCTCTTAATACATCAAATAACATTTTTGGGGTGGATGTTAAGCGCCCTATTTGCTCGTTTTTAAAAGATTCAGTTATCTTTTTGCATATTTCATCAGCAGTATCGATTGCTACATCGTTGCTTAAAAGAAGCAATCTAAGTTCATTAATAGATTTATCTAACTTTTTTTCTGTTAAAGTTTTTTTAACAAATGATGAAAAAGCGTTCTTTAATTTTTCAAGCATTTACTTCTCCATAGATCTTTCTAATATTAATAAATAGATAATGAGATTGAGATAAAAATCTACTTTCATGTAAAGCCTTGTTGAATATTTTGAGATAATCTTTGAAGGTTTACATCCGATGTTTGTATTTGATCTGATAAAAATTGAACTTGTTGTTTAAGCCGTTCAATTAATTTATCAAGAAATTCAATAGCTCCATCTAAATCTTTCTCAATTACTACGTCTTGCGAAACATTTAATAAAACTTTCTTTGTCTCTTTAATAGATGCTTTTATGTTAACATATCCCCCGATAGGTACTAAAATCTCGTCGTCCTCCTTGACTCCTTTTTTTAAGTTTTCTACAGTACTTCTAGTATTCATAACATTATTTAGAGTAACATTTACAAATTCCATTTGTCCTTGTAACATTTCACGTTGGTCTTTAAGATAACGAAATAATGTTAATTGGTCTTTAAACTCTTGAGAGGGTTCCATTATTGTCAAGTCTCACAATTATTATTTTTCTATTATTCTGATAATTCTCGAATAAGATGATCTTGAGATTCTTCCAGACTTATTTCTTTAACTTCTTGAATATTGATCTGACGTCTATATATCCCAATTGAAGTAATTTGACTCAAAACTTTTTCAAGAGCATCCTCTTCCTTCAAAGCTCGTACTTCCTTTCTAAATAAATATTTCTTATGATTTTTTTTGTAGTTACCAATAATTCTGAAAATTTTAATCTCTGACATTACTAATTACTACCAGTATTTCTAAGCTATTAAAATAGCATAATATTCTAAAAAATATTAAATTTTGTATTTTACTAATAGTGAGAATTTAAAAAATTATTTTTTGAGTAGCGATAATTTAGGAGACAAACCTCATAAGCCTAGAACGCTTGTAATTCTCATCATTTCTGGTCCAGTGCAATTATTGCCAAAAATCCCACTTTTATCATTTACAACAGCTCCAGAGCTTAAATAAGGTATACCACGATTCACGGTTGAAACATCCACCTCGTTTACATTTAAAACAGAAGAAATAAATTCAATTTCTTCATCAGTTGATAGCGGATGAATTAAACAACCATTATTATTTGCCAAAGAAATTGATCCAGGAAGGTAAAAATCTGCAAATTCATATATTACAGTCTCAACGTTTAGAATATCTTCAATTTCAGTTTTATATTTTTCAAGTAGAGGACTAATTATAGCACCCCTATCATTACACAAAATTAAATTTCCATATGCATTATCTATTGATTTCAACACTCCAATATCATAAGAGTCATTCAAATTAGTTTTTAAACTATTAAGTTCATCTTCTCTTATAATATGTGGTACAATTATTCCATATTTATTAGACGTAGAATATACTCCCAATAAATTAGAATTATTAATTGTTAGAGGATAAAAAGGTTCTTCAAAAATAGTTTTAAACTTTCTAAGTAATGGTTTTATCATTGTTGAAGGATAAAGAACGTAAGAATTATTCGCAGTTAAGTATACTCCAACTAAATTTCGTCCAAATATTTGAGTTCTGAGAATTGGCAATTGCTTATTTCAAATTTTAAATACTATTTTTATGACTTTTTAAAGAATTAGATCACTTTAACTTAAATAGACAACTACTAGGCCGTCAATGTTTTTGGTAGCTCTCACTTTCAACTTTCGAGGTGGTTTTTGAATCCCGTGAGCCCATATCGCCTCATTTACTTCTTGAGTTATTACTAAAGATTCTGGTTTAAAGTGACGATTCATATACTCTCGCATATATCTAATCGCTTTTTTTGCCCTCTTATTTCTAGGTCCTTTACGTGCTTTTACTAGGGGGATAATGTATATCCTTTCATCAATAATTTCTTCTTTAGGATCCTCTTCCTCCTCTATTTCTTCACGTTCTTCAATTTCTTCTTCAAAAATCTCGCTTATTTCCTCTTCCTCAGAAATTTCCTCTAGACTAAATTCTTCGATCTCTTCAATCTCTTCCTCAGAATCTTCTAATTCTTCTTCCAAATCTTCTAAATTAATTTCTTTTTCTTTTTTCGCCATATTAAATCAATTTTATAAATAATAATTTTAATCTCGCTTTAATCTTGTATTCCGCCATGATCTTCTAGTATAAGGGCTACTTCTTACTCTACGATTAGTTTTTATAATAACCCAATTTGGAATTGATTGACTCTGTTTTATTTTTTTTGCTCTTCTTAATTTTGAACCTAAGTCTTTATTACGTGCCATTTTCCTTATTGTTTTTTTATTTATTTTTTTATTTTAAATTCCTTTTTCTTACCTAAGGATGCAATTTGTTCTAAAAGTTTTTTGAATTCTTTATCTGGTAGAGGGATTGCTCCTCTTAGTTTTCCTGCCTGAAATAATTGGATCAATTGTATTTCTATTTGTTGGGCAAATTCTGGTTTAACCATTCGAATGTTTTCTAATCTCTGTCTGCCTTCCTGTGACAGTATTTTACGCATAAGTTGATATTTTTTTGCTTCAAATTCTCTTTCCTGAGCTTCTGCCATTTGTTGTTGAGCAGCTCGTTGCTGTATTTCTGCTAATCTTCTTCTTCTTATTTCGTTCAATTCTTCGTCGTTGCTCACTTTGAATCCCAAGTAATACAATATTTATGTTTTTTGCCTTGAAATAGTATATGCCGTTCGTTCTAATAAACTAATTCCTTCCTTGGAAGCAACTCTTCCTTCTTTTTCCACTTTTTCAAGTAATTTTGCATTTTCTAATTGTTGTAAAGCCACTCTTATAATTTTACCACTTCCTTTAGCAGAATGATTGAGTCCTGCGCCTTTTCGATTTCTCCCTCCATAGAATTTCCTAAGTTTGTTGACGCCTATCGGACCATATTTCTTTACCTTTCTAAGAATGGAAGCACATCTTAAATACCAAAAATTCTCAGAATCTTGTGGAGCTAATTCTTTAAAAAATGCTGTTTTCCAAAATTCTGAGCCCTCTGGAGGTGAAATTTCAGGATACTCCTTTAGTTTTTCTGCTAATGCCTCAATGAGCAATTGTGCGTTTACTAGAAAAATCGACATGTTAATCTTTAATTCTATCCTTCTTTATTAAATATGATACGTTTTAAAAGTCAGAATAGATTAAAAATTTTTCGTATTTTCTGTGTTCTGGGACCATGAGTTATCAAAAAGAATTTAAACAAGCTTTACTTTCTCAACCACATTGCATTTTAGGCAAACATGGAGTCTCAGATGAATTTGTCAACCATGTCGCTAAGTTATTAAAAAGATATAAAATTATAAAAGTTAAAGCATTAAAATCTGTAGTGACTAAAACAAATATAAAAGAATTAGCTCAAAAAATTTCAAAATTAACTAACTCTTATTTAATAGATATCAGAGGAAAAATCTTTATCCTTTCTCTATATAAAATTAAAAAGATTAATTAAAAATACGATTGAATATAGGTAAATGCCCAAACATAACAGAAAAATTAATTTTATTGTTAAAGAAATTGCAAATACCCGAATGTTTTACTTATTTCAAAAAGCCCATCAAGTTTTTCCAGATAATAAGAGTTTAGCAAATCGATATGCATATTTAGCAAGACGTTATGCTCAAAGAGCTAAGATAAAAATACCATTTGAATGGAAAAAACGTATATGCAATAAATGTAAAAAGTTTTTATTCCCTGGTCGAAATTGTAGAGTTAGAATGCATTCACAGGAAGGAAAAGGATCTCACGTTTCATTAACTTGTTTTGAGTGTAACAAAACAACGAGATATTTTATTAAATTAAAAAATAATAAATCATAATAATTTACCAAATTTCAGGAATCTGAAGATGCCACTTATCCTAATAATGGTTGAATGTGGATTAGAATTAATTCCGAAACATATAAGAGGTCATCCATCTGTTAAAAAAAACTTGTCACCAAATATATATTCTTCACAACTTTTAGATAATGCATTACATCACTCCGCGATGAAAAAATTAGTAAATTCAGATAAAAGAGGTCGTCCTGATATTGCTCATTTATGTCTGCTTAATGCTTTAGGATCTCCATTAAATAAAACTGGTAATTTAAAGCTATTTATACATACAATAAATAGTAGAATTTTTGAATTCAATTCAGAAATTAAAATAACACGAAACTACAATCGATTTAAAGGATTAATAGCTAAACTTCTAATCGAGAATGAAATAAGTTTTAATGGTAACCAATTAATTTCTCAGTTTAATGGTAATTTATATAATTTAATTAATACCTTCAAAAGTCCATATATTACACTACTTTCAAGCGGAGGTAAACTAATTCAAGATTATAAACACCTCTTTAAAGAGGACTCCTCTAAAAATATTGTTTTTATTATTGGAGGTTTTCAGAAGAGAAGCTATTCAGAAGAAATATTAAAATTATCAAAAAACATAATTTCAATATCAAAATATTCTTTAGATGCTTGGGTAGTTATAGGTAAGGTTATTAATTTCTATGAACTTTATCATAACATAACCTAAAATTCCTAAAAACAGAAAAGTTAAAAGAAATTAAATACTTTATTTAATACTAATTTTAATTAAATGCGTAGTTTGCGCTCGTTGTGTAGTGGCTATCATCCAGGACTTCCAATTCTGGGACCCGGGTTCAATTCCCGGCGGGCGCATATTTTGAACAAATATTTCATTAGGTAATTATGAATAATAAGATCGTGAAAGGATGGTTTCACGAATTTTAAGTATTATATTGAAGAACTAACAATTTTGTAATATATCTAAATACAAACAGTTAAATGTACAAATTTGTATGTTATTGTTGAAAAAACGCCACTTAAATACATTCCATTTCCATATTAGATCACTTCAATTTTGTATTGAAACGGCGTTTTTTCTCCTTTTGATGAAATTCTTTCTTACACATTAATCTTAAATTTTTTATTTTATTATTGACCTATACCGAAAAATCAATCAATATAATGGTTAAATACACTTATAAAGAGTTTAAATCAGTTTTAAATAAGTTAAAATATCCAGATTCATGGTTTTGGTCTCGTTATACTTTAAACACATATTCTGGGTGTGCTCATGCTTGTATTTATTGTGATGCACGAAGTCAGCGATATTACTTAGAAAATTTTGAAAATGAAGTAATTATTAAGACAAATTTTGACAAAAAACTAGATCAACGGTTAAAAAGGGCTCGTTCCTTACTACCTGATGTAATAGCCCCGGGGGGAGTCAATGATGCTTATCAGCCAATTGAAAAAAAAATTGAACATACCAGAAAAGTCTTTCAAGTAATTGCTAAACATAAATACCCTATTAATATTGCTACCAAATCTAAATTGGTGACTCGAGACATTGATATTCTTGAAAACATAGCAAATGATACGTGGTGCACTGTAGGATTCTCAATAACAACTACTGATGAAGAAATAGCAAAATTCTTAGAACCTAATTCCTCAATACCTTCTGAAAGGTTAAGTGCACTTAAATATATAAAAAAAAAAGCTCCAAATATTCAAGTAGGAACGTATTTTATCCCAATTATTCCATATCTAACTGATAATGACGAAAATTTAGAGGCTGTTATTAAAAAATCAAAGGATGCAGGAGCAGATTTTGTCTTATTCGCTCCAGGTTTAACCCTAAGAGACTCACAAGCTCAATTTTTTATTAATAAAATGAAAAAAAGTACATTTGCTAATGTAATTAAACCTATTTTGAATTTATATAAGGGAGAGATACATCCACCAGCTAATTACTGTCAAAAAATTAATACTAAAGTATGGAAATTATGCCAAAAGTATGGAATTAATGTTAGAGTAAAGAGGTGGATACCATCAGATTATCGTAAATGGAATTATAAAATTGCTGAATTACTCTTAAATAAGGAGTATATTGATGCTTTGAATATTGGAAAATCAAATAAGATGATGATGTGGGCGGGGCTGAACCTTAATAATCTTGAAGAGTCTATTTTAGATGTTTATAAGAGAGGAGATTTACACACTTTAAAAAATTTTAATTCAAAAGTAATAGAATTTATCAAACCTTATTTAAATAGAAGTAAAGAACTAAAGCAAAAAAAAGGGTTAGAAAAATTTCTATGATAAAAAAAATAACACAAGAAATTATTGAAGAACTAAAAAAATCTGCTCCTAGATTGACTTCTGAACAAATTTCAAGAAGAAATAAAATTATTAATTCCAGTAATCCAAATTTCGTGGGGTATGGACATAAAATTTCTGATATAGAAAAAATTATAAAAGCCATTTATATTAAATCTCAATGCAGTTATGAAAATTCTATTGAAATATTTAAATGTCTTGTTAAGTCAAATGTTCTTGAAGAAAAATTTGCTGCAATCTTCTTTCTGAACCACTTCAAAGTTCATTTTAATAAAAAGGTAATAAAAATCTTTGAAGAAACCTTTTCTAATTACTGTGATACATGGGCTTTTTGTGATACTAGCTGCATTAGAGTTCTTGGGCCTTTTCTTGGAAAAAATAATAATCAAGCATTAGCGGAACATACGATTATTAATTGGTCCAATTCTGAATATTTATGGGTTAAACGAGCTTCAATTGTAATTCTAATAAAAATTATAATGATTCAAAAAGAGTTTAGTAATGATTATATCTACAATTTTATTGAAAAAATGATTAAAAATCATGAGATTTATATTCAGAAAGGACTGGGGTGGCTCTTAAAAACCTGCTCTAGATATGAACCAGATTCGATTTTGAAATATTTAATGAAAAATAAATCAAAACTTACTCGTTTAGTCCTTAGATATGGAAGTGAAAAATTACCAAAAGAAAAGAGGAAACTTCTTTTTGATTAACTTATCTAAACACTTATGTATTTCTGTCGAAAATATTATAAGGAAAATATCTTTTAATAAAAACTAACTTTAATATTTCTTGAGAAAATTAAATGAAACCAATACTCTGTTTAAATAAAAAAAAAGCAATAACTTTGGCAATTTTATTCTCATTATTAGGGATAAGCATAGTGACTATTAATACTTCTCAAGAAAAAAGGGATGATGGTTTGGAAATCTATGATAACAATCATCTGGTTAAGCAAAATTTAAAAACATCTAAAATATCTGGAAAAATATATATCAATAACAATTGGACTGCTGCTGAAGCTGCTGGAATATGCACAGGCAATGGTAGCTATTCTAATCCGTATACTATTGAAGATTTAATAATCGATGGGGGAGGTTTTGGAAGTTGTATTTGGATAGAGAATTCTAATGTATATTTTAAAATCAAAAATTGCACTCTTTTAAATTCCGGAAGTTTTGGTGATGATTCAGGAATCTTTTTATCATTTGTGAATAATTCTATAATAATTAATAACACATGTTTAAATAATCGCTATGGGATTTACCTATATGGTAGCTATCATAACTCTATTCTAGAAAATACTGCAAATTATAATCGGGATGGAATTTTTTTAAACGGTGGCGCATTTAATAACATTTCACAAAATAATGTGAAGAATAGTGAATTTTATGGTATCAGTTCATTTTCTAATGGAAATATTACAATTTCAAAAAATTTACTATCCAATAATTTTTATGGGATAGAATTAGATTTGAGTCATGGCAACAGAATTTCAAGAAATACTCTAAATAACAACTATGACAGAGGTATTAGTTTATTCTATGTAGAGAATAATTCAATTTATGAGAATGATATACTAAATAGTAATCTTGGTATAACTTCATATAATAGTAAGAATACCCTAATTTCTAATAACAATATAACTGACAATCATATAGCTGTATTTCTGAGGCTTTCTTACGATGATAATGTTTCTGCAAATAACATGAATGATAATAAATACGCAGTATTTTTACAAGATAGTGAGAATACTATTGTTTCAAGTAATTTAATCAATAAATGTGGAATTTTCATATCAGGCTCATTAAATGTACTAAGATCTTATGATATTGATACTAATAATCTAATCAATGGAAAACCATTATATTATTTTATTGATAAAATAAATTTGAAACCAAATGATTTTTTTAATGCAGGGCAAATAATATTAGTTAATTGTAATGACTCAATGGTATCAAACTTGGAAATTTCTAACACATCTCTAGGCATTTCTATTTATTACTGTGAGAATATCAGTATTGGAGGCAATGACTTTAGCAAAAATAAAGTTAATGCGATTGCGTTATACCATAGTTATAATAACAATATTTCTGGAAATAGCTTGATTGATAATATAGACGGATTATATTTAGAAGAAAGTGGCTACAACATTATTACGGAAAATACTGTTGTTAAAAATAATAATGGACTCCATTTATTCAATAGTAATGATAATTCTATTATGGGAAATAAAGTTTTTAACGATAATGTAAATGGCTTTTATTTAGAAAATAGTAGTTCTAACTCTATTTACGAAAATAATGTATTTAGCAATGAAATTGGTATCTTATTAAATTCTTATAGTAACTACAATATAATTTCAAGAAATAATGCAACTAATAACTTTTGGGGAATATTTTTAGAAATTGGTGATTATAATACTATTGAAAGAAATGATGCCAGTAGCAATATCGAATCTGGTATTTATGTAACTTTAAGTTTTGAAAACGTTATTACTGAAAATATCGCTAATAATAACAACGAAACTGGCATATATCTATTTAATACCGATTATAATATAATTTCAAGAAACACGGCAAATAATAACAAAAGGGGGATATATCTATATTTTAGTGATTACAATAGAATTTTCGGTAATACGTTAATTGGAAATAATGAGTGTATAGCTGAAGATGAATGTAATGAAAATACATTTAGAAATAATGGTTCTTGTAACTATGGCATTATAATTTCGGATATTTCAACCTATATTCTTTTTGCATCACTTGGTATTATCTCCGCGGCAATTCTTATCATAAGTGTATTAGTTAAAAAATCTTCAAGAAAAAATGCTTAATTCAACAAATCATTCATTTATTAAATAGAAGAGAATTGAATTTTTTGACACCAACTGTTTTATTACAACAATGCTGAATCTCTTAAGAAAATATTAAATACTCAAGTGACATAACTTAATTCTAAATTGATATCCCCCTTTCGAAAATTATAATGAGGATACGCCTAAAATCTTTAATTTTAATATTATTTTCAATTATATTCATTTTATCAGGCTTCTTTAATATTTACATCAATATTAACATCAATAGTTCTAATAAAATTACAGAAAGAAACACTAATTTTCTCTTAAATAATTACGCCTTGAAGCTTACGAAGATCTCTGGAAAAATACACATTAATAATAATTGGTCTGAAGTAAAGGCTGCGGGTATTTGTAACGGTTCAGGCACTTATCATAGTCCATATATTATCGAAGATCTAGTAATCGATGTAGGACGATCTGGTAGTGGAATTTTTATAGAAAATTCAGAAGTGTTCTTTATAATTAAAAATTGCACCATATTCAATTCAGGAAGCATATGGAATGACGCAGGCATCCGATTATTGAACGTAGATAATTCCCAATTAATTAATAACACATGTTTATACAACTCTTATGGGATATTTTTAAATGACTGTAAAAATAACTCAATTCTCGAAAATGAGGCTAATTTCAATACTGGTGGTATACGTTTGAATAGTTATAATAATAATAACACTATTTCAAGAAACAATATTAGTAATAATAATGGAAATGGAATACATTTCTCTAATTTTAATGATTTTAACGTAATCTCAAGAAATAACTTAAGCAATAATAATGGTGATGGGATATATTTTTATTATCATAATGATCTTAACTCGATACGAGTAAACTCAATAAATAATAATGAAAATGGTGTAAATTTATATTTATATAACGATTATAATGTCGTTTATGGAAATTACCTCTGTAATAACGCCCTGGACGGGATATATATATATGAGAGTGATTCTAACAATATTTTAAATAATAAGGCTATAAACAACTTTCAAAATGGAATATCCATCTCTTATTACAGTTATTATAACAACATATCGTTTAATTTGGCGAATGATAATGGATATTCTGGGATAACTATATATTTAGGCAATTATAACCACATTATGGAAAATGGCGCAAATGAAAATAGTGAATATGGTATAAATTTATACAACTGTGATTATAATACTATTTTGGGGAACACAGCAAACAATAACTCTCAATCTGGGATTGCGATAACGTTCTATTGTATTCAAAATAACTTTTCAAGTAATACTATATGTAATAATTTGGAATTTGGTATTGATATAGTTTTAAGTGATTACAATTTAGTTTCAGAAAATTTTATATTAAACAATACTGAACTTGGATTGCGTTTGGTAGCTGGTGATCATAATACTATCTCCAATAATAATGTATATTATAACAATGTGGGAATCTACTTATATTATAGTGATTACAATAGAATTTCGGAAAACATACTAATTGGAAATGTGGTTTGTATAAATGAAGTAAACTGTGAAGGAAATTCATTTAGCAACAATGGTTCATGTTATTTTGGAATAAGAACTCCAGACTTCTCAATAATTATATTTTTTTCGATTCTTGGCATTCTATCATCAGTTTTGCTTATTATAAGTATATTAATCAAGAAAATTTCAAGAAATAAATTATAAATGTACTACTTTTAAAGAGCATAAAAGCCACATGAAAAAACTTTAAATGATATTTTTTCCTTTTTAAATTACGAATTTTGATATTTTAAAAACTTAAATGTTTTATAAAAAAAAAATTCTTAATTTGCCAAGGTGGCGTAGCCCGGTGAGAATTGGAAATATCCCGATATCGGGTAAGAACGCACTAGACTGAAGATCTAGGTATCGAGTGGAATGGACTTTTCGTCTATTTTCGGCAAAGTTCAAAGGGACTCGCCTTGAACGGATTCCGAATAGATCTCTCCCTTGGCATTTATAAATCTCTTTATTCTCTTATAATTTCTTAATTTCTTTCTAGAAATTTGTATATTAATATAATTCTTTTATATAATCTGCATTTTCTTATTTAATATCTTAGAATTATAATTTCTATAACATTCTGATAAACATTTAAAAAAGATTCTTAATTTAGAGGAAATGATTCAAAATGAAATACAATTTTGATAGAATTATCGATCGTTCTCAAACTAATTCAGTTAAGTGGAATAAGTTTTTTCTGAAAGAAAAATTTGGATCTGATGATGTTTTACCCCTTTGGGTGGCAGATATGGATTTTCAATGTCCTCAACCAATTATTGATGCTTTAAAGAAGAGAGTTGATGAAGAAATTTTTGGATATTGCTGGCATAAGACTCCTACCTATTTAGATGCTGTTTCAAATTGGATGAAAAGTAGACACGGTTGGAAAATTGAAAATGATTGGATTATACTAAGTCCTGGTATTGTTCCAGCCATCTATATGCTCATTCAAACTTTTACGAATGTAGGAGAGAAAGTAATTATCCAACCCCCAGTTTATTATCCATTTTTCAGTGCTATTGAAAATAATGGACGGATTTTGGCAATGAATCAATTGAATTATGAGAATAAAAAGTATTCATTTGATATTGATGATTTTGAGAAAAAAGCTAAGGATCCCTTAACAAAAATGTTTATTCTCTGTAGTCCTCATAATCCTGTGGGGCGGGTATGGACAGAAAAAGAACTTAAAAAACTAGGAGAAATTTGTCTTGAGAATGATATTTTAATTATTTCAGATGAAATTCATCACGATTTAATTCTTTCGGGATATAAACATACTCTTTTTTCAACAATATCAAAAGAATTTGAGAAAAATACTATTATGTGTACAGCGCCAAGTAAAACTTTTAATATTGCTGGTTTAAAAACTTCTAATATTATAATACCAGATGAAAATCTAAGAGAATCTTTCTTTAATACAATATCCAAGAGAAATAGTGCTATGAGCCCTAATGTATTTGGCATAACCGCATTAATAGCAGCCTATAATGAAGGAGAAGAATGGTTAGATCAGGTATTGAAGTATATAGAAGCAAATTTTAGTTTTTTAAAAGAATTTATAAATGAAAACTTACCAAACATTGATTATATTGAACCTGAGGGAACGTATCTTGCCTGGCTAGATTGTAATAAATTAGGTATGAATGAGGAAACTCTTAGTATGATGATCTTAAAAAAAGCAAAGGTAGCTCTTGATGATGGTAAAATTTTTGGTCCAGGAGGAGAAGGGTTTGAAAGAATAAATGTTGGATGCCCACAATCAATATTAAAAGAATGTATGATTAGAATAAAAGATGCTATAAAATAAGAATCTGTGTGAATTTATTATTCGATATTGTTTCTTCTTGAATCTTGACAAATTAAATCTCTAAAGGCTTCATTGTTATCATCAATAAACTCCCAAAATTCATTATAAATTTCATTAATTGACATTTTTCTCTTCACAGATTTATTTTGATTATTCTTCCGGCTTCTTTTTACATTATTTCTCGCTTTCTTAGGTTTATATTCAACATAATTACCTTCAAGTATTAAATTTTTAAAAAAATCATCTTCATTTTTTTCATTATTAGAATTCTTTTCTTGAGATGACTTATTTTCAAATTCAAAATCTACTCTTTGATACCCACGTACTTGGAATTGTTTATCCACAAAAGCCTGGAATTGATGATCACATACTAATCCTCTTGCAATTGACATCGTAGTTAATTGTTTTGCCTCAGCAATAACAGAATTAGGAACGTCCAATATTTTTTTTGATTTACAGACTGGGCAAATAAACTCAACCCTAGAGCTATCAAAATTAATATTGTTCTTAATTTCTGTAACAGCCATTATAACATCTTCTTGAGATTATCTAAAATTAAAAATAAAAAACCCATTTATTTGTGAGAGATAAGATTAAGATTTAAAATTAGAGAGATATGAAATTAAGTAATTTACAAAGAGTTCATTTTATGCTTTATCAGGATCAAATTTAATATTCATATTTGTCTCATCTAACTCAAATGTTATCTCTAAGTTTGTTATGAAATCACTCTCTATTCTGAACACATGTTCACCTTTAGTGAATTTTTTTGCGGTGTTATCATCTATTTTGATTAAAAGACTTATACTATCACCCACGTTAATCAGACGTCCACTAAGTTTACCCTGTAAAATGTCATTTATCTTAAAAGACTCACTTTTATGGTAAATCAGCAATCGATTCTCAACATTATCAATATTGAAACTTTCCTTAGTGAAATCTAATGGTGAATCATCTAATAGAAACTTACCATATTGTGAAATATCAAAACTAGCGGAATCAAAATCTTTAAGACGGAAATCTCCTATCTCAATTTCTTCTGGAATAGCAAAAGGAATAATTAAATTTAGAACTTTTATTTGGAGAGAATCAATATTCCCATCACCCGTAGTATCTACAGTATACACACTTTCCTTTGGAGGAAGCAGTTTCCTTATTAATACCTTAAAGGCAGATAGATCATAGGGTATAAGTTGTCAACCTACAAATTTTTCATGAATTATTTTGTAATTTAACTATTTAAAATATTAATATTTTTCTACTTCAGAAATCCTTACGGGACGATTTTTTTCATATGATTTTTGAGCAGCTAGTGCTACTAGGACATTTTGTAATCCATCTTCTCCATTTGGTTTAGGTTCAATGTTATCACGTAAACATTGGAAAAAATATTTCAATTCCGTTAAATAGGATTCCACATAGCGGTCCATGAAAAAATGGGGAATTTTATCAATACTTGTGTATTCAGAAGTATAAATCCGAACAGTATTCGTTGCCTCGTTATCTGCTACGACACATCCCTTTGAACCAAATACTTCAACTCGTTGATCATACCCATAAACAGCCCGACGAGTATTATCAATTATACCAAGAGCCCCATTTTTAAATTTTAAAACAGCTACAGCAGTATCTATATCCCCTGCCTTTCCTATTTCAGGATCAATAAGTACTGCTCCAGTTGCAAAGACTTCTTCTATTTCACTGCCAGCTTGGAATCTTGCCATATCCCAATCATGAATAGTCATATCAAGAAAAATTCCTCCTGAAACCTTAATATAAGCTATAGGAGGGGGTGTAGGGTCTCGGGAAGTAATTTTGACAATTTGAGGATCACCAATTTGACCGGAAGCAACTGATTCATAACACCTCATAAAATTGCGATCAAAACGTCTATTAAATCCTATCATGAGTTTTATACCTGTTTCTTTCACAATCAAAAGTGTTTCTTTAATTCTTTTCATATCTGTATCAATAGGTTTCTCGCAGAAAACATGTTTATTCGCTCTAGCAGCCTCTTGAATAAATTTAGTATGAGTATCTGTAGATGAACAAATTACTACCACATCAATTTCAGGGTCATCAATAATATCAAATGCGTCTGAGGTGAGTTTTGGTATCCTATTCTCTAATAGCCATTGTCTTAATTCGTCTGTGATATTAATATCAGCAACCATCTTTAAATTAATATCAGGAATTTTTAAAAAAAGATTTTTAATATGAATTTTACCAATTCTACCTGCCCCTATTACTCCTACAGTAAAAATTTTTCTCAAAATATATCACTTAAACCCTAAAATGTTTAATTTCCAGAAATTTCCAAGGATACATTAACTTTAAAATTTCTGATAAAGAATTATAGATTTATATTTATTTAAGTCTAAATTGATTTAATTAATTAAAATTTAATTATCAAAAAATAAAAGTGTTAGCTTAATGACTGAAACAAATATTCAAATTTATGGATCTCGGTGGAAAGTTCTTTTACTATTTATGTTTGTAAATATTACATTGCAAATGTTATGGATAAGCTTTGCATCCATAACAATTGAAGCAGCAGCTTTTTATAGTGTAGCAGAATTAGAAATTCTTCTCTTATCTTTAGTTTTTATGATCGCTTATATACCAATTACATTTTTAGCTTCATGGATAATTGATAAATACGATTTTAGAATAGGTGCAGGTATTGGTGCTCTACTTGCCGGAATCTTTGGTTTTTTAAGATTTTTTGCGGGTAATGATTATACTATGTTATTGATATTTCAGATAGGAATTGCAATAGGCCAACCCTTCGTTTTGAATAGTATTACTAGGCTTTCAGCAAATTGGTTTCCAGAATCAGAAAGAACTACAGCAACAGGATTATCAATGATATCTCAATTTATTGGAATTATGCTAGGAGTATTAATAACCCCATTCATTGTTGGTGCTATTAATATACCTATTATGATATTAATATATGGATTATTAGCTTTAATCTCTGGAGTCCTTTTTTTTGTTTTTGTTAAAAATAAACCACCAACACCTCCCTCTAGTGAAATATCAAGAGAAAAGGTCTTAATGGGTGAGGGTTTGAAGCAATTATTTTTAAATAAGTATTTTATAATACTATTTTTGACATTCTTCTTTGGATTAGGTATCTTTAACTTTATTACATCCTATATTGAATTAATTGTAGTACCTAGAGGATTTGATGCAACTGATGCCGGACTTCTTGGTGGGTTAATGTTAATAGGTGGAATTGTTGGTTGTGTTGTAATGTCAACTCTTTCTGATAAGTATAAGAAGTATAAAATGCTTCTTATCATTTCTATTATAATGGCAACCATTTCCCTGTTTATTATCACCTTTACTTCCGATCCAATACTTTTGTATCTTTTTAGTTTTCTTTTAGGTTATGGAATTTTATCTGCAGGGCCAATAGCTTTAGAATATGCTGTAGATCTAACTAAACCCGTTCCAGAAGCAAGTTCAAATGGTATGCTAATGATGATAGGCCAAGTTGGTGGTATTATTTTTATACTCTTCTTTGAAGGATTTACTACTCCTCTAGGAGATTATTTTCCAACATTGCTATTTGAATCTATTTTTCTATTAGTTGTATTGGTTATGGTTTTCTTTTTAAAAGAAAAATCAAACTAAACTCCTTTTTTTTTTTAAATTAGTTATCGCTAATTGTTTTGTATCAATTAACAATTCAAAAACTAAGAAATAATCATTATTCCTAAATCTTGGTTAATTTGTTTTAACACAATTATTTATAACATCAAAAATCTTAGAAAAATCTAATTGATCATCCAATAAAGTTATGATGATTTTACCCATGAATTTAATTGAGAATATATAGTAGTTGCTTGCATGAATTAAATTAAAATCAGGACTATGAACTCCTATATCTGAGGCAACCTCTTCTGCTAACTCATATAACTGCGAGATATTCAATGCAATAGAAGATTTATTGAAATCTTGGCTAATGTATGATTTAATTACAGCTCCATTCTCAGAAGTAATTATGACAAAATATAATCCTGATTCTCCAAATTCTTTGATTAAAGAGGAAAGAACATCATCAACTTCCAGAGTTGCCATGATTTTAAATACAATGTTTTAAATTTCTATATCAAAATGAGTATTAAGACTCCTTGTGATATAATTTAATGGTTTGCTTATTAATAATTTTAGGTAAAATTTAATATTTCTACATAAAATATTATATCTATTCTAAATTTCTACAGTAATTGTTTTGAATAGCAATTTCAGATAGTGTTTATATCTCAAAATATTGATCTATCACATTTTCAAACTCATGAAACGGACTCAAATCACCTTTAAATCC